>MTBK01269956.1_pt1 | contig 16208 bp, 10 predicted proteins | sample 1535981 | NCBI WGS metagenome assembly MTBK01 (sample SAMN06109225, study PRJNA356200) | anaerobic digester metagenome | isolation source: biogas reactors fed with pig manure or primary and secondary sludge | place: Spain | collected 2016-06-30 | reverse complement strand
GCGGGCTGTGGCGCAGCTTGGTAGCGCACTTGACTGGGGGTCAAGTGGTCGCAGGTTCAAATCCTGTCAGCCCGACGCAGGTCAGAGGTGGTTTTGGGGGGTGGCCCTAGGGGTCATTTGGGACCAATTTGGGACCAAGTACCGTTTCTGCAACTCAGAACCGGTGTGCGGTTCCGGTTGATGCTTGACATTCGAGGTCCGGTTGCTGCTTTACGGTTCTGGGACGCGGTTCCGGTAGGTCTGCGACAACAGTTCCGGTAGGTGCTTTACACCCGTGGGTGGGTGGGGGTCTTTTCGTAGTCGTTGGTGACTGCGAAAGGGGCCGGCATGTTGCGGGAGCTGCGGGTGTCGGAGCTGCGTTATCGGGCGGTGCTTGAAGTCCTGGACGGGGCTGTGATCAGTACTGTTGCCCGCCGTTATGGGGTGTCACGCCAGACGGTGCATGCGTGGTTGCGTCGGTATGCCAGTGACGGGGCGGTGCTCAATCTCGAGGATCGTTCCTCGCGTCCTCATGGGTGTCCTCATCAGATGGCGCCGGCTGTGGAGGCGCGGGTGTTGGTGTTGCGGGATCTCAATCCGCGGTGGGGGCCGACCCGGATTGTCTACGAGCTGACCCGCGAGGGTGTGGCGCCGGTGCCGGGGCGTTCCAGTGTGTATCGGGCGTTGGTGCGTAACGGCCGCATTGATCCGGCGAAGCGGCGTCGTCGGCGCAGCGACTATCGGCGCTGGGAGCGGGGGCGGCCGATGGAGTTGTGGCAGATGGATGTCGTGGGCGGGGTGCACCTGCGTGATGGGTCCGAGGTCAAGGTGGTGACCGGCATTGATGACAACTCCCGGTTTGTGGTGTCGGCCAAGGTGGTCGCGCGGGCGACGGCCAGGCCGGTGTGTGATGCGTTGCTGGAGGCGTTGCGGCGCCACGGGGTGCCCGAGCAGATCTTGACCGATAACGGGAAGGTGTTCACGGGCCGGTTCGGTCCGGGTGGTTCCTCGGCGGAGGTGTTGTTCGATCGGGTGTGCGTGGAGAACGGGATCCGGCATTTGTTGACCGCGCCGCGGTCGCCGACCACGACGGGAAAGGTTGAGCGCCTTCACAAGACGATGCGAGCGGAGTTCCTCACCGCCGCTGATCGGGTGTTCGCCACGATCGGCGAGCTCCAGGCGGCCTTGGATGGGTGGGTGGTTCATTACAACACCGAGCGTCCCCATCAGTCGTTGGGAATGTGTCCACCCGCGCAACGGTTCGCCATGGCCCCCGGTCCCGATGTCGAGGTGTCAGAGCCCGTCGAGCCCGTCGCGACGCCCGGGCATCGGGGATCTACATCCGCGCGTGGGGATCTGCGTCATGCCGGCGTGCAGCGCTGGGTGGACCAACGCGGGCTCATCCGGTTGGCAGGGTTCAGCTATCGGGTGCCGATCGTGTTGGCCGGTGAGCAAGTGGATGCGGTCGTCGCGGACAACTTGGTGCAGATCTATCACCGCGAGGTGCTGGTCGCCTCGCACGCGCAGCGCCAATCTGGCGGGCAAACACCGCGTCCTCCGCGCCAGGGCCGACGTGCCGCGCGGGAGGCCACCACGGGAATCGCGGTGACCAGGCTGGTCGACAACAACGGAGATGTGTCGTTCGCCGGGACCATGTATCGGGCCGGACGGCCCTGGCGAGGGCAGCAAGTCGAGGTCTCGATCGTGGCGGGATCGGTGCAAATCGCGTGTGCCGGATCGATCGTGCGCACCCACGCCATCCGGCATGACCGGGCCAAGGAACACGGCGCCTACGCAAACCCGCACGGTCGCCCCCGCAAGCCGCGTCAGCAGGCTAAGGACGACCCCGCTGCTGTAAAGCACCTACCGGAATCAATCGGTCAAGCGGGTACCGGAACTTGACAGCAACTCAGAACCGGTTGATTTGGAACCGAAGCAGCGCGCCTCTCGCGGAAATTGGTTCCACTCGTGGACTACCTCAGCGCAACTCATTGGCGGCCAGTTCATCCGATGTGAGCCTCATCGCGCGGCTCGTAATCCGGGCATCGCGCCAGGCAGCTGTACCGAGAAGATGCAGACGGTCACGGTAGTCCGCGAAGGCATAGACCCGAGCCGCAAGAAGGGCAATCGCCTCGGCCCGTAACCCATTGTCCGAAGCGATCGTTTCTCGGACCTCGCGCTTATCGCGGAGCCGGCTGCGCTCAAGTCGTTCAGTCTCCGCGCGGTCTTCAGTGATCTCGCGTGCGCTGGCGCCGATTGCATCCAGCTCGTCCCACAGATCAATTGCGATGACTTCTAACTTCGACGACTGCGAAGCGACCTGTCGCTGGATTTCGGAGGCGATTTTCGCCGCACAATAGGCGAGCGTGCCTTCGTCGCAGGCGATCATGGTGCCAAGAGTTGATCGGTACTCCGTGTCCAAAGAGTCGCCGTGCAGCCGGGCATGCGCCCGCTCGCATTCAGACTTCAGAGCGTTGAACTCCAGGATCGCTGGGGCTGTTGACACCGAGATCATCATTATCGTGACCACCGTCCCGATTAGTCCCAAAGCTGCGATTCCAACAAGGAGTGGCTGACCGGCGGCCAGGCCGATGACCGCAAGGACGGCCCAGCCCGCACACGCCCACCCACCGATCAGACTTGCCGCCTGCTTCTGATGGACTTCATCGGGAGCCACGAGCGCGCTGGGGTGCGAAAGCCGCTTCTCCCCGATGTAGCGGGCGGCAACGAAGGCCAGGAAGAGCTTGTCCTCGGCGATCTTGGGTGAGACGCCGGTCAGGCGCTCCCATCGTGACGGCATGTTGGAGCGTTCGTAGACCTGTTTGGGCGAGATCGGTCGCCGCTCCATAAAGCACTCACGTTCGGACATGATTCGTACCCCCCTCGGCTGACCGTAGCCAGGACATCCGACAAGCCGTAGATGAGGCGGCACACGACCCGATCGGCGCGTTGTGAAAAGTGCAGGTGGGAGACCTGTCGAGATGACGTAGGAGAAGATGTCGCCGATGGCGTCAGCGGCTCAATAACGTAGAACGTGTCAGCAGCGTATGTTTTGCTGTGCTCGGCGTCCGATCCAGCAACGTTCCGGGCCGAGGGGGGTTTGGCGGATGTGTAGCGCGCCGAGTGGCCGGTCTTTCGATGAGTCCTTAGCCGGCGCTCTGGAGGCCGGCAAGCAGGAGTTAGCGACCCTGCAATCGCTGTCTGACCGTCTGCAGGCCACCAACTTGCTCGCCGGCGAACCTGCGATTACCAGCGAAGGCGGAAGCGGTCTGCTCGACGAGTTTGCCGCGACGCGGCGGCGCTTTTCCGAGAGCCTGGCCGGCCACTTGAAAGAGCAAGCCGATGTCCTTTCGGCATTCAACATCGTGTTCTTCGGCCGCACCGGTGCGGGAAAGAGCACGTTGCTTTCGGCGTTCGGTGAGTTGGATGGGGCGGCGGTGTCGCCGGGGGAATCGGATTGGACGAAGACCGTGCAATCCATCCCCTGGCAGGGCTGCCGCTTGTACGACACTCCTGGCATCAACGGGTGGGGTGGACGTGAGAGCCGGGAGGAGTTGGAATCCAAGGCGCGCAAGGCTGTAGAGACCGCCGATGTCGTCTTGTTGTGCTTCGACACCCAGAGCCAGCAGGCCAGCGAGTTCGCGAAGGTCGCCGACTGGGTCACGCACTTCGGTAAGCCGGTGGTCGCCGTGCTCAACGTGCGTAACCCCAGGTGGCGCCACCCCGCGCGGGTAGCGGCACAATTAGCGAGACGCAACATGTCCGAGCCGGTGGCTCAGCACGCCGAGAACGTCCGCGCCGAATTGGCCAACATCGGCCTCCATGATGTTCCGGTGGTGGCGTTGTCTAGCCAACGCGCCCTTTTCGCCAGAGCCGCAACCCCTTTCCGCGGACCGCACCAGAAGAACTTCGCCGAAGACCGAGCCAGGTACGGCACCGACTATCTGGCTCGTTGGTCAAACTTCGCCGCACTGGAGGCTGTCCTGACAGCCTGTATCGCCGCCGGTGGCGCCCAATTGCGGTTGAAATCGCTGCGTGAAGGGGTGCGCGCACTTCTGGCCGATGAGGCCGCGGCGCTGGAACGGCTACGAGAGCGCCTAGTAGAGCGCACCGAGCAGTTGGACCGCCTGATCCGGCTTCATCTGGAGGTACTGGGCTACCTCGAAGCCGAACAACGCGCGAGTTACCTTGCAAGCGAAGAGCGCGATTCCGATCTGCTCACAACGGCCGAGACCGTCCGCGGCGCACCCTATCGGTCACCTGTCGACGGATCGCTGGTGCGGCAGGTTCGCAACCTGCTCAAGCCACACCTCGCCGAGCCTCGCGCCAACACACTGCTGCGGTTCAAAGAACTTGAGCGCAAGGCATTCCGCGAGAAAAAGGCAATCGACCCCGACGCGTTCGCCGCTCAAGTCTTTGTCGACGCGGAGATCAGCGAGGCTCTGGATCGCGTAAGCGCGGAGGCCACCGGCTTCCTACAGCGTGAGCTGTCGCTGGCGGGGATTGAAATACGACGACCGCGGTCGGCCGACTACGGGAAAGCCGGCCTTGAGGGTGATGCCGGTGATACCGCCGAGCTTTTCGCGGACATCCTTCGCTACGGGGGCCTGGCAGGGAAAGCCGCGGCGGTCGCCGCCCCATTCGTCCTTTTCTCGAATCCATTCGGCTGGGCAGCGGTCGCCGCCGGCATCGGTATCGGTGCCGCAGCCGAGGGCGTGTCGTTAATCGGGAAGAGCATGAACCGGGACGCAGCGCGGGCAGCGGCGGAGGCGCGTGCGAAGGCGGCTCGCGAGGGGCGCAAAGCAATCAACGACCACTTCGACACCATCGAAGCGAACTTCACCCAGCACGCATACGTGACAGTCTGGAGGGCCGCCGCCTCGTCACTGCGTCCCATCATTGCCGAATTCATCAACATCACGTCCGGACGCGCCGAGCTCGACAATGTTGTCGCGCAGTTGCGCACCGAAATGGCTTCCATTGCCGTGACTGCGCCGCTTGGCCTCCTTGATGTGACGGCAAGGGTCTTAACGCAATCCGACGGCCGCGGTTCGGACAGTGGGGTCGAGAAGCTACTGCTCGGTGAGGACTGGTTCGATCACGAATCCCCTCATCAGGACATCAGCGCCGCAGAGGATTTCGCAACGATCTGCCGACAACGCCATGAGCGCGATGCAGCCACCCTGCGCAGCGCCATCAACGAGGCATTCCAGCACCCGCCGGGCACCGCCATCGACGAGTGGGCACAGCACATCGCTCAAGCCGCGGAACTCGATGACGCCTTCGCTAGCGTGGCTGACGCCGTTACCGCCCACCCCCAGCCGGCTGTCGTGGTTGCGGGGGACTACAGCGCCGGAAAGTCATCGTTCATCAAGCGCATGATCGCTGAGTTCGACGGACAGACACCGGATTCACTGCGAATCCGCGCGGATGCCACCACCGACGAAGTTCGCCGCTATTCGTTGAATGCTGTCGAGATCATCGACACACCGGGATTTCAGAGCTCCCGCGCCGGCCATGCGGAGCTGGCCTTGGCCGGTGCCCGCGAAGCAGCCTTGGTAATCGTTGTGTTGCACGTCAATCTGCTGATCGGCGACACCACCGCACTGCAAGAAATCGCTCACGGAACCTCAACAGCCGCCGGCAAGTGGCCCCGCATGCTGTTCGTGGTCAACCGCTGCGATGAGCTCGGAGCGGACCCACTCGACGCGCCCGACGAATACTTCAACAGACGCGATCGGAAATGCGCCGAACTCGCTGCTGCCCTGCAGTCCCGACAGATCGAAGTATCGCCCTCTCACATCCACGGAGTTGCCGCCGATCCCTTCGGCGCTGTGGGCACCCGCATTCCAGTCACAGCCGCCGACTACACCGCGAACCGGGCATGGGACGGCATCGAGGCTCTCGCCGATGCGCTTGGCGCATGGGCAGGTACGGACCTGGCGCAGGCCGCCTATCTGGTCGCATTCGACGATGCGGCCACTGAGCTACTCACATTGCGCGAGTCGACGCGCACTAGCATCGCCGCCTACCGAACCGAAGCGGGCAAACACGACGCCCTGATCGCCTCCATGGACATCTGCCTGGAGGATGCCGACTATCTGAGTCAATCACTTGAGCATGAACTCTCTGACGCGCTGTCCGGTCCCGTCGCGCAGGCCATCGCGCGTATCCGCACCATCGAGCCGGGCGACGAGACCGGCTTGGCCGAGGCGGCTCGATCCTGGCTTAATGACCCCCAAACCGATTCTCTGCTGGAGCGATTCACGAAGGCGGCTACCGCGAAGGTCAACGACTGGTCGGCGACGCATCAGTCGGCGATCAGCCGCCAGGAGTCGGCTGCGGGCTTTGACGCCACCCTCAATCTCCCTGGCGGCCAAGAGGTCGGGGGAGGTGCCGACGGGCTGGGGCGGGTGTTCGGCGTGGCCGGGCGGCTCGCTGGGATCGGCGGGCAACTCGGAATTGCACTCGGCAAGCGCGACGCGGCACTGGCGATCGGACACTTCTTCGGCCACAAGTTCAAACCATGGGGAGCCATCAAGGCCGGCGCGAAGGTCCGGAGCTTAGGCGCCATTCTCGGGGCCGTCGCCGTGGTCGCCGATGTCGCGGCTGAGGTCAATGACAACAACAGGACGAAGGACTGGGCCGCCAAACGCGATGCCGCTGCCGAACAGGTCGAAGCTGACAGCCGCGAGGCAGTGCGCGCACTGATTTCCGAGCCGCAGGGCCCATGGGCCTACCTCGCCGAACGTGCAGGGCAGGTGCGCGAGTTGCGGGCGCAGTACCTCGACCGCCAGCGTGCCGCCCAGGAGGAATGTAACCGCTTGGAGCAGCGACTGGCGACTGCCGACGACCTCGTCAGTGGGGCCGAACAACTGAGGAAGGCAGCAGGAGATGAGTGAGGGGTTCGACATCGCGGCGGCCAGGGCATGGCTTGATGCCCTTCCCGGTAGTCAGATCGGCGAACGCTGCCTGCAGCGTTGGAAGCCGTTCGGCGAGATCGACGTGCCGGTGGTGACGGTCTACGGCTCCTACGACACGGGCAAGAGTTCACTTATTCGACGGATTCTGATCGAACTTGGACAAGCGGTACCGCCCTGGCTCACCATCAGCGCGCGGCATGAGACGTTCGAAGTCAACGAGATCCGGGCCGGCGGATGCCTGTTGCGGGACACCCCCGGATTCGTCGTCGACGGCACGGACGCCCGCGCGCAACTCAATACCGAGCGAGCCGCAGAAGCCGTCGTACTCACCGACGTCGCAATTGTCACCGTGCCACCGCAACTGGTCACCGCCGAGTTGCCCGCCTTGCGTCACCTGCTCCACCAGCGGTGGGTCCCCGGGTCACTATGGTTCGTCATTTCACGCTTCGATGAGGCCGGCGTCGACCCAGAAGACGATCCCGAGGACTACCGGGACCTAGCAGAACGCAAGACCCGCGAATTGAGAACCGCACTGTCGCTGGACGACACGATCCCCGTCCACGTGGTGTGCCCCGACTTCGCTCAGATGGCCGGTTCGGAACGCAACCCCGACCCCCAAGTATGGGACGACTCGCGCCAATGGGATGGAGTCGCCGGCTTGGTGCACGCGATCACCCAACTCGGCGCATCCGATGGCTCCGCGCCGAGGCGAGCTGCGGAGGAACGATTCTGGCGACATGCCGTTCGACAAGCGCACGTAGAGCTTTCCGACGAGTTGGAGAAGCAGCTCGATAACGCGGTCGTTAGCGACGAAGGTGAACAACGGCGCCAGTCGTGGTTGGCGCAACTCGACACGGTGACTCGATCAGGTGAAGCCGAGCTCCGAGGCAGAGTCTCAGCTGTGATCAGCGACGCACTCGACAGCCCAGATCCAGTGCAAGGATTCACCACGGCCCTCAAGACCTCCCTCGGTGCCTGGCACGCCGCCTGTGAGCGCGACATCGACAAGCTGCTCCAAAGTGTGGGAGAGACGATAGCCACCGAGCGGACCCGCCCTGACTGGCAACGGTTCGAAGACCTCACCGCCGCCCTGCGCCGTGACCCTCCCGAATCGGACGAGGAAGTGGATTTTCCGCTGCTCTATGCGCCGTTGATCGGGCAGGTCGGCGATGCGGTGCTGGGCGCTCTGCGGTACTACCAAGAGACCAGCAGTGTGAAGAAGTCGCCGTCGACCACCACCCCAAAGTTCGATCGGATCCAAGCCGCCGCGGCCGGTATCGAACTAGCCACGGAATTGGCGTCGATTGCCGAGCGGTTCGTCAAGCGGCAACGCGATACCGACCACGAGCGCGCCGCGCTTCAGTCCGACCTGTCGGCCGCTGGCCAGGAGGCAACAGCGCTAGCGCTCGAGGATCTCACTCGCCTGGCCGACACGGCGCGTCAGCGGATTGTCGACAGCACGGCCGACCAGGCCGACCTTCGCGAGGGTCTGCACGACATGGTCGGTCAGTTGCGCGAACTGATCGCTTCCGGCCAAGCCCTGCTGCGGAGCTGAAACGCGTAAGCAGGAACACCGACTATCTCGTGCCTGCTATTGCAGGACTGAAATCGTCAGTGCGCCCCGGTATTTCATCCTACTTTTGGTGTGTATCCGCTAGGATTCCATGTGCCGGGCATGCCGGAAATCGGACTGCAATTCGACCCATAAGTCAGTTTGCAACTGGTGCCTGGATAGCCCAAGCCGGTGCAGATTTCGTTGATACCGGCCGGTTGCGGGTGCTCGTAGGTGCAGCCGATCCCAGGCCCGCTCACAATGATGCTCGCTAGAAGTTCGATCATCATGGTTCCCCCCTCTTTTCAATCTCATTCCTAGCAGGGGGCTCCGACAACAACGACTTGCACAGAGGACGCGTGGGCGGCCCACAGGCCCGCTCGTGCTTCCCGACGCTCGCTGGGCCTGATTGTCTGGCGGCGACCATAGGTCAGGTGCCTCACCCAGGAAACTCCAACGGATGCTGGCAATGGTGATTGAGAGCAGACAACTGAGTCCCTACAGCTTTTTCACCGAACGGAGGTTCGGCCTGCTTCGTTCGCTCAAGTGGCTCGATAGCAATCCGCTAGCCTCGGCGATCGTCTCGTGGTCCGGGTGCAGGTAACGCTGTGTCGTCGTAAGGCTTCCGTGGCCGGCGATCTTCTGCAGGACGTGAGGCTTGATGCCGCTGTCCGCCATCCAGGTAAGGCCGGTGTGGCGAAGCCCGTGTCGTGTTAGGTACTCGTATCCGAGGGCAGCGACTACTTCGTCCCAATGAGTCGCCCGGCGGAGCCCGGCGGTCGAAATCGGACCACCGCGAGGGCCGGTGAAAAGTCGTGCATCAGGTTCATTACCAACAGCTTTCAGGCGCCGAAGTACCGTGTCCTGCACTTGAGGAATCAGCGGGACCACACGGACTCTTCGTCCCTTCGTGCCTTTATCAATGAGTCCGCCACCGCTTGTGTGGGCAGTTCCCTCAGTAAGTTCACCCGGGGAAGGCGTCGTCTGGCGGCGGACCGTCCAATTCCACTTCTTGGTGTCGATGTCTCGGGCTCGACATCCCGATACTTCTCCGATTCGGGCAGCTGTGCAGGCCGCGAAGATTACTGCGTCACCCCACCCTTGGTATTTGGGGTTTGACTTCTCAACAAGCGCGGCGGCGAGCGTTTCAAGAGCGTGAAGATCAGCAAGTGCCAGGGCGCGCGGATCGTCGATCTCGTCCTCAGACATTTGGTACTGGCGCTGCCAGCCATAGACCCTCGCGGGGTTTCGTTCGATGACCTCGTCCCGCACGGCCTGTTCCATCACCAGGACCAGGACCGCGAGAGAGTTTTTGACCGTCGACCTGCTCGCGCCATCGGCAATCCATGCTTTTATCGCGCGGTCCACCATTCCGTTGCTGACCATGCCAATCGGCAGATGGCCAAGGACCGGGACAACGCGCTTGTGCCAGCCGGCCAGATAGGGGTCGGTGGTTTTTCTCGCGAGCCCACGCAGCGCCAACTTCATGTTGGCAGTGCCGTATTCAGTGACAGTCATCGCTGCGACGTCGGGATTGACGCCTCTGCTAGCTGCGCCCTGGGCTTTACCAATCCACTCGTCAGCCTCTTCGCGGGTGGCAAAGGTCTGAGAAATCGACTTGCGCTTCTTCGTGGGCGGGTCCGTCCAGCGGACTCGGGCCCGGTATGCATCGGCCAAGCCATCGCGAACCTCAATGCCGGCTGACAGTGAGACCGCAACGGGGAGGCTGATTTTCTCTGACATCAGGCGGCATCCATCGGGTAGCCGTCCCGATTCAGCCACTCGATGAAGTGGGAGTGGTAGTAGCGCCAGCTCCGGTCAGAAAGCCTCTTGGCTCTGGGGCCGCGGGGTGGATCTTGGCGACGCCAGCGTCGAAGCGTCGAGGGATCGACCTTGATCATTCGCGCCATCTCCGCGGTTGTGTAGAAGAGAGCGACTTTGAATGGTCCGGGTTTCCATCCGGGCGCTTCGCAGATTGAAATGACGTCTCCGCTGTCAAGCGCGTCGGTCAGGCCGTTGAGTTGCGGGTCGTGTTCCATGCGCTTTCCTATGCTCTGTTACCGCTTCCGCGGGTTTCTTGTTTGCCACGGTTCTGAGCGTTGCATAGGCGTCGAATTGTTGCTGCCAGCGAGCGGAGCCGATGTTAAGGCTGGTCTCGAGGCCAAAAAATGTTCAGAACCCCGGATACTTTCGCCAGATTCGGTCCGTCAGTGAACCCTCGCCGTAGTCGTAGTCGCTGATCTCCCAACCCGGGAAGTCGCACAGGTCATCTGCCACCTCTGCGATGACGTCCCGCAGTTCGAGTTCTTCAAGCCAGTCCGCCGGGATGGCGTCGACACCCTGGGCGACGCCCAGTAGGTTGCCGGTGATCGAGCCCGTCGAGTCTGAATCGCCGTCGTGGTTGACGGCGAGCATGATGCCCTGCCTGAAGTCCTCCGCGACGAGCGCGCAGTAGACGGAGATCGCGAGGGCCTCCTCGGCCACCCAACCCTTTCCCAATTGGCGTATGGCAGTCGGATGGTCGATGTCCTGATCGGCCAACCGTTGGGCTGACTCCAAGGCCAGCAGCGTCTCTTCGTGGCGAGGCCGCTCGATGAGCGAACGCTTGGCGGTCGCGAGTGCATCGGAGAGCGCGGCGCCTCTAGCAAGTTCCAAGATCAAGACAGCGAAGGCTCCGCCGGTCAGCGATCCTGTCGGGTGCCCATGGGTGATGGCGCTGAGGTCGGTTCCGAGTTCGAACGCGGCGGCGGGATCAAGCCCTCGATCGAAGGATGCAACGAAGAGACCGGCCGGCGCCATGCGCATGACCGCGCCACAGCCCTTGCTGTTGTTGCGCGCCGGACTGTCTCCCAGAAAGCGCATATCCTTCAGCGCTGAGAGGCAGGTATTGCCGGGGGCGCGGCGGTGGTGGAGTTCGCGCTGTTGGAACAGCCAACCGGGTTCCTCATCCATGAGATCGAGGTCGCGATGGGGCCGCTCCGATTGGGTCTGAAGCCAGCGCAAGTAGGCGTGCGAGGTAACGCCCACCTCAGTCGTGATGCCTTTCAGGCTCCCGCGGACCCAGCTACGAATCAGTCCCTCGGCGGTGAAGAGGGTCATCTGGGTGTCATCGGTCACGGCGCCAAGACGGCCATACGCAGGGGCGAAACTGCTGATGCCGTCCGGTCCGAATCGGTCGAGGATGGCATCCCGGCTCAGGAACTCGACGGGGGCCCCTAAAGCGTCCCCGACGGCACCGCCCAGGAGACAGCCACGGTAGCGCGCTCGTTTGTCCGGCTTCGGCATCGCGTCCTCCCCGTTTTTCAATTCGAATCGAGCCATTCTCGCAAGCCTTACCGACAACACCGGGGTCAGAACAGAGTCGGAGGCTCCGATGGCCGCTCCGCCGGGAATCCATCGGCGACGGTCGTCTGTCGTCGAGCATCCCTGTTCTCATCAGGTCGGGCAGCTGCTGCGAAGCGAATGAGTTCACGAACCGTCTTCTCTGTTGTGCCGCTCATTGCAGCGATTCGCGCGAAGTCTTCTCCGCGTTCCCTCATGGAAGCGGCAGCCCGGCCGGCTTCCGCTCGATGGCGGTTGCGTCGAGCCTCCGCCTCCGCACTCTGTTTGGCGAGTCGCTGCGCGAGCCAGTCGTCGACTCGATCGAGTTCATCGAGTGACTTGAGTATCCGCTTGAGATCGCGAATGTTGGCTTGCGCGCGCTCCAACTCGCGAAGCTGCTCAGTGCGGGCCGAGGTCAGCGCAGCCCGCCGAGCCTCACTCACCGCCCTGCTGTATCTCACAAACTCGAATTTAGAACTCTGCGTGCCCAATAGCAGCCACACGCGCTTGCCGACCCTCCACTTTCGCTCCAGATCTCATGGCCTGCTCGCTATGCCCGCTATGCCCGATATTGTTACTTCGAAATCTACTGCCACACAACGCATCACACGTCATGCACTCAGGTGCTGGGTTAGCATCGGCCCAATTCGAGGACGGTGATAGTGCGATGATGACGATGCACAAGCTGACCGCCGGCGACGGTTACCTCTACCTGATCCGGCAAGTTGCGGCATCTGATTCGACTCACCGCGGGCGGCCCAGTCTGGACGACTACTACTCGTCGAAGGGCGAGACTCCCGGCCGTTGGATGGGCCGGGGACTGGACTCGTTGGGACAACCGCAGGGTCGTGATCTGAACGACGCCTCCGTGCAGGAGCTTTGGTCGGTAGTCGAAGGTTCGCATGTTTCCGAGGCTCAGATGAAGGCATTGTTCGGCGAGGGTCTGCACCCGAACGCGGAAAAGATCAGCGCCTACTTGGTCGATCGGGGCGAGGTGGTGTCCAACTCTGCGGTGCAGTTGGGGCGCCGGTTCGCGATCCACTCGGGCCGCAACGAGTTCAAGACCCGACTCTGCGAGGCCTACGCGGACTTCAATCGGGCGATCGGCCGCGACGCCTTCGCGCCGATCGCTGAATCCAAGCGCGCGAGCATTAGGTCGACTGTGGCCGCTGAAATGTTCGTCGAGCAGTACGGGCGTGACCCGGCGGATGCGCGGGAGTTCTCCGGATTCGTTGCCAGTCAGTCCCGACCGGCGACGACCGCGGTGGCCGGCTACGACTTGACCTTCACCCCGGTGAAGTCGATCTCAATCGCGTGGGCGACGGCGCCGCGGCCGTTGGCCCGCGCAATTGAACGGGCGCATCAGAGGTCGGTACAGCATGTGATTGCCATGCTCGAACAGCACGCGGCGTTCTCCCGGATGGGGGCTGGGGGAGTGGCTCAGGTCGAGACGACAGGACTCATCATCGCGGGCTTCGAACACCGCGACTCGCGCTCGGGAGATCCAAATCCGCACACCCACATCGTGGTGAGCAACAAGGTCTGCGTCACCGGGGCCGACGGCATCCCGCGCTGGCTAGCCCTCGACGGCAAGGCAATGTTCCAGATGAACGTCGCCGCCTCGGAGGCCTACAACACCGCAATGGAAGCCGAGCTTATGAAGCTCGGGTTCCGTTTTCTCGCTGCGGCACGCGGCGCGGGCAAGGGATGTGTGCGCGAGATTGCCGGCATCCCGCAGGAGTTAATCACCAGGTTCTCCACCCGCCGAAGGTCGATCGAACAGCGGGCCGGAGAGCTGGCCAAGGTGTTCCAAAAATCTCACGGCCGCGAACCGACGACGGTCGAATTCATCGCGCTCAAGCAGCAAGCGAACCTGGAGACGCGGGCGCCCAAACACGAACCGCGCTCCTTGGGGGAGCAGCGCCAGATGTGGCGGACCCAGGCCGCAGAGATCCTCGGCGGCGCCCACGAGGTCGACGCGATGATCGCAAGAGCTTCCTCACATTTTGCCGTCGCGCAACCTGACTTGGACCGCAAGGCGGTCGATCAGATTGCGGCGAAGGTGATCGCCGCAATCTCCGTGTCGCGCTCTACCTGGCGCCCGCATCACGTTCGCGCCGAGGCTGAACGGCAGCTGCGGTCCGCCAATCGGGCTGATGATCGGGGGGCGATCGAGCGGATTGTGAGCGCCGCACTTGAGCGCCACAGCGTCGTCCTGTCCGCTCAGCGCGATGCCGAGAAGGGCGAGCCAATGGCGTTGCGTCGCCGCGTCGACGGCGCCAGCGTGTACACGCGCCATGGCGAGACGGACTATTCCAGCCCGGCAGTGCTGGCTGCCGAGCGCCGAATTCTGGACGCGGCTGCGCTCGACGACGGGCTCGCCGCAGACGACACCAGCGTCGAACTCGCGCTGCTGGAAGCCGACGTCACCGGCCGATCCCTCAACGACGGGCAGCGCGAGCTGGTCCGCGAAATGGCGACCTCTGGTGCCCGGGTTCAACTCGCGTTGGCCCCGGCAGGCACGGGGAAGACGACTGCGATGGCGACGCTGGCCGCAGCGTGGCGGAACAGCGGCGGCTCTGTCGTGGGCATGGCCCCGACCGCCGCGGCGGCAGAAGTCCTTGCCGCCGATCTCGGCGCCGCCACCGATACCCTCGCCAAACTCGTCGTGCTGGCCAATCCCACGTCAGCTCCAACCGCGGTCAGCGAGGACCCCGCACGGGTGTGGTTCGACGCCATCGACAGCCAGTCATTGCTGATTGTCGATGAAGCCGGCAAAGCATCCACCGCCGAACTGGACGCGGTGATCGGGCTCGCGTTGGCCCGCGGAGCGAGTGTTCGACTGGTCGGAGATGACCACCAGCTGTCGTCGGTCTCGGCCGGCGGAGTGCTGCGCGACCTTGCCGCCGACCAACGCGCGTTGACGCTGTCGGAGGTTGTCCGCTTCGGAGACACTCAACGCGGCAGGGCCGAGGGGGCCGCAAGTTTGGCTCTGCGGCGCGGCGATCCGGCCGGCATCGCCTTCTATCTCGATCACGGCCGCGTCCACGTCGGAGCCGACGCACTGGCCGCAGAGCAGGCGTACACCGCCTGGCTCAATGACCGAGGCGCCGGCCGCGACAGTGTCTTGCTGGCACCGACGAATGATCTCGTCGCCGAGCTCAATGACCGTGCCCGAGCCGACCGCCTACGGAGCAACGGCAAGCCACCGGGCCGAACTGTCGAGCTCTCCGACGGCCTACCCGCGTCTGCCGGTGACTGGATCACGACCCGCAGCAATGCCCGATGGTTACCGATAGGCAAGCGCGGCTGGGTCAAGAACGGCCAGCGTTGGATGATCCATGCGGTCGAGCGCGACGGCGCGCTCACGGTCAGGCCGCTGCTCAGCGACGGCATGACGACGGTTCGGCTGCCTGCGTCTTACGTCAGGGAGCACACCACTCTGGGCTACGCCAGCACGATCGACATCTCGCAAGGCATCACCGCGGACACCTGTCATGTCGTCGGCAGCGATCAGCTCAACCGCCAGCAGCTTTACGTAGCGCTCACCCGCGGCCGCGAGGAGAACCACCTGTACTTCTCCACCACAGAGGCCGACCCGCACCGCATCCTGACTCCCAAGGCCACCCACCCGCCGACTGCCGTGGACATCCTCACCACGATCCTGCGGCGGGACAGTGCACAGCAGTCAGCCCATTCGATGATGCGAGATGCGGCCGACCCGACCCTGCGGCTTGGACGCGCCTCTTCCATGTACCTCGACGCCCTTGGCGTCGCGGCCGAACACTGCGCCGGCCCGGAAACAATGGCGCGCATCGACACGGCCGCAACCCAGATCGACAGCGCACTGCATCAATGCGAGGCGTGGCCAGTGCTTCGGCACCACCTCGCCCTGCTTGCACTTGAGGGCGAAAACCCCGCCGACCTTCTCCAAAGAGTCGCGGCGAGCGGGGGACTAAACGATGCCCGTGACCCCGCGGCTGTCCTGGACTGGCGGCTGCCGATTCCGTCTGCCACGCGACCCGGCCCACTGCATTGGCTCGACCCCATCCCCACCGCACTCGCCGGAAACTCGTCGTGGGGCCGTTACCTGTCATTACGGGCACAACTGGTGTCTGAGCTCGCCGCGAACGTCCGGGAGAACGTCGGCAAGTGGACCGCCGAAGACATTCCGGTCTGGGGACGGCCACTCGCAGGACACCCGAAGGTGCTTGCCGAGGTCGCGGTGTTCCGTGCCGCCCACGGAGTCGATCCTGCCGACACCCGCATCACCGGACCTCAGCAACACCGCCGCCGCTCAGCTGAAGTGCAGCGCGCCATCCAAGAGCGTTCGGAACATGCTGTCTCCGTTGAGAAATCCGACATCCGGCGATGGCAGCGAATCGTGGAGACCTTCGATCCTCGGGTCACCAGGGACCTGTACTGGCCACAAC
>MTBK01212387.1_pt1 | contig 16221 bp, 20 predicted proteins | sample 1535981 | NCBI WGS metagenome assembly MTBK01 (sample SAMN06109225, study PRJNA356200) | anaerobic digester metagenome | isolation source: biogas reactors fed with pig manure or primary and secondary sludge | place: Spain | collected 2016-06-30 | reverse complement strand
ATACAAATCAAGTATGAGGTGAAAAAGGAAAAAAAGAATAATTTTGCAACAAGGCTAATAGAGGATTTAGACTAGAGACACACTAAATGTAACACTACCTCATTCTCTATATTCATAAAACGTTCGGAGGTGATGAAGACACCTCCGAACAGAATCAGTGAAAGGATGAAAATCAATATCTTTTTCAAGTTTGTAGTGACAGTTTAAATACTAAGCAACTAATCCACTGGTCTGAGGCTTATGTCCTATGGAATTTCCGGTGCGTTTTTTTTGAAACTATCGGTTAACGAGATAATATCGTTCAAATGTTCTTTTATGATCTCTGCGTTATTGTCACGGACAGCCTTCCTTAAAACATCTATTATCCTTATCATGTTACAACAATTAGTATAGGGCATAAGGTCGCGGTTAGCCAGGTGAATTTCACCTGCATTCCTATCGCAGTAAACCATGTATGTGTCGTGTGGAACAGGTTCGGGAGTATGTTTAACGTAAGAGACAGTATAGGTGGCGGCAAGGAACAGGTTATACAGAGCATCTGCTAATGATTTATCAATTTTCATCGAAAAAGTTGAAACTTTAATATCCAAAACTTCTTCTTTTATATCTTCTAATTTTAACTTATTGAAATAGTTGATTTTAAATGAGCGATTCCCGTGTTCGTCAATACCCATATATTCAAGACTGTTGCGAACAAGATTCAGTACTATTCCTTGAATTCTTTTATCAGCTTCCGACAATCGTAACGTGCCGTCGTTTTGCTCAAAACAGATACAGAATTCAGGTTCGTTCAGTGAAGATAAAATAACACCCCATTCGGTTCGATTAGGGGATTCTAACAATCTGTTAAGCAAGAATTCATATCCGGCATCTTCTTTAACATGACTTCTCGGCGAAAGGTACATGCCATACCATTCAGTAAGACGGCGTCTATTATAGTTTGCGATTTCAGTCGTTCCACCGTCTGAATTATTCTGTGCTGATATATCAAATCCAAACGAAAATATCAGTATAAAAATAAAATAAAACCTTTTCATCTGTTTTTTCAGTTAATTACCAGTAATATGACTCAGAACCGCCTAATGTGTTAAAAATAAGATGTGTGTTATGTGGAAAGTTCTCCCATGCATTCCAGTCTGCATCTGATGGAAACAAACTGCCATTTGGATGAACATGGAAATCATGATGAGGAATATTTCTCTTTAGTGTATCTAAAAATAGTGGCCAGTGCATAGAATATTGTGTTGCATTAACATCAGTAATAAGAATACCCGAGCCATCGCTCCAAGCCATTCCTCCAAATTCAAGACCAGATGCAATAGTATTATTTACAGCATCTATTTGACAATCTGATGCACAACCGTATGTCATATAAATTGATTGTTGAGGAAAATAATAATTATTTGTTCCAACATATATATACCCTTGATTAATCAACCAAGTACGTGCATCTGAAAAATATTCAGGATCCCCACTTTTTGTTCTCTTTACAGCAGACCTATTGTTCTTTGAAAGATTCCTTAGTGTTACATTTCGCGATATTGCAATTTCATTTATTTGCATTGCTTCAATAGAGTTTATTTCTTCGTATTCAGGAAAAACTGTTAATAATATGTCTCTTGCTTCTATTACTGGAAGAAAGGAAATAGTATTTGTTTTTGCATAAACAGGTCTGCCATCAATTACTCTTATTATTTCCATCTTAGTTGTATCAATATCGAGGGCATCATTCAAAAACATATAATATGCTTCTTGATAGTTAATATACTCCTGCGATGTGGCAATTGCATAAGAATCAATTTTCCCCTCATCATCAAATCCGAAGAAATAATCATTACTGCAACTTGTAGCAAATAATGCCACAATGAAACACACTGCCATTGTCATGGACAATTTAAACTTTTCAACTTTTTTCATAATTTTTTTCATTTTTTTGTTTTAATCGAGCTATCATAAAAGCTATAACTGGACATATTATTATGCAATTAAAATAAATAAGAACAGACATAATTTTGATCATCGTAATAACATCGTTGATGTTCAAATCTCCATGTCGATTAAGTCCAGGTATTGAAAATAATAAAGAATAAAGCAAGACTATACATATTGGTGTAATCCAAATTATTCTATGCTTATTTCTATTTCTACTAAATTCTAAGTATAACATCCCACCATATAAACATAGTGGAGTTATGATAGAAACATTCATAATAAGAATTAACCCCAATACTCCATTGCCAAGCTCTTCCGAATAATGCGCATACATAAATGAGTAGAAACCCAATAATAAATAACATAGTGTTGGCATAAACCAATAGATATATTTACTATGGGTATTATACCTTACTTTGACTTTTCCTCTAATAATTGCAAGGGTAAAATAAACAGATGCAATAATAATTATTAAGGGAATAAGTTGAAATAAACACGTTATTGCTTTCATATTATTTCATATCATTTGAATTTTTAGTTTGTTTATCGGCAAAGATATGAACAGAAAAAGCTATACGCCTAAAAAAAAGCGTAACAAAAGCGTAACATTTTAAATTTCATGCGTAACAAAAGCGTAACATAAAACAGAGATAGCAAGGGTATTGATTTGATAATCAAACAAGTAGTTTTGTTGTGTTGTCCGGTGCGTTCTCGTCTGTCACATTTAAACATATTCTTGGTTTAAAGAATAATTCATGGATATTTGACCATTAATTCTTTTATTTTCTCAACCAGGATTGGAGCCGCTATACTTGCCGGCACGCCATATTCGTATTTTAAATCGGGTTCTTTTAGTTCAACTCTCTGTTTGTTTTCCTTGAAATAATTGGGCAGTAGCAGAATTGGCGAAATCAGGACCCATTCCCTTTCTCAATAAGCTCCCATGAGAGTGTCTCACCAATCAGGACAGACACAACCGAATCTCCCGCCTGTGCAACTCCTATAACGCTCCGGATTATAAAGAGTATAAGAAATAGCGCCCGTTTCATACAAAATTCCATCTTCATTATGCTGTTTCGGGGTTGAAAATATAGTCGAACAGAGATATTGGAAGTTTTTCTTTAAGTCTATACTTGATCATGCGAGGGTGCGGGTTAAAAAACAATATAAAAAAGTCTTTTTGCTTGAAACCCAATAATGAATAAATACAGAAATCAATATCATCATCATTCAAATTATATGAGGCTGCCAGATGTGCCCTTGGTCTGACGAATAAATTCCTGAATTCATTTATAAAATCGGTTTTTTGTTTTACTGATAATTTCTTTTGTTTAGTTATGGCTGTTACCATTAACTCAAACAACTCGCTTTGCTTGAATTCATTTATATCGCCGGCGTAATCTTCAATGGCCTCTAAGTGCGTGTCCTTTGCCGGTTCTGCAGCAGAGTTATCTGTCTTGTTGCCGGAAGCGGCTATTTTTCTTCTGTTAAAAGAGATTAATAAATATGATACAATGATGAAGAGTGCTGAGAAAAGAACTATTTTAAACAGAGAGCTCCAAAGACTTTTAGGAGAGGTGTCAGGTTGTGAGTGGTTAAGCAGTGCTCTGAATATGTCTTCTGAATTGGATGCAAAGACAATGGAGTCGGTCCATGAGCTTGCCTGTTTAGAACAGTATGTTGCTGAATCTGTATTGCCTTTTAGTGAGTGTATCTCGGAAAGACGGCGGTAGGTGTCACAGATAGTATAGGGGTCATTTGTGTCGGAAAGTGATAATGTGTAGTAATGAAAGGCGGAGTCTATCTGATTGAGCATGTAACATGCATTTGCTTTAAGGGAATAGGCGGCGCCGTATGGTAATTGATGCCGGTTACGTTTGATGAAAGAATCAACATATTCAATTGATTTTTCAAAGTCGCTATCGGCAAGAGATGCAATCTTAGATAACTGGAGTAACGGAACATCTTTTGTGCCGGGTGTCATCCATGGGTTATCCTTGAGTTTCAGAAACATAACCCGGGCAGAGTCGTATTCGTTATTATAAAGCAGTGAGTTAGCTATATTGAACTCACAGAATGCTATTGCGGCGGAGTCATTCAGCCGGACAGCATTAGTGCGGCATGATTTGATTAACCGGATTGCTTCATCTTTCATGTTATGCTCAAGATAGATATAGCTCAGGTTCTGCTGAGCCAGTGCGTAATACCGAACCAGCGTGTCAGGGAACAGGCGCAGAGCCGTGAGGTAGGCATCGGCGGCAGTGCTGTCCCTGCCAAGTTCTGCCGATACGCATCCCAGGCTGTACCATGCCATAGCCGCGTGGAAGCTCTTTCGGTCTCTGCCATAGTAGTCAGTGGCTATACGTATGCCGTTTTCATTAAGGGTGGGGCGGTACAGCTTGTAATCTATTTGTGTTTTAAGCAGGGCATAGCGTGCGCGGCCGCGCTTGCCTGTGGACTTATTCATGGCGCTGATAAGGGAGTCGGCCGCCTCAATGTCATTCTCCATAAGCCTTTCCACCCGCGACAATCCGGAATGCCGACAGCCTGACAGCAAACAGCACGCAGTAATTACGGCCGTCAGCATCCAGCTTTTGCCGGTGCCGGGAAACATTCCACAGCTCCGGCAACGACTCTTTATAGTTATATTGCCATCCACCGATTTCCGGTATTATTCCAAAAAGTGTATAGTTTCAGCCTCGTTTATTGCAAATATATTTATAATTATTGAGCTTAACAGAATCTCTCCTGATTTTATTCTACATCCAGGCCGGGTGTTGAGAGTGTGGCAAGGCTGCCGTCGTCGGCCTGATATATGAAGTAGGCTTTTATCTCGGGGTGACGGGAGCAGATGGTCAGGGCACTGTCCATTCCCATTACCATCATGGAGGTGGCCAGAGCATCGGCTGTAGCACAGTCCTGTGCAAGAACCGTGACCGAGAGCAGGTTGTGGTTTACGGGCATACAGGTGTGCGGGTCAATGATATGGGCGAACTTGCGGCCATCCCTGACATAGAAATTGCGGTAGTTGCCCGATGTGGCCAGAGCTATATGGGTGGTGCGGATAACGGATTGGATCCGGGTATCAATGGAGAGAGTGTCATCGATAGGTTTGCTTATGCCTATACTCCAGGGATTGCCTTTGGGATTACTGCCTGAGAGCACAATCTCGCCTCCAATCTCGACCATAAAGTCTGCTATTCCCTCGGAGCGGAGCAGGGCGGCGACCATATCACAGCCGAATCCTTTGGCTATTGCGCTGCAGTCCAGCATGATGCGCGGGTCATCCTTGGTTATAAGACCGTCCGATTCGTGTATCTTGGTGTAGCCCACTATTTGACGCAGACTGTCAAGGGTTGACTCCTCTATCTGTTTGGCTTGATCATATCCGAATCCCCAGGCGTTGACAGCCGGAGCAACGGTTATGTCAAACGCACCGTCGGTCCATTCCGATATCTCCATGGCGCGGCGATAGACCTTAAGGAACAGACTGTCGGTGACCTGTATGGTTTCCGAACGGTTTACTTCCGATATTACCGATTCGCTGTTGAACATGGAGAGGGCGTTGTCAACCAGCGCCAGAGTCTCTTCTATCCGCTCCCGCAGGTTCTCGTTATGAAGATAGGTTATACGGTACACGGTGCCGAAAACCATGCCTTCGTCGGTCATATATTCAGGAGCGGCTTTTTTGCTTTTGGACAATATTATTATGCTGCCTATCAAAAGGAATGCCAGAAAAGGATAGTGCCATTTTTTCATTGTCTTACAGGTTACTTTAACTCTTTTTCGATGTTATAGTCGTTGCGGTTGTGCGAGCTCCGGCTTATCATTTCGGCCACGAATCCGGCCAGAAACATAAGAGTGCCCAATATCATACCGGTCAGAGCGATGTAGAAATAGGGGTTGTCGGATATCAGGCGTGCCGGCACGTTATGTGACAAGGCGACCAGTTTGCTTACTCCTATCACGACAACGGCAATGAGGCTTATGACGAACATGATAGACCCCCATAGCCCAAAAAAGTGCATGGGCTGCTTGCTGAAACGGTTCAGGAACCATAGTGACAAAAGGTCCAGATAGCCGTTCACAAAACGGCTCAAGCCAAACTTGCTCTTGCCGAACTTACGGGCCTGATGCTGTACCACCTTCTCGCCTATATTGTCAAATCCGGCGTTCTTTGCAAGGAAGGGTATATATCTGTGCATCTCGCCGTACACCTCAATGTTTTTGATCACTTCACGGCGGTATGCCTTGAGGCCGCAGTTCATGTCGTGCAGCTTGATGCCGGTTACTTTACGGGCGGTCCAATTGTACAGTTTGGAAGGCAGGTTTTTGGACAATTTGCCGTCATAACGTTTCTTTTTCCAGCCCGAAACCAGGTCGTAACCATCTTCGCGTATCATGCGCACCATTTCGGGTATCTCTTCGGGGCTGTCTTGCAGGTCGGCGTCCATGGTGACTACAATATCGCCCTGTGCCATTTCGAAACCGCAGAACAGGGCGGGGGATTTGCCGTAGTTACGGCGGAACTTGATCCCTTTCACAGTTTCGGGGTTATCGGCTTTGATTTTTTCTATGATTTTCCAGGAGTCATCGGTGCTGCCGTCATCAATGAAAATCAGCTCAAAGCTGAATCTGTTTTCAGCCATGACTTTTGAAATCCATCTGAACAGCTCGGGAATAGATTCGGCTTCGTTGAAGAGCGGTACTATAATTGAAAGGTCCATATCGCTTATTTTAATAAGTTTCTAATTCTGTTTCTTGAAGTTATAAGGCCAACAAACAGGGAAATTAAGTTACCCCACATAAAACAGGATTGTATGAGCAGTTTTGTCATCTCCAATGGAGTGAGTGAATAGAACCACTTTATGTTTTGTTCCATATTGCTAATGGAATTATTGTAGGTTTCAATCATTTGGGGATCGGTTACATTGGTTAAGCCGGCGGCTTTTATTGTTTCGAATTTAGCCATAATACCGGTTGCCAATGCTCCGTTGTCGAGAAATTGCAGGTAGAGAAAGGCTATTACACATGAAAGCACTGTTGCAAAAATGAATGTCAGCAGGGCTATGATCCAGGAGACCGGAATAGGAAAAAATTTTAGGTTGTTCCGATCACGGAATATCTTCTGAATGAAATATGCTGCTACCGGAATACCCAGGAACAGGGGGATAAAAAGCAGGTTGAACAGGGAGAATTTTAAGGCGAGCACGAAAGTAAGGTTGACTAGTGTCAGATACAATCCCAGATACGTGCCAAGCGTCATCGATGTCTGAAATATGTTTACCTTAATTATTTTATTTGTCTTGTTATCCTGATTTTGATTTTGCATATTGTTGTTTTCTGAAATAGCAAAATTACTGTTTTTTTCGATATAGGATTGTTTTTTTATGCAAAAGACGTATCTTTGTGCCGGGTAAGTCCTGTACGGCCAGCTCCCTTTTAATCCTCCAGGGCTTGACGGCAGCAAAGGTACATCGGTTGTAGCGGCGCGATACAGTAAGCTTACCCTCTCATACAAAAAGCCGCACAGTATTGTAGCGGCTTTTTTGCATAAAAGGGTATGGCTTTCCTTTAATCTCCCTTTATTCTTTCTTTAGCACAAGCATTGACCAGGATTGGACGACTGTGAATTTTATCAAATAACCGATTATTCCTATATTTGGAGAATAATAATACTTTAATACAAAAAACAATGGATCTTATAAAGAGATTTTTGGGATATACGGCTGTAGATACGCAGTCCGATGAGAATTCAAGCACTGTTCCCAGCACTGAGAAACAGAAGGATCTGGCACGCCTGCTCAAGGCCGAACTGGAAGGTATGGGACTGGAAGAGGTCTATATGGATGACAAGGGATATGTCTATGCCACACTTCCCGCAAACACGGAAAAAAAGGTTCCTGTCATAGGTTTTATATCGCATATTGACACCAGTCCTTCAATGAGCGGAAAGGATGTAAAACCGCGTATAGTGAAGAATTATGACGGCGGCGATATTGTGCTCAATAAGGAACAGAATATAGTGCTTTCACCGAGTCTGTTTCCCGAACTGCTTGACCATAAGGGCGAAGACATTATTGTGACCGATGGCACGACTCTGCTGGGCGCTGATGACAAGGCCGGAATAGCCGAGATAATTACTGCGATTGAATATCTGCAAAAGCACCCCGAGATAGAGCACGGCAAGGTGCGCGTGGGCTTCAATCCCGACGAGGAGATAGGTATGGGTGCAGTCAATTTTGACGTGGAACGGTTTGGATGTGAATTCGCATATACCGTTGACGGCGGTGAGGTGGGCGAGATCCAGTTTGAGAACTTCAATGCCGCCAAGGCCGTATTCAAGATTCAGGGGCTGGAGGTGCATCCCGGCTATGCCAAGGGAAAGATGATCAATGCTTCACTGCTGGCCGCCGAGTTTATAGAGATGTTCCCTGCAAACGAGACGCCTGCTGCGACCGAGGGTTACGAGGGATTCTACCATCTGATAGGTCTGTCGGGTGAGGTGGATCATGCTGCCGCAACCTTTATAATCCGGGACCATGACCGCGCCAAATTTGAGGCCCGCAAGGCGTTTGCAAACAGTGTTGCCGTCAAGATGAACGACAAATATGGCAAGGATACCGTTATCTGTACAGTGAGTGACCAGTACTACAACATGAAGGAGCAGATTGATAAGGTTCCATACGTAGTTGATATAGCTTCCGATGCAATGAAACTGGTTGGAGTGGATCCTGTGAAGGTGCCTATTCGCGGCGGCACTGACGGAGCGCAGTTGTCATACAAGGGACTGCCTTGTCCGAATCTGTTTGCCGGTGGGATGAATTTCCACAGCCGTTACGAATGGATACCGGTGCAGAGCATGGAAAAGGCCATGATGACGGTGGTCCGTATCATCGAGCTGGTTGGGAAACGTGAATGGTAGGGGGAACAGTATCAATCATCAAAATCAAATTCATCGTCGGAGAGTTCAAGGGGGGTGCTGAAGAGGAATTCTTCCATATCCCTGCGCTCTTTCTTTGTGGGACGGCCCTGTCCGGCGGCACGTTTCGCAAAACTGCTTAACCTCTTCATTTCGAGCAGGTCGTATTGGTCCTGAGGGGTGATGTTCTCCATCATCTCAGGCACAACCTTTGCCCCAACACGGTTCTCTATGGCCTTTAGTACCTTAAAAGAATAGGTGACGGTCCTGCGCACCTGCACAACATCGCCCTCTTTGACTATTTTGGATGGTTTGGCCTGTACTCCGTTTATTGAGATGCGCCCTTTCTTACAGGCTTCGGCAGCTATGGTGCGGGTTTTATATATCCGTACCGACCACAGCCATTTGTCTATACGGGCCTCCATCGGGTTTACTTGTTGTTGAATTTGCACATAGTTTCGTCAATGCCGGTCAGACAGAAGTTTTTGACAACATCGACCGCTACCGGTATCCGTTCGTCCACTATTTTCTTTTCCTCTTCATCGAAGGCATCCAGCACGAACTTAATCTGCGCACCCATAGGGAAATCATTGCCGATACCGAACCTAAGGCGTGCGAATTGCTGTGAGCAGAGTGTCTGGATTATGTTTTCAAGACCATTGTGACCGCCTCCGCTGCCCTGTCCTTTAAGACGGATTTTACCAAGCGGCAATGAAAGATCATCGGCGACTACCAGGAGATTCTCCGGTTGGATCTTCTCTTTGTTTATCCAGTATCGCACGGCATTACCGCTCAGGTTCATGAAAGTTGTCGGCTTAAGAAGTACCAGATTGCGGTTTTTCAGACGCATATAGGCCACATAGCCGTATCGCCTGTCCTCAAAAACAGTATCGGATGCCTTAGCAAGGGCATCCAATACCATAAATCCTATGTTGTGGCGGGTATCTTGGTATTCAGCGCCCGGGTTACCCAAACCCACAATCAGATACTTCATCAGGGTCTATTTATTCTGTGTCAGCTGCTTCTGAAGCTTCTTCTGTCTCTTCAGCTGCTCCTTCTTCCTCATCGGCAGCGGCTACACGTGTTGTAACAACTGAACATATTACGGCATCCTTAGGACTTGTAAACTTGATACCTTCAAATTTCAAATCACTAACCTTGAATGATTTACCTATTGTAAGAGGTGTGACGTCAATCTCAATCTGTTCGGGTATGGCCGTATATACAGCTTTGGCATTTACCCGGCGCATGATCTGTTTCAGTTTACCGCCGGCCTTTACTCCGGCTGCCAGACCTTTCAGTTTAATTGGGACTGCCATAACAATAGGTTTATCCTCGGTAATCTGATAGAAGTCAATATGAAGGATGTTGTCCTTTACGGGATGGAACTGTATCTCCCTCATAATTGCCAGAACTGTGGTGTCGTCAATCGTCAGGTTGACTGAGTAGATATCGGGCGAATAAACAAGGTTACGTACCTCATCAAGTGTTACGCTGAAAGCCTTGGCTACGGGAAGTCCTTTTTCGTCTCTCTCTACACCGTACAGATTGCAGGGAATAAGATTCTGCTTTCTTGTTTTCTTGGCACCTTTCTTGCCGAATTCGCTGCGGGCTGTGCCCTTAACGTCAATTGATTTCATTTTGATCGTGTTACTCTAAATTGTTAATATTCAATTCACCATCACACAAATACCTCCTTTTGAGAGGGTCTTTACGTAAAAGCGTTGCAAAGGTAGTGATTTTTTTAATATCAGTCGGGATGTGCCCAAAATTGTTTCTTGTAATGGGATAGAGCCGGAAATTTGAAAAAGGTACGGCTATCGGCAGTTGATAGGTTCCGGTTGGTTTGGGGGACGGCTATTTAAAATTCAATTTTGAAATCTTCGGTGTTGGACTTTGGAGGCTTTGCCGAATTCTCAGGGTTGGATTTTGGAGGTTCCGGTTTTGCCGACTCTCCGGCATCGGTCCCGGAAGGCTCTATGGGCTCTTCATTTTCAACATTTTCACTCTTAGGCTTCAGGGATTCGGATTCATGGATAAACCTCATGGTTTTGGTCAGTCCGTCAATGAAATTACTGAAATCCTCCTGGTAGAGAAAAATTTTATGCTTCTCATAACTCACCTTAATGTTTTCGCCTTCGATTGAGGTGATTTTCTTGCTTTCCGTTATGGATAGATACAATTCCTCTTTTCGGGTTTTGCGGACATCAATGTAGTAGATGCGCTTTCCGGCTTTGATGGCATTGGAAAAAATCACATCTTTTTCTATGTCATCGGCTGATCTTTTTTTTGGTTCATCCATAGTGCGACCATATTATTTTTTACAAATATGGCAATTCGAATCAGATTATCCAAGAAATAGCGTAAGTAAATTGGTGCCGAAAAAAAAAATTCGTATTTTTGCAAACCCGATGAAGCGGTCTTTAAAAAATGATCAACAGAGTTCTTATCAGACTGAAAGTGGTGCAGGTGATATATGCATATTACCAAAGCGGCGGACATAAGCCTGAAACGGCAGAACGCGAATTGACAAAAAGTCTTGACAGTGCTTATTCTCTCTATCAAACACTTCTTTATCTTCCGGTTTTGTTCTGTAATCTATCTCGCAGGACAGTTGCTAGAAAGAGGCTGATGGACGAGGAAAACATATCGGGTAAGGAGGTTCGTTTTTCGGAGAACAAATTCATTTTGCAGCTTGAATCCAATGTGCAGCTTACGGAGTTTGCAAGCTCCAATGACTTCTCGTGGCTTATGAACTCCGATTATATAAAGGATACTTACAACTCTTTTATTGAAGGTGATATCCTTGAGGAGTATTGGCAGGAGGAGCGTTTTGATTATGCGGCCGATAAGGAGCTGTGCAGAAAGATTTATAAGGAACTGTTCATGAATAGTGACGATCTTGATGCGCTGCTTGAGGAACAGGATATTTACTGGAACGGGGACAGGGACCTGATAGATTCATTTGTCCTTAAGACCATTCGTTCTTTTTTGGAAAAGAACGGTCCCAATCAGCCTTTACAGCCTAAATTCAGGAACGAGGGGGACCGGGAGTTTGCATTTGAGCTGCTGCGTGCCGGTTTGGCGATACGTAAGGAGTGTGAGGATGTGGTAGCGGCCAACTGCAATCGGTGGGATCCGTCGCGCCTGGCAATGCTTGATGTGATCATAATTCAAGCGGCGTTTGCCGAATTGATAACATTTCCGGACATTCCGCTTAAGGTGACCATAAACGAATATGTCGAGATGTCCAAATATCTTAGCACACCGGCAAGCAGCGGTTTTATCAATGGAATGCTAGACACCATTGTTAAAGGACTGGAGGCCGAGGGAAGATTAAGTGATAAACTGTAAAACAATTTATAAAATAGAAATAATATGGCAAAAATGCTTTTGATTGACCCCTTTATGCTGACTGCGCATGAAGTTGAGAGTGTGAATGAAAATATTGTTACTCTGGTACAGCAGGATGTTAATCTTGGTGATATTCAGGAGACTCAGACAGGCCAGGGCAGAGGCGGCGGCATGGGTGGTATGATGTGGATTATCTTGCTTTTCTTGATCATGATGATGCTGTTTATGCGTCCCCGTCAGGATAAGGAGGGCGATAAGTTCCGTAATTCACTTCAAAGAGACCAGGATGTGATTACCAGCTCCGGGATATTCGGCAAGGTAAAGGAGGTCGATGACGTTTCCGTAACAATTGAGATTGCTCAGGGCATGAAGATAAAGGTTGACAAGAGATATGTTAACCCCATCCCGACTGCTCAGCCGGTAAAGCCGGAGAGGGAGAAGCTTTTCGGAAGAAAGAAGAAAGATCCTTCCAAGGACGAAAAAGCCTGATAAACCTGTATGGTCAAAATAGGTATCACAGGTGGAATGGGGGCCGGAAAAAGTTATGTTTCGGCATTGCTCGCTTTACGTGGCATACCTGTTTATGATTCGGACTTTCACGCCAAACGCATTATGTCCGATGACGGGGAGACTGTCCGTCTGCTGACTGAACTCGTAGGGCCGGAGCTCTATGTTAACGGCAAACTTGACCGCAACCTTATGGCCGGGTACATATTCGCTGACAAGGAGAATGCCAAGGCGGTTGAGAGTATAGTTCATCCCAAGGTTAGAGATGACTTCAGACGCTGGTCATCGGCTCAGCATGACAAAGATATCTGCGTTTTGGAATCAGCAATACTCTTCGAATCGGGTTTTGATTCCGAGGTCGATTTCATAGTTGCCGTTGATGCTCCCCCGGAATTAAGACTCAGCCGAAGTATGGCGCGTGACCCGTCCGTTTCGGAAAGCAGTCTGCTGGCCAGAATCAACAGTCAGTCCGACCATGCTGAAAAATGCTCCAAAGCCGGATTCGTAATTATAAACGATGGGCGGGACCTTAAAAGTCAGATTGATAAAATGTTATCCATTTGCAATAATATCAATACTTTATAAATTATATGCTCAACGAGATCCTAACAATTTCGGGCAAACCGGATCTGTACAAACTTTTGACTCGCGGACGCGGCGCTCTCATAGTTGAGAGCATTGGAGACAGTAGAAGACGTTTTCCCATTCAGGGAACCGATAAGGTGGTATTGCTGGATGACATTTCCATTTTCACCACCGAGAAGGAGATGCCTTTAAGAGAGGTTTTCAAGGCTATTGAAGCTAAATCCGGCAAGGACAAGGAGGTCGGTTTTGAATGGCGGAAGGCTTCGAACGGCGAACTGTTTGAATATTTCAGCGGCATTGTTCCCGATTTTGATACTGACCGTGTTTATCCCAGCCATATAAAGAAGATAATCTCTTGGTACAACCTGCTCGTCAAGTACGGGGAGAACGATTTCAGCGCACCCGAAGAGGCTCCGGAGGCGGAATGAAAAACAAGCTGCTTGTCTGATACAGGTCTTACTGCGGGATAACATCTCACAAAAAGAGATGCCGCTATTAGCTATAGTTATAAATCTGTTCTGTAAGTTATAACTCTTTCTGTCAGGACATTTGGTATCTCCTCTCCATCAATAATCCGACTGGTTTTCCTTTTTATCCAATTTCCGTGACTGTCATAGACATAATCGGAATACTTCATCACAATTGCATCACCGTATTCGGGCAACATTTCGGATTCAACAAAGCCATGATCATTATATTTGGTGATGTATGCGGTTCCGTTAACCGTATTCTCCTCACTCAAAATCATCCCTCTGTTATTGTAGAGTTTGACGGATTCTACCGTACCGCCGTCTCTTACTACCTTATAGCTGCCGTTTCCGTCAATGGTGCTATACTCCTTTTTAACGTTAATTGAACGCGTTCCATTATTCGTATTTGTTAGAGAACTATACATTTTTCCATCGGACCAATAATAGGTGTCGGTTATGGTAGATGTGTTGGATGGAATGCTGTTTTTCGATATGCTTTTAGTGATTTTTCCCTCTGAATCATATGTGTATAACCTTGAGAGCGACACATATTCAGAGCCGGGAACCAAATAATAGTCTATGGAGATTATACGATCCGAATTGTCGTACAAGGCTCTCAGCCGATAGTCGGGTTCAGCATCCAACCCGCCCGTTCCTTTCCGGCGGTATCGGGTTATTTCTGAAATGACACCGGGCTTGTCTGCCTTATAGAGGGTATAGGTGCCGACATTCTTATTAACAATCACTTCAGTTACAGGAACTCCCGATACGTAATGTTCCGTACGAGCCAATGAATATTCGTTTTCTTCGCACAAAACCACATCGCCTTTAAACTCTGCAACTGAAGGCATGATAAATTTGCCATCTATTTGGGAATAGGCTTTTCCGCTGACGGACAACACCGATAGCAGTATAAAGATATCTGAAACCGATATACCGAAGACGGTTGCGGTATGAGGCTGTGGCGGATTGCGAGCTGATTCCCTTTCCAACGGAAAGAGGAATCGGACGTGAATCCGCCGTTACTAACAGCACTACTGCCGCCATGCCTTATGACCGCGTGTTATGCAAAGTTTTTAGTTTAACCTTTCTTCTAATTCCTTTTTAACTTCTTCTGCTGATGGGTTAATTGCTAAAATTTTTCCAGTTTTATCAATTAGGAAAATTCCACCACCACCACCGTCAATACCATATTTTTGCCAGATTTTATTTTGTTCATCAAGCTCAACTAAATTTAACCAAGGCCATTTTTCTTTTTCAAAGAATTTAACCAATCTATCAGTGTTTTTAAATTCGCCAGCAACTCCAATAATTGTAAATCCTTTATTTTTATATTCATTGTAAATTGGAACCATTGCTCTGCTTCTTGCTATGCATGGTCCACACCATGTTGCCCATAAATCCAATAATGCTATTTGCCCATCAATTTCATTCGAAAGTTTTACTATATTTCCATTTAAGTCGGGCGCAGAAAAGTCAATATATTTTTTCCCAACTTTAATATTGTCAATGGCATTTAATAAATTTAGAGCTAATTCATTGTATGGATGGTTGGGATTAGCTTTTGAAAGTTTTTGGTAATTCTTTTTGGCCAAATCAATATCAATTCTTTCTTTATTATAAATAAGGTCATTTAACAAGAATGAATAAGATACAATGGTTGGGTTGTTTTCAATGTATTCTTGTTTAAACTTTTCTTGATCCTCATATATAGGTTTCAACTTGTCTTCCAACATTTTTGCTTTTGTACTTAAATGTTTATCTGCCTTTCTTAACTCATCAATTTTCTTGTAGATAATTATATTTTTATCTTGACTATTCGATTCTCTTAATTCGGCGTAAAGTGCTTTAACTGTGTCACTATAGTATTCTTCTTTTTCGAATAAAACATCCATACTATCTTGAAGAGGTTTTTCTCTATCGTTAAATTTGGTTTCAAAATCCTGTTTATACTTTTTGTATTGTGAATTTAGTCTTCCACCGTTAACAACATTTTTATCAAACTCTTCTTCAGAATGTATTGTTAAATCTATTTTTTCATTTTCCAAAAATAGAGGCATATAACGTCCCCCGCCATTTTCATTAAATTCTCCAAGATAAAGTTCGACGGCTTCTGGATTTTTAAGTTTAGATTTATAATAGAATTTTCCACTATCTACAGGAATTTCAATTAATGAATCAAATCTCATATCTTGATTTGGTTTTACCAAAAGGATTGATTTAGTATCAGTATTAATGACTTTCCCATTGATTTCAAGGAATTTTTCTTTCTCAGTTTTACAGCTGAAAAGTAATACTGTAATTAGTAATAAAGTAAATTTTGTCATAGATTTCATTTTATTGTATGTTTTATCGTTCTGGTTAAAATTTTGCATAACTGTAGATTTAAATAACTTCTTCATAATATGTAATATTTATTGTGGTTTAACCGTAATGTTTTTGCAATGATAC
>MTBK01009562.1_pt1 | contig 16221 bp, 9 predicted proteins | sample 1535981 | NCBI WGS metagenome assembly MTBK01 (sample SAMN06109225, study PRJNA356200) | anaerobic digester metagenome | isolation source: biogas reactors fed with pig manure or primary and secondary sludge | place: Spain | collected 2016-06-30 | reverse complement strand
GCGCGACGCGATCCGGCTGATGGTCGACCTGCTGTTCGCCGAGGACAACGCCGCCCTGCTCGAACCCGGCGCGGTGCGCTCCACCTACGACCCGACCGTTATGCGCAATTTGGGTGTCTCACGAGACACTCGCCCGGTGCTAGGTGGCGGATTCGCGGCAGCGTGACTCCGGTGGCTCATTTTGTGAACTCGCTGATCAGTTTTCCGAGTTTCTCAGCGTTACGTTGCTTTATTTGTATCCAGCGTTGAGCGGGGATCGGGTCAAGATCGGAGCCGAGATCACCGGCGATGAGTTGCCCGAGTGGAACTCCAAGCCGGTCCTGCATCGCTCTCGCGTAGGCCCAAGGGCTAGTGCTGTCAGAGCCAAGGCTGTACCAAATGGCGATGGGGTCGGCGGCGGTACCGCCGTCATAGCGGGAAGCAGCGCAGCCGGCGCCAATTGTCTCGCGCACCAATGAAGTGAACCGTTGACGCAAGTTATCGGTGGATTGTCTCTGTTGAAGTGCAGATAGTTGTTCTTCGTAGCTCCGTCGGTTAGCTATGGTCGCGGAAGCTACTGATGCAGCTAGTGTTTCGGCTTCGCCGCGAGCTGTTGGGGGGCCTAGTTGATCGACGTCGGCAAGATTAGTGATTAATGCTGGCGGTGTCCGATCGGCTCGAACCGCTGCTACGGGACCCTCGTCTGCTGGCGAGAGGACAAGTGCACTGTCGTCGGGTAGGTGGTCGCCAGCGTGTTTGTCTAGGACCGGGTTGAGCCGTGGGTGACCGTAGGTGGCGAGGGCAGTCCATGCCTGGGGGTCGCGAGACGCGCGGGATGGCGTCCAAGTGATAGGTCGGTCTACGTCATCGAGGACCGCGGCAAACCGATCGACCAGTACGTCTCTCAAGTCCGCGTGCGTGACAGGCGATGGCGGGTAGATGGGTAGCGGCAGTGGGTCTTCTGCCAGTGTGTCCAATCCGTGGCTATCGCCGTGGTCCAGACGGTGGATCAGCTGTTTGACTTCCTGTTGTTGCGCTGCGAGGCGTTCGCTTCTGGGTGCCTGAAAGATTCGGCGGAATGCGTGCTCTGTAGCGCCGAGGATGGGCTGGAGGCTTCCTAGCAGACCGCTGAATACGTCGATACGGTTGGCGAGAGCTTGGTATACGGCTTCTTCGACGGTGTTGGGGATGAAGTAGCTTCGGATTTTCACAACCGAAGCTTGCTGTCCGAGTCGGTCGATTCGGCCGATGCGTTGTTCGACGCGCATTGGGTTCCAGGGCATGTCGTAATTGATTAGATAACTGCAGGTTTGGAGGTTTAGACCCTCGCTGGCTGCGTCGGTGGCCAGTAGGACGGTGATGCGTCTAGCGCGGACTTCGTCAACGAGATCGCGTTTGGAGATATCAACCCAGCCATCGAGTTCGCGGAAGATTCTGCCTCCAGCTCCTGTAAATGTTGCCATCTGGTACTGGTATGCCGCGCTGAGCCGTTCGCGTAGATCTTCAAGGGTGTCCGCGAATTGCGTGAACACGATGGTGGACCGACCTACGTCGCGGGATTCGTTCAAATCAGTGAGCAGTCGGTTGAACTTGGAGTCAGTGACGAAACTCATGCGCTCGACGTAACCGCGAATTTCGCTGATCTCTTCGGTGGTCAGCGGAAGGGCTTGCGCTTGGTTGATTGTTCCAGTTGTGGTGGTGGGGATTTCCTCATCGTCCGCTTCGTCTAGGAGGTCGTCATCAAGTAACAACTCCTCGTGGTCCAAACGGCGGGTAAGGGTCTTGCGAATTGCTGCCCACGACGAAGTCAATCGCCGCCGGTACACGGTCAGTACGAAGCCTGCGCCCTTGGTAGTACCGTGCGCGAGCATGAGGCGATCAATGAGCTCATCAAGTTGGTCGTAAAGTGCCTGTTCCTCGCTGTCAAAAGGAATGACGACCGGCAAGGGTTCGCGGTCGGCGAGCTTCTCGGATAAGAGTCCCTGCTCGCGATAGATCTTCAGGGTACGTCTGCTGTGGCGCGTAACTAGCTGGCCGACCGGTCCGATGTTTCGGATCCACGTGCGGAGCGCATCAATTCCCTTGGTATCGAGTCCACTAACTATTTCCGAAGCTGGGAGTTGTCCGGTGCCGAAACGTTCGATCCTGGCGGTAGCTATGGCTCCCACATTGCTTCTGATGCTGTCCAGTAGGGCTTGATCGGCGGCGGTGCGCGGTAGACGTGCAGTCTCGCGCAATGCTTGATCGAGCCAGTCCCACGCGATGCGGGCTTCATCGTCTTTAGCCAACTCGTTGAAGAAGCGGTTGAATGCATCACGGTCGGACAATGTCCCTTGGAGTCCTATGTGCACAAGTAAGTCTCTGAGCTCGACGGGGTCGATTTGCATTGGCGTGGCTGTCAACAGCCATAGCGCTCGGGTAGCGCCTTGGTCAGTCAGTTGATCGAGTAACTCCAACATGCGACCGGGGCGATATCGGTTCTCCGCCAGATGGGTTCGTCTAGCGTGGTGCGCTTCGTCAACCACGATCAGGTCATAGGTGCCAGCGTCAAGAATAAGTCGCTGGTGCTCTGGTCGGCGGGCGAGATGGCTCGACGCAATCAGGAGTGGGTGTTCCGCGTAGGGGTTAATGCCGACGCTGTGAACATCCAACGGATGGGCCCCATAGACCTTGTTCGAGTCCAGTCGAGGAACCCATAGGCCGAATTTCTCAAAGAGCTCGTCTTGCCACTGCCGGCAGACGTTCGCGGGTGCCAGGATCAGAGCTCGACGGACCCGTCCTTCGAGTAGAAGGCGCCGTAATGAAATGCCCGCGCTGATTGTCTTCCCCAGGCCGACCTCGTCGGCTAGTAGCCACGAGCGTGGATATAAACCGGCCAGACGTTCGGCGACTTGGCGTTGATGGGGGAACAAGTCCAAGCCAATTGTCGCTTCCGCCAAACCCTCTGCCGCGACCAAGCGGGGGGCGACGCGCAAGTACCGTGCGACGACAGCATCCACTCCCATCGGGGGCGGCTCTTCAATGTCTCGCCTGTCTGGCTGCTCGTCAGGGGCGATGCTGAGCAGCTTGTCCCGCGCCGCTGTCGGTAGCGGATACACCCGGAAACCCGATATCCGACCAGCCCAGTGTTCATCGAACTTATTGGCCCAGAAGCTGAAGTAGCCCGAACTGGCTCCCCAGGAGCTGTATACGGAGAACGATTCGAAGTTCTTTGTCCACGCTGTAGCTGACTCGTTGATCGAGCCTTGGAACGCAACCCCGTCGCCTTGACTGTCTCGGAGGATGCCGATCTTCTCGTGGAAGTAAGGGTCTTGAATACCGCCGGTTATCGGATCGCCGTTGTCATCCACGGCGATCGCTATGCGCACCTCGAGGCGGCCCTGCTGTGCGAGCCATGCGAGCACTTGCAGACGGTTCTGTTCAACCTCGTTGTCGGTGAGCAGGCGATCGGCCAGCCGCTGGGCAAAAGGGCCTTCGAGGGAACTATGCCCGAGCAATGCATCACGGTCGGACTCCGTGATCTCCGCCCCGCATAAAAGCCGTAACTGGCCGCCACCGTTGATGAAACGGGAGAGTCCCCTGGCGGCCACACTCAGAGCGGAGGACCGAAAGTAACCGACGGAGCGGTCATAGGAGACCGCCCGTGAGAGAGCTGGAACATAGAAAATTTCCAGCACTTTGTCGCTGGAGTCATAACCCGGTTGAAGGTCGATTCCGCGCAAACCCGGAGGAGCCGTCGTCCCCTCATCCCGCCGCTCGATGGTCACTCTGCGCCCTCTGCGGCCTCTTCTTCCTCGTAGCCGAGTTGACCGGGAACGCTGAGCCCGAGCTCGCCGTCAATCTCGAATAAGCCTTTAGGAGCTTGCGGGACGGTCGCATCGACGGGCAACGGAATCTTGTCGAACAAGGCGGTACGAAGGCTGTCAAGAATCCGGGCCTCGGGGCGCACAAACTGCCCCTTGTCCTTCACGCGCGGGATCGCGGTCAGCGCAGCTTGCAGAAGATCGGCGAAGCGAGAGTCCTCACCCATCCCGGTCCGCGCCAGCCAAGCCCGTGCTGCGGGCAGGCCATCCTCGTCATAGATCAGCATCAGAACGTGAAGCCGGTCGATCCAATTGTTAAACGACGACGCATCGGGATCAAGCCCGCCAGCGGTGCGACGCTGGGCCGGCGTGAGCAAGGTGACTGAACCGCTCGTCGCTTTGACGATCTTGTCGCGGCGCGAGAGATCGTCGAACTCAAGGTGGGTAGCAATACAGAGCTTCCGGGCCTCATCAAAGGGAAACTCCGCGGCCCGAAAGTCACTCCACGCCAGCAGATACCAGTCTGTCACTCGATCGAACTCGACATCGCGGCCACCGAGTAGACCACGCTTCTTTAGAGTTGCCACTCGTTCCCGCGCCAAATCAAGGGCCGCATCGGGCCGCAAGACCTCAGGATGTCCTTCAGCACTCAACTCTCCGGTGTAGACAGGCCAACTGTCAGAGAGAACCGACAGCACCGGTCCGTAAGTCGCGATCGTCAAGTCGACACCGGTCATACCTTCGGTGGCGAACCGGGCGGCCGCCTCCTCGGCAGCCCGTTCCACCGCGGAACGGATGTCAGCCCAATAAGCGGGCGCACTAGACAGCCGCTTACGGCAAGCAAGAAATATCGTTGACGCCGCGGCATTCTTCTTGGCCTGATGGAGTGAATGCTCGAACTCGGTATGGACAGGCCATGACGCATCTATCGAAAAACCCGCATCCAGCAGCGCCGCGCCCAGTGTGTCCCACGCATCGACTCTCTTATGCGTGAACATTACAGTCAAGACACCCGCAGGCTTAAGAACCCGATGCGCCTCCCTGAAGGCGGCCGTCAGCAGTTGCTCATAGCGTTCATCGGCGAGTTCGGCTGCTGTCTTTCCGTCAGCTGCGTTGCGCTTTCCCCGCTTGGCCGGTGCAGCAACGTCTTTGAACAACGCTGGATTTGCGACAGCCTCATCCTGCTTGTCAGTGATGACCAGGTCGGTGAACTCGGGCCAGGTGTCTCCGAGAGAACGCTTCAGCCATACGTAGAAGTAGTCGGAACACTCGGCGTACATGACATTGTCGTAGTAGGGGGGATCAGTGACGACGGCGTCAACCGATGCATCAGCGAGCGGCAGTTGGGCAGCTGAGCCTCTGATGACGAGTGCCTCTGCGCGACGCTCCGCCGTACCAAGCAACTCAGGCTGGTAGGCAAGTTTCGCGATGCCGTCATATGCGTCGACGATCTGAGAGACTGCCCAAGGAAACAACGAATGCGCGGCATCGAATTCCGCGAAAGACCACTTGTAAGCAAAGTCATGACGATCGAACGTGCTTCGGATTTTCATCTGAGGCGCTATCCAACTGGATAACATCCCATTGAAATTTACTGCCTTGTCCAGGGCCATAGCCAGATAGAGGCTCAATGCTCGGGCCAGGTCGTCGCCCAGTTCCGCACGCGCCTCGGTCATGAGCTTTCTCAGCTCTTCAAGAGCCGTGACTGTGGCGAGCAACTGCCGCGGGGTGAACATGTCCGACCACCTTTTCAACCCCATATCGACGCTACGTTTCGTTTCCTTACCTTCAAAGATTGGTTCATTGGGAACTAGGTCATGGATTTCCCAGCTCGGACGAGCCTTCACGAGCTCACGGTCAGCAGCGGCAACAGCCTCAATATCGGCCGCCGACGGAGCACGGAATTGACGGCCTGGGACACCGTCGCGGTTGATCGCAACCGCCAGCAGCATCTGACCGATCTGATTCTCCACGCCCATCCGGCGGATGTAGTCCCCCGAAAACGTCTCACCGGTCCAGATACTCTCGGCCGCGCCCCGCTTATATGTTGATCTGCTGCCCCACTCAGCGGCTTCTCGCCCTTCGATAACGCGCAAATTGTAGGTTCCCTCAGCGCGATCGACCTCTAGCGCAACTGCGACATCTCGCCCCGCTTTTCCACGGGCAAGCCAGAAATCCGGCGCTAGCGGGGTTGGACGACCGGTGGTCGGACACGGGACGGTATGCGCCCAGATGTACGCAATTATTCCCTCGGCCGGATTCCGTGGGAAGAAGTCAGCGATCCGCTGCCTAACACTTTCACTCCACCTAGCGCCCCAGTCTGCGATCACTTTTGCGAATGAGGGACCCAATTGTGCCGGAAGGGAAACTGTTCCTTCAAGAACAAGACCCGCCACAGGATTTAACTCATTGGAGATTGTCTCGAACCCGTAGCGAGCTGCCTCGAATGGAATCGATCCACCACCGCTGAAGGGATCTAGGACTACTGGCACATTGGTGCTACCAGAGCGCAACGCTGCAAGCTCATGCACGAGCGCGAGGTCTTCGTCGGTGGGATTGACTGTGAATGCGCGCGGATAGCCGTAGCCATTGCCGTCAAGTTTGACACCAGCCAAGTTGGCAGCTTTGATCGCAGCTTTGCCAGCAACGGGGTCACCGAGAATGCCGAGGGTTCTGAGGTACCACGCGCGGTATGCGTTCTCGCCTCCGGGAAATCGGCTCTTGAGTTCAGTAAGAAGTCTGGCGGCTTGGGCGTCCTGTTCCGCTTCTGGTGTGCTCGGCCATGCTGGCAGCAGCGAAGCGAGGACGGCCGCGCGGCTGGCGGTAAGGGGCCTTCGGGCCCACCAGACGTGGAGAAAGTTAATGGGCGGTAGCGCGCTCGATGCGCCACGTTCACGCATACTCTCAGCGCCAATAGCCGCAGCAGGAAGCCACTGTTCGATGAGCGGGCGCGTCACTTGCTGGCTCCGTCCAGCAAGACGCGTAGCGCCTTCAGGCCGTGTCGACGTTGGCTTTGGGCATGCCAGTAGTTGGCTTCTTCGCGGCTCATGTCGGCGATTCCTCCTGCGACACTTGTGACTCGGTCGATTCGACGCAGGGGCTTGACAGCGCGAAGGAGTAGTTCGGCATGGGCCCCTAGGGTTGGGGAGAGTTCGAATGCTCGTGGCGTAGTCCACTGTCTCCCGCGCAGTGCTGCCGCTCGGAATATCTCTTGCAGTGGCGCTGCGACGTGAGCGGCCTGGTAGCCGTTGACGCGGATCACTCGTTGGGCGCCTTCGAGGTCGGTGACGTCGATCTCAACAGTGAGGATGCGGCCATCCTCGTCGCGGCTTACCAGGCACGTGTAGTGCTCCGCACGACTCATGCCGTCGCCTCTGTCGTGATAGCAATCGCGCACTTCGTCGGCCCAGTGTCAGTCGCTGCCTGGGCGATGCCGTTGACAGCTTCCCCAGATAGCGGGATCGAGCCCTCCCAGTGCGCGGTTACCGACGCTTTGAGGGTTGCTTGCCGCGGCCCGAGGAGCTGCTTGAGGGCTTCGCGAAGGGGGGCGTACTCCGTTGGCGAACCGTGAAACCGGATCTGGATGGAGTCGTTGGGATCACTGAGTGCGATTGTGGCGTCAACGTCGTAGTGAAGTGTTGCACCGAGTGTGCCGGGATTCACCACGGTGTGCAGTCTCGTCAACTCCGTTCCTGCGCCGGGGCCGACGTGGTCGATGGTCACGCTGATTTCTTTCAAATCATGGCGGCTAGCCTCAGCGGCGCTTGCGCGTGCATCTGCGAATGCCTTGCCGGCCGATCCCGCCCCAGTAAACAGCGTGCCTGGCGCAGGCGGAGGCGGTGGAGGAGTTCCACCGCCGCCCCCGCCCCCCGCGCATGTGGTGCCTGCGTGGCTGGCACCGCAGAACGGGCACGTCAATGCCTTCGGGGGTGGCGCCGAACCCGGCGGGTAGATGAACGTGTCTTCGGCCAAGCGGACAGCGGTATTGGGGTGGTCTTTCGTGGCCCATCCCTCGTCTCCGCGTTCAGGATCGTGGTACTCCCACACACCGTTGCGGACGCCAGCACCGACGAGGGCGACTAGCTGTGCTCGGTCAAGCACCATTTTCAGGTCGGTGCGGCGAGCGAAAGCGCGGATCAGTTCCTTTGTCGGCTGGGGTTTTTGGAGCAGTTCCCCAAGTTTGGTCTTCACATAGCCAGGGTCGAGTGGTTTGGAACCGGCGGTGAGAGTCTTATCCATGCTGGCCAAACGGTCGAGGATGGCATCAGTCTGGTTTGGTCGCGCGGACGCCTGGGTGACGACGTCAAGTTCGATGGACTCCAGCCCGCCGGCGGTTGGCACGTACAGAACGTTCATGTGGTTGCAGACGGCGATCTGTGCGAGCAGGTCAGATTCCTTGCGCCTGTTCTTGAGTTCATCCCGCTTGTCGGGGGTCAGTGCCGCGAGCACGTCTGGATTGCTATCCAGAGCGGCAAGGGCGAGCCGGGTGCGCACCGAGCGCACCATAGCGTCGTGGGTGGCCAGCGAAGGGGCAAGGATGACCAGCCGGTTGCGGTACTCGCGGATACCACCTGAGGGGGTGCGGTCCCAAAGCTCTTTGACTTTGGCGGGAATGGCGGTGTGGGGGTCGACGCCGCGATGATCGCCGAATTCGTCCCAATGCACGATGACCAGCCAGGCGTCCTCGTCGCTGTCAGGGACCTTGGCGTCCTCCCAGGCCCTTTTGACCTTTAGAGCGGCGTCCTTGAACCGTTGAGCCAAGATGCTGGTCGCTTCGGTACGCGCCTTGGTGATGCTGATCTCGGTCTCGGCCTCTTGGATCAGCTTGACCAGCGATGCCTCCGTGGAGAATCGGAACCCGCGGATGTCGGCGTGCAGGTACCAGCACGCACTCTCCAGGGCGTCTAGCGAGCGCTGGATCAGGTTCGGGTCGTCTCCGGGTGAGAGCGTCGCACCGTAAAGCTCAGAAGCGGGAACGCCCGGGACATCACGGGTCAGGGAGTAGAGATAGATTCCGGTTGCCAAGCGGCGGGCGTAGTGGTTGCCCATGTGTTGGTCAATCGCATCGGCGTGGGACGGTTCTGCGCCCTGAGTAGCGATGTCAGCGCGGATGACGGGCTCGTAGGCGGCGCGTTCGAGTCGGCTGGAAAGTTCCTCGGCGATCACCTTGTCGGCAAGGTTGACGTGGTGCAGATGGATGAGCTGAGTGCCTTCGGGCTTCTCATGCCACAGGTCACGAACGACGCGGGCGAGCAACCGCAGCGCACCACGGGTGCGCTGGAAATTAGGGATCGTCGACAACCGCTTGTCAAGGACCCGGATGAACGCGGGGTGGAAGGGGTAGGTATTCGTCACCTCCGAGGCCCAACCCGCGGTGGTCATCCCTTCTGGCAGGTCCAGACCACTATTGAAGGCAGCGTCGGCCGCGTCGGCGTAGTCCTTGGCGACGCGACTGGCGACTCCAGACTGGATGGGCTCGAATAGCCGCCGGGCGAGGATTTTCGGAAGGTCCGCCTCGCCACTGGGGCGCAGCACAAGTTCCTTGCGCGCCATGAGTTCGCGGGCTTCGTCGATCGCCGTGAGGACGTCGGCGGTGTTATCTCCGAATGCATCAGTCAGCCCGGTCGTCGTGATGACCAGTGCTGCGTGAGGGAGGGCGTCCACGGCTTCCATCAGCGCCATGAGGAACGCAGTCGTCTGCCCTGCCAGGGTCGTCTGACCGACTTCCACGCCCTTTGCGACGGCGTAGTAGCGGGCGATCTCGTCGATGAGGATTAGGGATGGCTCGCCGCCGAGTAGGCGCTTAATCGCGTCCGAACCAGGCGCGGTCAAAGCCTCGTCGTCGGCGCACACGATTTCGTATCCGGTTTTTCCGCCCAGCTGCAGTGCCAGGTAGCCCCAGATCGTCTTGGCCGCCACGCCGTCGATGGCCGGAAAGCTTGATGCCCCGGAGCTGGTGCCAACGAAGACACCAACTTGTTTGATCGGGGTCTTTGGGAGCAGCGCGGGATCCATCAACTCCGCGGCCTGGTCGGGCCGCAGGCCACCGCGGACAGCGTGATAAAGGGCGATGAGGTTGTGCGTCTTGCCGCCGCCAAGGTTGGTTTCTAGCCGGATCACGCTGGCGGCGTCGGGACGCCCGCCGGTCACCCGCCCGATAGCCTCGTTCAGCAGGGACTTCAGCCCGCCGGATGGGTAGGTGGAGGCGAAGAACGCGCTCGGATCCCCGTAGGCGTCGGGCGCGCTGCCCGAAATCACCTCTTCCAGGCTGGCTGCGAACCTTGCCTCGGTCAGTTCACCGTCTAGAACGTCACGCCGAGGTTTGACGTCGTCAAATAAGCTCACGATCGTGGTGCCCCCTTTCTGCCTATGTCACCGTAGTCATTCAATCCGACAGTTTGTGTGTTTGATCTGGGATTTTCGACGATGAGCGTGGCCATGAGGCGGCAGCGGTGGACTAACCTGCATCGCAGAGGCTCGGTACGTGACGAGGCATTACTCAAGCGCAGAACCCTGATGGACTGGCCCAAGTGCACCTTTGCCGACGAGATCGGGGCCTTGCGACCAACGGCGGAGGTCATGATCGCCAATGCCTACGGGAAGCCCGGTCCTTCCGCAGGGGTGTGACGGTGCCGGTCGGCTCTTCGCCCCGGGCTGAGCGGATTTGGGCGCTGAGTTCGGCGATCACGGTCACGGCGGCTTGGTTCTTGCGCTTGAGGGCGGTGTTTTCTTCGCGGAGTTTCTCGACAGCCTTCTTGAGTTTGGAAACTGATTCTTGAAGGCCAACCAGCTGTGCGTCTCGGGGAGTGGACGCGGTGCCGACCGCACAGTCCCACTCGGCGAGGACCGCGGTGGCACGGTTCATGGTTGCTCGACTGACGCCGGCTTCGATGTGCAGGTTGGTTTTGATGAGCCGGCCGTCGGTGCGTTTTGCCTTGCCCGTGAGGAGCCGCTGCATTGCGTCGCGAAGCTTCTTCTCGGTCTCGGGCGTCACGGTCGTCATTTCGGGTCCTGACGGGTGATCTTTCGGACGTCAACAAGCTGAGCTTGTAGTCGCTCGCGGTGGACGGCTGCCATCTTCCTGTCTTCGAGCTTCTCAACTAGGTCGGATTCCTCGCGTTGCCAGATCGGCAGATGCTTGTCGGTGATGACGGAGTTTCGGCACGCCGAGGGCTGGCACATGCTGGGAATTGGGCCGCCGGCTTTCACTGCATCAGAAACACCCTCGAGGCACGCTGCTTTGGAGGGGTCGCCGAGGCAGTGGTTGAGGGTGCCCAGCCGGATTGTCGAGAACTCGTCGCGCAGAAGGTTTCGGAGCATGCGGTCACTGCCTAACAGAGCTGCAGTGTGCGCGCGGTCGGTGACCCGGTCGAGGGCGTTGACAAAGATTGCGGCGCCGGGGCCCCTCGTATTGCGTTCGCCACGATCTCGACGTGCCCAGTCGGCTACGAGTTCGCCGGCCGCAGCTTCTTTGGCTTGGTGTTCGAACTCGTTAGCCCACTCGGGTGTTGGCGCCCCATATCCGCTTGTTGTGGCATTGGCGAGCGCTCGGATCGCGTTGTGTTTCAGAGTAATTCCCAACGCGATCTCGCCATCGGGCTCGTTGGCAGTAACGACGGCCATGGTCCGGCGAAACATGTGTGGTGCCAGCGGGGTCGTCGGTATGGGTTCAAGGCCGTTCTGGTGTGCATGCTCGTTGACCCATGAGATGAACGAGCGAATTTGTTCGTATTGGTCGAAACCCTTGAGATCGCGATGAACGCTCCGGTTTGCGGCACCGAAGAGCCGGTTCCCGTCGAGCGCGATCTTCTCGGCAACTTCTAGGGCCTTGACAACCGGTTCGCTTACCCACCAGCGTCGAGGCGCTCCACCCCCGGATTGCATCTTGTGCAGCGTCGCAGTGATTGCCGGCGCCCCGAAGTGAGTACCGATCGAATTACTGGCGATGCTTTGAACTTCGCTGTCGCGCATCATGGTCATGATCGCGACGAATATGTAGGCAGCGTTGCGCAGTTGGGTTAGTTCGATCCCGTTGTTGGTTCGATCAAATCCCCTGATCCAGGGTCCACGTGTTCCATCTGCTCGTTCAACCGCCACGGGAGTGATCTTGCTGAGACCTTGACGAGTGGGCAGACCCCGGCGGATTGCTTGCCGGACGCGGTCTTGGCGGTCGGCGCCGCGGGTTCCGTGAAAGCCGGTTACCGGTAATGGTGGCGTGGTGCAGAGCGTCAACGCACTCCAGTTGATATCGCCGGCGCGTCCACGCCCGTTTCTATATGCGTGCAGCGGAACGTATCCATCCGTTGACGACAGCCAGGCATCCAGCACCGCATCCGGATCCCGCACCGGTGCCCTGCCCTCTTGCTGCCGGTGTGCGTCAAGACTCGCAAGTTCGTCGCGTGCGGCGATGATATCCGGGGCGAATGTGTCGATGTAGGTCCAGCATGCCCGGACCAGCGGCCAAAAGGTACCGGGCGGGATGACGAGGGTCTTTATCTCTCCGCTGCTTCTGCCCGGAAGGCGGCGCCCTGCCCGATAGAGAAGACCGCCATCCGGCATCAAGCCCCGGAAGTCGTTGAGATGCCGTAACAAGTCGTCCGCAGAACGGTGGGCTGAGGCGGATCGCGTCTTCCGAAACAGCACGTAGGCGTCACAATCGCCCTGGTTCCAGGACGCGAGCTTCGCGCAGCGGCCTGTTGTGTTGGCCCACTGAGCCACATACTTCAGTTCGGTTAAGACGTGTTGCAGGGTCTTGAGCTTGTAGGGCCGATTCGAACGGTAGATCCCGGCCTCACGCACCACCGAATGGATGGGATTCAACATCGCCATAGCCAATGTCTTCGCGATCTGCACCCACTCCTTGTCGGGGTAGATGTCAAACCTCAGATGCGCCTGTGCCGCATTCAGATTCGGCGTCAGACCAAGGGCGCTCAAGTCCCAGCGGGGAAGGTCACCGAACCGCGGCTCAGGACCATCGGCTACCCGCAGTTCAGTTGCAATGACGACTTCGTCGGCTGCGAAGGTTGAATACTCGACTGGATCGCAGTCGGGATGAAGGCTCACAGTTCCGCCCTTTCGCCAAGTGGCCGATGCAAGTCGGCGCCGATGTTGCGGGCTGCCTCGACTTGGTCGGCCGGGAAGGTCGCAAGAATTGCTTCGAGGTTCACACTCTGCTGCCCGTAGACCTCGTTGAAGACCGTCGGGTGTGTGTTCTTCGCGATTGCGTCAAGTGCGCCCTGATAGGCGATCAGGCGGGGAAGGTGATCGCGAAAGACGATCGCGTTGCGGCATTGCAAGCACATGGACGGCGATGCGTGGCATAGCATCCCTGCTTCGGTCATTGGACCATCGTGGGGGTCTTTGCAAGCGGTGATGGTCAACATCTTCTCGGTCGGGGTTTCCGCCACGACGGCCTCAGCAACGTCTCTGAGTCCCGATGCTGCTGGAAGCGCGGCGATCTCAGCCGCAGATGCGTTGACGAAGGTCGGCCCTTGTGATGCGTGTTCAACAACCTTTAGCTGTGCTCGAAGCACTGTCTGGGCGGCGATGGTGTGAACTGTCGTGGTCTGCGCATAGTGGCCGCGGAAAACCTCCACCGAGTGGTCATCGCCGGCTCCGCCGGCGAGCGTGCCGAGCAGCGCGGCCCGTGCACTCTTGACCGTCTTACGTAGACGGCGCATGTCGTGAGGCTTACTGATCGAGAGGCCATGGCTCTCAATTAGCTGTGACAGCGTCAGGTGAAATTGGTTGGGGCGGATGACGAAGTGCGGATACTCGTGGTCTTGCCGCTCAGACGTCGTTCGGCAACCGACGACCCAGAATCGAGTTTCATCGGGAGTCATCGCGTGGGCGTGGCGAAGAGCGTGAGCCGAACGCCGCAGAAGGTCGCCCGCTTTCCACCCCCACGAATCGCTTTGAGGGGAGGGCAGCGAATGCCACCGCACTCGTTGCGCACGTGCCTTAGTCGCCCGGACTCGTACAACGTCGGTATCAAATTCGATATCGCGGCGGTGGAGTCCGCCGGTCTCGTCTGGAGCCCATCCGGTCCTGAGATGGAATAGCACGCGAACCGCGAGCTGGTATTCAGGGCCAGGAACCAAGAGGCTGCCAACTGCGGTCAGCATTGGTGGAAGCTTCCTGCCATGCTCGACCGGTGATACTCCGGGGATCTCCAGTAGGTCGATCTGGCGACCTTTTCCCACAAGGCGGTTGTGAAACTCGGCTTCGTACGGGAGGTTCCGCAACGCCCACAACACATTCGGCACGCTGTCCCAGCCCTCAATCCGCGGGTCGCCACCTTCGCGCAGCAGGGCATCTCCGAGAGCGAGTCGGTCCTCTGTATCTCGAACGATCTGTCGGCACGTTCGGACAAGGTCGAGGCGCTCAGCGTTGCTGAATTCATCAAGGGGTAGCCCCTGCGCGGGGCGACCATCGAGGACGTTTCCGTTAGCCCAATCCGTGATGACGCCTTCGCTTATCCCGTTTGACAGCAGATAGCGATGGACTTGATTGCGAAGCTCCATGCCGAGGTCCTTGGCCCGAACGCTTGGTGGCGGGAATTTCGCAACCATTGCCGACTCCCAATCATGCAACCGCCGCGCGACTGCCGTGCCGTCCCCTGACATGGTCAGGAACCGATCGGCATCCAAGGTCAAGAAATCGCCCAAATTCCTCGTTACGCAGGCTTGACGGACCACTGTTCCAGGCGCTAGCGAAGCGGTGTCGGCATAGCCTTTCCAGGCGTCGGCGAGCTCGGCGATGAGGCGACTCGCAACATATCTGTCAGGTTCAATCCGCGCCGACCGGTTCCTTCCCCCTCCGGTGAACACTACGACGCGGGGTTGATGCTCAACGGCGTTCACGCGCGTTGCGCTTCGAGTTGCTCGAGAACGTAACTGGCGTAGTCGCGTTCGCCGTCGCTCCATGATTCAAATGCGGCCTGAATCAGTGCGTCCGACTCGTCGACGAAACGCAGGTACTCCATCGTCGTCGACGGACTGGCATGCCCCAACAGCCGTTGCAGCGTTAACAGTGGATTGTGAACGATGTGCTCACTGATGGTGCCAATGCCGTGCTTCGGCCGCGCATGTTCAAAACGCGCCGCGCGAGCCTGCAAGCTGCGCAACATCACTATGGCGAACGTATGGCGGAGATCATGCGGTGTCACCGCCGGCATCGCAGGAAGTCTCCCCTCGAAAGTTCCGATCCGATCATTTGCCTCCGCGAAATACTGATGCCACCGCCGCTGCGACGGAGGCACGCCGCTTCGACCAACGAACAACGAGAGCGGCTCGACCCAGCCGTCGGGCCCGACCGTCACTAGCAGCCTCCGTGCCTTCGGGGGGATCCTGGCGAACTCCTCGCGCCGCGTCACCCCCTCCAATGTGTAAGTGACCCGCCCGGTCGCGGCATCCATCTCGGTCACAGCGGCGAGGGTGGGCAGCTTCCGGCGCAAATAGGACTGAGCTTTGCGGATCATGGCTTTTCGTTCAGTGCTGCGATAAAGCTCAACCGACTGAACAGTCGACGCAGGGATATAAACACGGCGACGTCGGCCATTCTTCGCACACGCCTCCAAAAGCAATGACGTGCCGCCGGCACCGGATCGGACCTCAGGATCCAGCAGGGTGCGCCACTCCGTCAGTCTCATGCCCGTAGTGAGCGCAAGCTCAGCCGCACACCCATTACGCACGGTGCACCTACCGCGATACGACTCGTCCATTTCGCCGTCGGGCAGTTGCCCACCGAACCCGACGTCCCGCAGAGCGATCCACTGCGAATGCGAAATCGCGCGGACATCCATATCGCTCTTCGGTACACGCGGACTGACCACCGAGCGCGTGCCTACCTGTATCCACGGCAGACTCTTCCGCTGCCCGGTCTCGTAGAGATAGGTGAAGAGAGCGCGGATCACTACTAACTGGCGGGCCCACGAACGTCCCGAGATGCCCGCCTCCAATCGGGCGGCACGATAGCCGACGATGCCTTGCTCAGTGACGTCCAAAACGCCAATGCCTCGTGACTCTAGAAATCGGGCGAACTCAAGCGCGTCGCGTGCGTACGCGGCGATCGAGTTCGAACTCAGATTCTGCGAGTACAGCCGAAGGAATGTGCACCAGGGCTCGACCGGCCGCATTGCCTCGTCGACCAAGATTGGAGTTCCGTCGGGCACGACACGAGCACCCTCCACGGACATCCCCAGGCGTGATGCGAGCGCCCAATCGGCGAAATAGAGATGCACTGCCCACCGTGCCCTTACGACCCCCGACGCGGGAGTTGAGCACAACCTACGCATAGCTGGCCACGTCCTCGGTGAGACACGCCCAGAAACAGCGCATAACGACCGCCGGGACCGGCGGGCTGCTGTCGGTGGCCGAGGAACGCATCCTGGAACGCAACCCCCAAGCCCGGCTGCGGCTGTACGGCCAGGAAATCAACG
>MTBK01228855.1_pt1 | contig 16226 bp, 15 predicted proteins | sample 1535981 | NCBI WGS metagenome assembly MTBK01 (sample SAMN06109225, study PRJNA356200) | anaerobic digester metagenome | isolation source: biogas reactors fed with pig manure or primary and secondary sludge | place: Spain | collected 2016-06-30 | reverse complement strand
CAGAGCGCGATACGCGAGCATCAAAAGCTCCTGAGCGAATTGGATGCCGGGCGTTCAGTGAAGGGACATGCCCGCGTGGAAGGCATGGTGGAGCCCGCTGAACGTTTGCAGGCAGCCACGGATGACCTCTTTGGCGCGCCACGTGATAAGGCGCTGGAAAGCGCGCGTGTGCCCCGATTGAGTGGCATCCGTGAACTTTACCTGAGCTTAACCGGCGATCATGATTTGCATGGGGGGTATTATCCAAGCCGCGCGCAATTAGCCACAAGCGCCGACTTTAGCGGTTTGGTGAAGAACAGCCTCAACAAATTGGTCGCCAATACCTGGGAGGAACTGGGCAGAGCGGGCTATGACTGGTGGAAGCAGATTACCGTGCAGGAGCATTTCAACAGTTTGCATGAAATCACTGGTACGCTCATTGGTACGGTTGGTGACTTGCCTCTCATCGCGGAAGGTGGGAACTACCCGGAACTGATGGTAGGTGATTCGCCCGAAACAGCGAATTTTATGAAATACGGGGGTTACATCCCCTTGACTTTGGAGCTGATTGACCGCGATGAGACCCGTAAGTTGCGGGCTTACGCGCGCGAGCTGGCAGCAGCTGGCTTACGAAAGATTTCGCGCCTGGTTGCAAAAATCTTTACCGAAAACGGTGGTCTTGGACCCTATATGGGGGATAGCAAGACCCTGTTCGGCGTTGGAGATCCAAGTACTGGCGGACATGCGAACCTGGGCACGCTCGCGCTGAGCGCGGCTAACTGGGATAGCGCCTGCAGTGCTGTGTATCGCCAGCCCATGTTGGTTAAAAACGAGGATGGTTTTTATGGTACTGGGCCTCAAATGGCAGTGAATCCAAAGTTTTTGTTGGTTCCACGGGCTTTGCAAAAAACCGCGCTTGAGATTTGCAGTGGCTCTTTTGTGCGTGAGGCGGAGCATATGTATGACAACGTCCTCAAAGGCAGCGCGGTGCCGATTGTGGTGCCAGAGTGGACTGATCCCAATGACTGGGCAGCGGCATGTGACCCGCGCGTAGCTCCGGCAATTTTTGTGGGCGAGCGCTTTGGTCTCGCACCTGAGATTTTTATCGCTGGCGATGAGCTTTCGCCTTCGGTGTTTAGCAATGACGAGCATCGTCTCAAGGTGCGTCACTATCTGGCGGTTTGGGTGAATGATTACCGACCGCTTTACAAGTCCAATGTGGCATAAAGAGCCAGTGAACTGACCTGTTTAGGATAATAAAGCATTTCGAAAAGGAGAAAAATGACAGATAAATGGAAGCTTTTGTTTAGCTCACGCAAGTTTTGGGCAACCGTGGTGGGTTTGGTGTTTTTGGTACTTAAGACCTGGGCGCCGGATTTTCCGCTCGACGCGGATCAAATCGCGGGTATTCTGGCGATTTTGGTCAGCTATATTTTGGGCACAGCGCTTGAGGATGGTTTGCGCGGCTTGAAGTAAGGCAATAGCCTGGGGCGGTCGGGGCTTATGGGTGCTCTTGGCCGCCCTCATTTTGTGTCTGGGAAAATTGATTGATGCTGATGCGAGGAAAGATGGATGATAAAAAACTAAAGAAGCTGGTGCAAAGCCTTGCCGGGGATGGCGCTTTGGCATGGGCTTGGAAAAAAGATGAGAGCCTGGTGGTGATTAACAGTCGTGGTGAAAAACGCTGTTTTAGCCCCGGAGAATGTATCGAAGCTATGCGAAAACTGGCAGGCAAGCCCCAAAAAGGAGGTAAAGCCCATGACAAAATTGGATGAGCTATGCGGGCGACTTTCAAAACAGTACCTTGAGCCAAGCGCTGCTGCTTTACCGCAAGAAACGATTGTTGAGTCAATTCGTTTGAGCCTTGAAAGGATCAATGTCTGGTTTTCAGAGCGCTTTGAAATTCAGGGCTTGGATGGATCGACACAAGACACGCTACCGGATGATTTTGTAGCGTGTCTTTTAACTGGCGCTGGCGCGAACCTGACACGTTTCATGCTTCAAGCCCATTTGAGCAGCTATACCAATATGGGAGGGGAGCCGGAGCTCATGCGGGACCTTTCAGCCTATCTGGAAGAACGTTTTGTGTGGATGCTGGAGGGTTTGCGTCTGGACAGCCTGCAAAAAAGCGTTGATATCCCTTTCGCGCCCTGGAAATGGGAAGAGAAGCTGACATGGCGAACTTAGCGGGTTTAGCTATTGGCTCCGGGAAACAGCCTGAAACAATCACCTGGCTAGTTTTGGATGGGGGTGTGATTCTGCCGGGCTTTGTTTCAGTCGCATATCAAATGCAAAACGCAGAGGACGGGCTTTGCGCGGAGGAAATTCATCTGCAATTGCGGGGCAGTCAGGAAGAAATGGATGCTTTTGTGGGGCAGGTCGCGCATGTCTTGCGTGGCGCGATGAGGGAGGATGTTCCAGAGAGAGCCTATTTGCGTTTATATAGCAGCGCCCTGAAAGCCGAGGTTTACGCGCGGATTTTGAAAGCACGTTTTGAACTCAAGCCTCATCATCTAAGCTCAAAAATCATGGGCTCGTTTACGCTGCTGATTAATATCGTTCGGGAAAGCCCTTTTGTTGGCGCGGAAAGACGCTTGGAGATTTACAACTCTGGTGGCACTGGGAATGCTCAGGGATTGAGACTTTACAATCATGATGACGCTTATATTGGGCACGATAATTGGTTTAGCGTGTCGAGCGCCGGGCTGAATTTGAGACAGAATTGCCCCATGCGGCTTGAGTTGAGCGTGCCTGAGGATGGCGTGAGCATAGGGGATGTACACCTGGGCAGTTTGATGATGCATGAGCCAATGGCTGTGCCAGCCATGAACCTGGAGGCTGAAAATGGCAGTGGTGGGACGACAATGCTTGACTCGCGGGCTTCAAACGGGCGCTTTCAGCGCTATAACTGGAGTGGCACAGGTTGGGCGAGTTTAGGCAGTTGGAACTTATCTTCAATGATGGTGAGCAGACTGGCAGCTCATAGGGTGAAACCGATTTTGCGCTTGCATAACCCGGTCAGCGAAAATGGGGTCAAATTGCGTTTTCTTTTGCGTCAACAGGAAAAGAATGTATTTGAAAGCCCGGTCTGTTACCTTGAACCGGCTAAGAGCGCGCAGCTTTTTTCTTCTTTTGGCTTGGGCGCGTCAGATTTGCCAATGCTTAATTATTCAGCAGGCTTGACTTTGCTTCTTCAAGGCATGCAAACAACAGGCAGTACGAGCCTGGATGTAGATGATATATTGCTCTTGCCCCAAAAAGGCTATCGCGCTTTCCAATCCCTGAATGGTTTGGTGGCGAATTCGAGCCTGATTGATGACGCCTGGTGGAAATTAAGCTGGAGCAGGTATAACGGGGAAGAACTAAAGACCCACCTCAGTTTAGGCGGATGGCTGGTTTTGATGCCGGGCGTTGAACAGCGTTTTTATGTGTTCATGAGCGATTTGAACCAAATGAGCCCAATAGATTTATCGCTTCGGGTCAAAGCCTGGTATCGACCCGTTGTGGTGATGCCATGAGCTACACCGCGCGCGTTTTAAGCAAGGATGGCAATGCTATGCATGAGCCATGGGGACAGTTGCACGTTGAAGAAATGAGCTGGATAGCGCTGGGGGGTTGTGAGAAAGCGGTTTTGCGGCTTGCCGATTCCACCTTTGGCGTGGAAGCCTGGCAGAGCTATCTGGGAAATCCCATCCAAATCTTTGATGAGTGGGGAGAACTGCAATGGTGGGGTTGGTTGGCTGTCGCTGAACAGTCTCTGCCAGGAATGCGATTGTTATGTGATTTGGAAAAGATGGCGAATCGTGTCGCGGTCGTTTACCGATCTTTGGAACCGGGAGAGGCTTTTGGCGAAACGCGGCAGACAGCCTGGGCGGATGATGCCGAGAGTCAAGCCTTATATGGTGTCAAAGAAAGCCTGGTGATGGCTGGGACGATGTCGGCACACGAGGCTGAGCACTGGCGTGATCTTGAGTTAAGTCGCTGGCGATTGCCCGTTTTGCGGGTAATTCCAGAAAAAGCTGATGAGCCTGCTATGCGCTTGATTGCCAAAGGCTGGCATGAGCGCCTTAATTGGCGGGTTTGGCAATGCGAAAATGGCGTGATTGGTAACGCCGTTTCGCAAAGTGGGACGCATATTTTGAGGTCTGACGCGCATAACGCTCAAATCGCGCAATCTTTTAAGGTCAAGAGAGGCGGGCAACTGAGCGCGATCGCGTTAAGACTGCGCAAACATGGCACGCCAACGGATAAACTGCGCGTAGATATACGCGCGGATCAAAATGGTTCGCCAGGCTTAGTCAATCTAAGCTCTTGTTTAGTCGATATTGCCTCGTTAAGCGCGGACTCTTTTGCCTGGTCAACGGGTGTTTTTCAGTCCCCGATAAACTTATTGGCTGGAGCGGTTTATTGGTTTGTGATTAGCCGAACAGGCGCGCTGGATGGAAATGCTTACGCGGTTTTGGCGCTTGATGAAAACCTGAACTATCCAGATGGACAGATGAAGCTTTACCAGCCGTCCAATCAAAGCTGGGTCGCGCGATCGCCTGCCGCGGATGCTTTGTTCAAGATCACGCTTTTGACCCGCGTTGAAGATGAATTAAACGCCATGCTTAGTCTAAGTGATGGGATTATCCAGGGCTCTACGATTGAGACATCCATCGCTTTGCGCCTGCCCTTGACCGCGGTGAGGGGCAAAAAGCTCTTAGATGCTCTGCGCGACTTATTGGAGATGGGCACGCTTGACCGCAAGAAATTGCTGATGGAGATAAACCCGTCCCGCGTTTTGAGGATTTATGCTGAGCCAGATGCTGGGTCTCACACTTTCACGCTGACCGAAGTGGGCGTTTTGCTTGATGCGATGGGTGGGGAACTTCGTTCTGTAAAGGATCTTGTGGGCAAGCGAGTGCTCACCCAGTGGGGACAAAGCTTTTTAGTCAGTGAAGTCTCCTTAAACGCGCGTAACGGTCAATTTCGTTTGAAGACTTTCTAAACAGGGATGATGGCTTTGATATAATAAAACCATCATCCAATTGGAGGTCATCATGATTCTGGCTACGTATACATTTCCAGAAGGCTTTTTATGGGGTTGCGCGACCTCGTCGCACCAGGTTGAGGGCAATAACATCAACAACGATTGGTGGGCATGGGAGCAGGAAGAAGGACGCATCTTAAACGGCGATCGCAGTGGTAAGGCTTGTGACTGGTGGGCTGGCAGGTGGCGCGAAGACTTTGACCGTGCGAAAGCCGGCTATCAGAATGCTCAGCGCATCTCGGTGGAATGGTCGCGCGTGCAACCTGATCGCGATCGCTGGGACGAAAGCGCGCTGGATCGTTATCGCCAAATGTTGATGGGGCTGAAAGAACGTGGCATGGTGCCTATGGTGACTTTGCATCATTTCACCAACCCCTTGTGGCTGGCTGAGTTGGGTGGCTGGGAAAACGACGAAGTGGTGGAGCTCTTTGGCGAATATACCCGCAAGACGGTTGACGCGCTAAAGGCGCATTGTGACTTTTGGGTGACGATTAATGAGCCAAATGTGTATATGGCGGGGGGCTATCTGGGCGGTGGCTTTGTGCCTGGCAAGAATGATGTTAAATTAGCAATAAAGGTCTTAACGAATATGGTTAAGGCGCATGCCAGAGCTTATGAAATCATTCATGAACTGCAATCTGAGGCACGCGTGGGTATCGCGCACCATTGGCGCGGCTTCATGCCTGCCAAAAAGGGCTTTTTGACCAGGCGGGTGGCTGATTTGTATAACACTGCTTTTGATAATGCTTTCGCTGAAGCTTTGCGTTCGGGCAAGTTTGACGCGAAGATCTATAAGGAAAACATTCCCCAGGCTAAAGACACACAGGACTTTTTTGGTATCAATTACTATGGACGCCAGGAAGTCAGGTCCGATTTGTTCAAGCCATCCAGTATGTACAGCGAATACGGTTATCCCAAAGACTTTGAGCTTTCTGATTCGGGATTTGTGGCGAATGACCCAGAGGGGTTCAGGGCGTGTATCCGTTGGGCGAACAGTTTTGGTTTGCCGATTTACATCACCGAAAACGGCACAGAAGACAGCAAAGACGTATTCAGAAGAAAATTTTTGGTTGACCACATCATAGCGATGTGGCGTGAGATCAATCACAACATACCCGTCAAAGGCTATTTTCACTGGAGCTTGGTTGACAATTTCGAGTGGAATTTAGGCTGGGAGCGGCGTTTTGGGTTTTGGCAACTGGACGTAAACACCCAACAGCGCACGCAAAGGGACAGCGGAAAGCTTTACGCGGAAATCTGTCGAACGAATAGCCTGAGTTGGGATGCCATCGAAAAACACGCGCCCGAACTTTATGAACACGTGTTTGGTACGCCGGAATTGAAAGGCTAAACGAATACTTAGATATCTGTGTTAAGGTCTGAGCTTGTAAAAATAGAGATCAGGGCCTGTAAAGAGCGTTTCAATATCTTGTTTTAATAACCTGCCTTTGATCCAGTAATTGAAAAGACGAATTTGGTCTTTCAACTTGTAAGGGCAGGGCTCAGCTTTTAGAGTGTGCATAAGTTCGCCATGTTGACGAATCTTCGCATAAAAACGGTTTTCTTCGTGATCATCGCCAAGTTCCTGGAAACGCTCATAGTAAAAAGAACTCAAAACCGCATAGTCACGTTGTAATCTAAATTCAGGCGTTTTTCTGGTGATTTCTGGAAAGTAACTTGGCGCGTAAGGCGTATAACCGTCGTAATAGGTCTCGCTTTCCGTGATTCCCATTCTTTCAAGATAGTATAGCCCCTTAATGCGAGTGTCCTGGAGCTTGAGCCAATACGATTGACTAAGACCTGCTATAGCGAACAGTGTCAAAGTGATGGCTGCGAGCGTTTTAGCTAAAACCGAGAAAGTTTTATTCTGGCTCAGATGAAGCAAAAAGTCGATACCATATGAGGCGCAAAAGAGAAGACCGATATAAACTGGAAGCGCCCAACGTTCATGGTGGGGGCCGACGACTGCAATCGCCAGTAAAAAGACAATACTAAACAAGAGAAAAAGCGCATTTCTTGCTTTGTCACGAATAATGGCAATCAGTCCTAAAACTGAGAACGCGCTAACAAGCCAAGCAGATTCAATAAAGAAGTAGCTTAGAAAAGTGAAGACCCGCATGGGATAGCTGAGTCCATCTCGACCAAGATGACCGCCAGTGCCTTCAAAAATAAGCGCGGCAATGACATCTTTGTAGCGAATGAACAAAAACGGCGCGACTAAGAATAAGGCTCCAACGAAAATGAAAAATGACAAAAAACCTTTGCGGATAAAGCCTTTTGTGTCAAATTTTCCTTCAGCTTTGCTTTTATCTAAAAAGCGTAAAAGTATGCTACCTGCGACCATAACAAGACTAATTATGCCGGGATATTTATCCGCAGTGCTCACAGCACAAAAGAAAATAGCCAGCCAAAGTGTCCATTCTTTGGCTCCTCTGGCATATTTTATTGAAAACAACATAGCTAACATGACCCACAGGGTTAGAAGGATGTCGGGTGTGGCATAATGCGAATGCCGCACAAAGGATGGGAAAAAGCAGAAGAGTATCGCGGAAAGCCAGGCCATTGATGGTTTGATTTCTTTGCCGATGAAAAAGGCAACAATGGGAACAAAAGAGCCTAATAGAGCCACAAGCACACGAGAGACAATGTAAAAGTGATACTTTTTGGGGTAAAAAACATCCCAAATGCTTGATTTAAAGACAATTTTGCTATAAACCCGCATGGCCGCGCCCGAAAGAACAGCTTGTACCTGAGCCGGACGATTAAAGGAGATCATCTCGAATTTTGATTGAGGAGAGAAATATAAGCCAGAATGGACAACATTTTCTTCATCAGGATGAACCAACAAAGGGTAACCATATTGAATTCCGATAAGCCTTATTGATAACGCAACAAGAAAGATGAGAATTAAGAAGAAAACCGTATTTTTCTTGCTGTTCTGAATATTTCCTTTTTGCTTCATGAGCAATGGCTCCTTTATTTAGGATTAAGCCATATCAGTATAACACTAAAAGGGCAGATTGTTTCTTAACAGGCATATTACTTGCAACTATAGTGTTAGGTTTATACCGAAGGAGTCGATTATGGCAAGTATCATCGGAAAATTCTTCTTACAGTTTACAGAACCCCTGGCGATAGTGGGTTTGTTTTTGTTTATCAGTATTTTGGTTGTGCGTTCAAAAGCGAAAGGCGCGCAATTCTTCTTGATTGTTGCTTTGCTTTTAGTTGCCATCCTGGGCAATAGTTTCTTCTCAATTTGGCTCGCCCGCTCCATGGAATGGCGCCACATGCCTGTGGATGTGACTACAGCCAAAGCTGACGCGATCGTGGTGCTTGTTGATGGCGTTTATCCTGCGCAAAGCCCACGCCTGCGCGTTGAACTTGGCGAAGAAGCTGACCGTTTGCTCTACGCCACAGCTTTGCTCCAACGTGGCGCGGCACAGGGGATCCTGCTCGTTGGCGAGACCGCCGAAACGGAAGCGGCAAAACAGTTGCTGCTTGAATTGGGTGTGCCGGAAATCGCTATTTTTGCAAATCCAACCACGGGCAATATCGTTGATGTTGTCAGCAGCAGCGCTGCTGCTTTGCAGGTGGCAGGTGCCAAGAGTGTCTTATTGGTTACTTCAGCATTGGAAATGGACCGCATGCGCTTTGCTTTTGAGCAAAGCGGACTGGAAATTATTCCCGCGCCATGCGACTACCATATCACAAAAGCCCATTGGGACCGTTCCATGACGCTGACTTTGCCCAATGTGATAACCCATTTGATGCCAACCAGCGAGCATTTCGCGCGTTCTGTGGCAACTTTGCGCGAGTATTTTTCTCTCGCGTTTTACCGGATGCGCGTCATCCTTTAATGTGTTTGTATCGCTGACCCTCTATCAGCGACAAAACTTCCGCGTAAAGTCTGCCAGCCTGATGGGGTGGCAGACTTTAGTTTAAGGTCCAAATAAGGAAAACTACCTAAAAGAAGAGATAGAATCACTGGGAACAAGAATAAGCGAAAAAACGTTTAATAACTGAAAGACCTTTGAACAGAAAAGGAGAAAGAAATGAAACAGTTTAGAATAATCATAACGATAACTTTGTTGCTTAGCATTCTGCTGAGCGCGTGTCAGGCAGTCGTTCCCGAACCTGAGAAGAATATTTACCCTGTTGAGGATAATGTCATGCAAGAAAAAATTCAAAAAGACCCTGAACTTGTTTATCCAATTGAGGAAAATACAGTGCAAGAAGAACCCCAGAAAGACCCTGAGCAAACTTACCCTGTCGCAGAAACGGAAGATACCGATGGCGCTTTTGGAAATTTAGCTTATATCAGCGACCCCAAAGTTAGTGCTGAAGAGCTACAAAAACTGGCGCACGCGAGCAATCAATTTGCCATTGACCTTTATCAGCAGCTTGTGGATAAAGAAGGCAATCTGATTTACTCACCTTTCAGCATCTACCAGGCATTGCTCATGACCTATGCCGGCGCGGAAGGTGAAACCGCCCAAGAGATGATGGAGGTTCTGGGCATCAAAGATGGCAATGAAATCCACAACGTGATGAACGCTCTCAACCTGACCTTGCAAGCAGAACCCGTTTATGCCATTGAGGGTATGCAGCCTTTAATTTTCAATATTGCCAATGCTTTATGGGCGCAAAAGGACTTTTATTTTGATCAAGCCTTTTTAGACAAGCTTTCAGCTAACTACGCCGCGGGTTTACGCCTGGTCGATTTCAATAAGCCCGATGAAGCACGCCAACTCATCAACCACTGGGTGGAAATACAGACCAATGAAAAGATTAAGGATCTTGTTCCTGCGGGAATGCTAAACGAAATGACCCGACTGGTACTCACCAACGCGGTCTATTTCAAGGGCGCTTGGACAAACCGCTTTGACTCTGCTCGAAATACGCAAGAGGAATTCACCAGTCTCGATGGCGCCAAAAGCCAGGTTGAGATGATGAATAACAGCTTCACAGGCGCTGGTTTTGTTGAAAAAGACTATAGCGTTGTGCGCTTACCCTATGAGGGAGGCAACTTCGCCATGATGGCTCTCCTGCCCGAAGACTTTGCTGGTTTTCAAGCGTCTTTAGACGCAGACTTGTTGAATGAGATTTTGGAAAAGCTCTCGGAAAGCGGTGCCATGATTCATCTTACCATGCCCAAATTCAGCTTTGAAAGCAGCATTGATTTGGGGGAAATACTGCCCGCTATGGGAATGTCCGATGCGTTTGATATTGATGTCGCTGATTTTTCAGGCATGACCGGCGGGAAAGACTTGTACATCTCGGACGTGGTGCATCAGGCTTTTATTGACGTCAACGAAGATGGTACCGAAGCTGCCGCGGCAACTATGGTTATTATGGCGCCAACAAGTATGCCTGGTGAAGCAATCACTTTGCGCTTTGACCGCCCCTTCATTTATCTCATCTACAACACCGAAACCAATACCGTGCTCTTTATGGGACACGTCGTCGCACCTTAATAAATGACTTTAGTTAGAGACAGTGCTTCCTAATAAAGAGAAGCGCTGTCAAATCTTTGAACACAAGTCGTCTGAACTTATAGCCAAAAAGGAGAAGATATGAAAACAACACGAACAATATGGACGACAATTATGATTTCAATCCTTTTGTTAACATCATGCGTCCCCCTGACAAAATTATCAGGCCCCAAACGCGTAACAGGCAATCTGGCTTACATCAACAATCCCCAGGCCACGTCAGAAGAATTTGCCCAAATAGTTAGTGCTAATAATCAGTTCGCCTTTTCGCTTTACCAGCAGCTAAACAAGGCTGAAGGTAACCTTGTTTTCTCACCGTATAGCATTCATCAGGCGCTGACCATGACTTATGCCGGCGCGCGGAGCGAGACCGAAGCGCAAATGTCCGATGTCTTGGGACTTCAGGAGCTTGAAGACCCGCATCGATTAATCAACGCGCTTAATCGCAAACTTATCGATATACCAGAGCATCTAAAAGAATATCATCAAGCTGTTGAAATAAACCTTGCCAACGCCTTATGGTTGCAAAATGACTTTAGGTTAAAGCAGGAATTCATTGACTTGTTGTCATCAAATTATAATGCGGGGCTTTATCTGCTTGATTTTTCAAAATCAGAAAAAGCCGTTAGCATCATTAATAACTGGGTTTCGACCCAAACCAACAACAAAATAAAAGATTTACTAAGCCCCAGCAACGTTAACGGAACGACGCGTTTGGTTTTAACCAACGCTATCTATTTTAATGGTGCCTGGTTGGATAAGTTTAGACCAGAATTTACCGGGAATGCGCCGTTTTTTAGTCTTGATGGCACGCAAAATGATGTGGATATGATGTCAGGCACATTTTTCGCCAAAGCCCTGGTGAATGATGAACTTTCCGCTGTAGTCTTGCCCTATGATGGGAGAACTTATGCTATGGTCTTGCTTATGCCCAAAGACTTCAGCGCGTATCAGCAGGGGTTCAATGCTGATGGTTTCGAAAAACTACTCGCGGATTTACAGGAAACCTACCCGGAAGTGAACTTAGAAATCCCCAAATTAAAAATTGAAACACACGAAAGCCTGGCTGAACAATTGAAAACACTGGGTATGCCAAACGCTTTTAGTAATGCGGATTTTTCTGGGATGACGGGTGGCAAGGATTTACTAATCGACGATGTCATTCATCAGGCGATGATTGATGTCACTGAAAACGGAACTGAAGCCGCCGCTGCTACCGCTGTGGTTATGGTGGAATCAGCCCCTCCTTCCGCAGATTATAAGTTGGATATTACTTTTAACCGACCCTTTATCTACGCAATCTACAATACCGAAACAAACGCCATCGTCTTCATGGGGCATTTTGTGGCGCCCTAAAACTTGTTCGTTCTTGATCAAGCTCAATTTCACATCCAACAGAAAGCCCTCAGCATGTGTGTGCTGAGGGCTTTCTGTAAAATAAAAAAAGATTTTGTAAATGATAATGTGAGAATACGATGCAGCTACCTTCGTAAATAATTTCGTAAGCTCTCAGTCTCACTTCTTATGCTATCGATATTTCTTCTGATGCCACGGAGTTCACTGATCTGATCCATCATTAAGCTTTGCCTACTAAATTCAAGAAGGTTAGAAGTCATCAGTAACTGATTCGTTTCTTGTTGTTGATATATTTGCTGTTCTGCCATGCGCTCTAACCGTTGGTTGCTTTCATACATTCTGTTTTGGTGTTTAGCGTTGTCAAATAAAACAACAGCCTCTTTTATTGAATCAGCTTTTCTGTTTATGAAGGCATTAATAAAAAAAACAACAGCTTCAATACTATAATAGTCTGGAGGAAACCAACCTTGACCTCTGTCCACGACTAATTTCATTAATTCATCAATTATCTGAGCGTTAGCATCATACCTGTCATAAAGAGGTAGATTGTGGTCATCTATTTTCTTGTTTTGTGTTTTCCTGATCTTATTGAAAACAACTATACATGTAATAACTAAGGCTATGACAAAACCTAAGAGGGGTATCACTATAAAATCTTTACTGTTTTTATGTTCAAACAATAGCTTGATGAAACTTACTAACAAATAACCTGTAAGAAGTAAGAGTGCGATTAGCGATATCTTTGAAAGACAAGGACGTCTGTTTCTAAAGAGAAAATATAGCAAACCCAGAATGCCGATAAGAGATGCAGCTAAAAAATCCTGTAATAAAAGCATGATTATAATTACATAGATAATCATTATAACTATAAACCAAACGCTCTTGTTTTTTAAGCCATCAGTTTCTAAAAGAGCTTTTTGTTTACGGAATTGCGATTGTAATGAAAACTGTTCCTCATAAATGTTAGCAATCTCGTATAAACGATCTCTAATCCAATATAAGTTATTCAATATAATAGTTCGTTCCATAGTTTAATACTCCTTCACCCTCAGTCAGCTATATTATAAACTATCAATCCTTGTAGTTTGTTGGCTATTTATGGCAATTAGCTCATAATCTTATCGAAACAATTCCATGGTTTCTTAGTTGGACATTATATCATTGATTATTAATTTCACTTGACACGCTTCGAATTCAAGAAATTAATTAACCGTATTAAAGATAGGCTCAATTTTAAACAATAAATTCAGTTATATGTGTGCGTATGGCTGTTTAAATAATATAAGATGGTTTTGAAATTTCTCATCATCATCTCAACTATCAAGTTTTATGATTTTGAGCAATCGAAGACCATCTTATTAGCTTTAAACATCCAAGATACTGGAAACTCTTATTCTTCTCCGACCAAATATGCCATGCTTACCGTGCCAGGACCGACATGGCTGCCAATCACGGGACTGACTTCGGAGCGAATCGACTCGACGGGTTTGAGGCGTTCGATGGCTTCTTTTTCCATCTCAATCATTTCGTCATATGCCAGGGCATGGAATGGGCCAATTTTGACAGGTGTGCGTCCATCAATATCCCGTTCAATCAGGTCAATCATGCGTTTCAGGGCTTTCTTTTTCGAGCGCACACTTTCGACCAGTTCAATTTTTCCATTGCGAATCATCAAAATCGGTTTCAGGTTGAGAGCAGAGCCTAAAAGGCGCTTGGCGGTGTTGATGCGTCCGCCACGGTGCAGGTAGATGAGGTCATCAACGGTAAAGTAAACGCCAATGCGAGGGTAAAGATCTTTGGCGAAAGCTTCTAATTCGTCCAGACTGGCACCTTGCTCAGCTTTTTTGCAGACTTCGAGCACCATCAAGGTGAGTGCCATAGAAATGATTTTCGTATCCATAATGCGCAGGTTTTCAGGATCTCCCATTGCCTTTTTAGCCTGAAAGGCAAATTCAACGGTCGCGCTCAGCCCTGAAGTGAAACCCAAATAGAATACTTCGCGGCCCTCATCAAGATAGGGTTTGAAAGCCTCGATAAATTGTCCCATTGGGACTGCGCTCGTTGTAGCCAATTCGGTGCTGGCTGCTAATTGGGTGTAAAACTCGGTTGCGCCTATTTCAACACCATCCAGATACGATTTTCCTAACCAGTTCAAGGTTAGAGGAATGATACCGATATCGTACTTGTCAACATATTCCTGGGGGATATATGCGGTTGAATCGGTAAAAATTTTGACTTTTTTCATGAATAAACCTTCCGTTACTTGATAAATTAAAGTATAGCATAATTGGACGGTCGCCTCAGTGAAAATATACATAAATAAAAGGTTACATATGTCATATCTTTCTTCTGAATCATTCTGCCTGACTTGTGGGTGTTCCACCTGCGAGGAATTTAGAGAGCGTTGATAGCTTTTGAGAGGGTTTGAGACGCTAAAGTGCTTATCATGGATTGCGATACAATTAATGAGAAAGGTTTTTTGAGATGAATATTGAACAAAATTTACCTAACGAAAATGTGGCAAAAGAGCCAATGCCACAAGCCTATCCACCTTATTATGGCTTGCCGCCTGTCCCACCACCTCCACCGCCAAAGCCGAAAGATGTGGTGCCCATTAAACATACCTGGCTGTTGTTCCTGATGGCGTTTGTTTTGGCGCTGGGGATTGACTTGCTTGTTTATGACCAGCCATTTGGCAAGCAGTTTGCCATCGTTGTGAACGCGATTTTACTTGGAGCAATCATTTTGTGCCTGGCAGAAAAACGCAAAATCCCCTGGCAAAGCTGGCCACTCATGGCGATGGTATCCATTTCTTCTACATTGACCATCTTCCGTGTTGAGCCTTTTACTGTGGCAGCGTTGATCATCTTTGTCGCAATCGCTTTACCTTTAGTGCTAATGAGTATGCTTAGCGGACAATGGGCAGTTTATCGCATTCGAGAATACTTTAAGCGTTACTTCTTTTTTTACGCGCATGGGATGATTGGTTTTCCCAGGGCAATTGTGGAAAGGGTTCGAACGCAAAGCAATCCTGATAAACGCAAAAAGCTGCTGGGCATTTTTGGCGCGGTTGTTTTGGGATTGGTTATCGCTGTCCCCATTCTGCTGCTTTTTGGAAAATTGTTGTCATCAGCAGACAGTAATTTTGCTAAACATATCGAAACATTCCTGAACTTTTTCAAATTTGGATCGGTAGAAGGTTTCTGGCCACAGTTTTTCCTCGTCTTGTTCTTTTTCTGGGGTCTGGCGGGTGTTCTATTCTATATGCTTAGCCGCTCCCATCGTGTGGAGGCTGTTGAACCTGATAACGCCCTGTTGGCTCCCTTTTTACCCAATATCACCGCGATGGTGGTTTTGGCTCTAATCAACCTGCTGTTTTTACTCTTCATCATCCTGCAATGGCATATCTTTTTTGGTGGCATTGCGAATGTGCATGAAGGTGCCTACAATTTTTCCAGCTATGCCGTGGAAGGTTTCAATCAGCTAATGGTCGTTGCCAGTATTGCCGCGGTGCTGCATTATCTCTTTGCTTCGGTGACCAAACGCGAAAGCCGCAAAGAGAGCATAGCATTTTCCATCCTGGCGACATTGCTTTTGGCGCAGGTCGGTTTGATACTGGTTTCCGCTTTTAAACGTCTGATGATGTACGAGGCAGCCTATGGTTTCACGCGCAGCCGCATGGTAGCCCATGTGTTCATGGTCTTTTTGGCGCTGTTGTTGGTCGCTTTAGCCGCGATGGAACTGAGCAAAAACCTAAAACGTCTGGCACTGGTGCTGGTGGTGAGCGTATTTCTGTTTGGCATCACTTTATGGACGGTCAATGTCGATCAAACCATCACCCGCTTAAACATTGAGCAGGCGACTTTGGTTCTAAGCGAATGGAGAAGTGCCAGGCTGGATGGGTCGTATTTAGCTTTATCCATAAGCGAAGAAGCTGTGCCTGTGCTTTATAAAAATTATTTGGACCCAGAACACTCAGAAGAAATGCGCGAGAATTTGGGGAAGATTTTGGCTTGTCGGGCGTTGCGCGTTGAAAAAAATGACCCACCTGGCAAGTGGCATACCTACACTGTGCCCGAAAAGGCTGAATATGACTTTTTCGCGGAACATGGCAAAAACTTGATTGAAAGCTATCCACCAGAAAAGGGAGACACCCGTTTTGGCTATAATCTCGGCTATACGATTAATGATGAATTTGTGGGTTGCGTTTATTCCTTGAAAGAGGAAGATTAAACTTGGTTGATGCTTGGCACCAATCAAGAGTAAAATAGAAACAGAAAATAAACGGAGATGGCCATGGACGAGGAAAAGACATACGATTATCAACGAAAAAACGCAGTGAGTTACGAGAGCACAAAGCTAAGCGC
>MTBK01051646.1_pt1 | contig 16243 bp, 15 predicted proteins | sample 1535981 | NCBI WGS metagenome assembly MTBK01 (sample SAMN06109225, study PRJNA356200) | anaerobic digester metagenome | isolation source: biogas reactors fed with pig manure or primary and secondary sludge | place: Spain | collected 2016-06-30 | reverse complement strand
CACAGGCGCTGGCTTCCGCCGCCGCTGTTTACCTGTCCTGGTCCATCAACCGGCCCCGCTGTATCTCGCTAACGAGTGCGGAGACCGAAAGCGCCGGTGTCGGCGCTGGTCGCATGCCCTGTGCTGGACCGCTCCGCGGTGAAGCGAAGCTTGCTCAGGGCAACCCGGTTAGTATGCCCTAGTGCCCGTTGCGATCCAAATCCGGTGGCCGACCCCGCTGCCCCGCAGCGCTCGGCCGACGCGATACATTGCTGCGACCAGGGAGGGTTCCATGTTGCACTTTTTTTACGGCCGTTGTCAGACCTACCTCGACATCACCGACACGGTTTTGCGGTTCTGCTGCGACGGTCGGCACGTCCACATCCCCACCGGGGATCGCCTGCGTGCGACGATGTTCTCCGATCCGGCCTATGGGCACTTGAAGGAGATCGTGGTCATCTCCGACCGCGACGGAACCCTCACGTGCACCACCTTTCCGCACGACACCCCGGTTGATCTGCCGGTACCGGCCGGTCTGGTGCCGCCGGCGCGGAGTCGGCCCGTGTTGGCGGTGGGCCCGGTCGACGAGATCATCGCCCGGATCCACGACCAACTGCAGTTCATCGGTGGTCGTCTCACTGACGAGTGGCCCGAACAGACCATGGTCGTGCGATTCCTCGACCCGAACGCCAAGGTTCTCGAGATCGGCGCCAACATCGGACGCAATACGCTGACGATCGCGTCCCTGCTGACCGACTCGGCGAACCTGGTCACCATGGAGTGCGACCCCGCCGCGGTGGAAATCCTGCGCTGTAATCGCAGGGCAAACGGCTTCGCCTTCCGGATCGAACCTTCCGCGCTGTCCTGTCGCCCACTGATTCAACGGGGGTGGGAAACCGTTCCCGCCGACGAGGTCCGGCCCGGGTGGAAGCCGGTATCGACCATCACCTTCAAGGATCTCGTCGCCAAGTACGGGACGGCTTTCGACACCCTGGTAGCCGACTGCGAGGGCGCCTTGTTCTACATCCTGCAGGACGACCCGTCCATATTGGACGGCATCCGCACCGTGATCCTCGAGGCGGACTACCTCAACGTCGAGCACAAGCTCAGCGTCGAGTCGGTGTTCGCCCGGCACGGCCTGTCGCAGATTCACTCCGAACCGCTCGTCGTCGACTGGCAGCACCCCTTCCCCGACGAGGTCGCCGCGAGCTTCTTTGAGGTGTGGACCCGAACCACCCGCGACTAGGTCCGTCGACGGCGGGCGCGCAGACGCGCGCTGAGGGTGTGTCAGACCCGCGGGTTGTTCGTGGTGATGCGCCAGATCGCGTCGATCTTGCGGCGATTCTCCGAAACCTGGGTGAAGTTCAAGAAGCCCGGCTGACCGTGCACCATCCCATTGGTGAAGTCCTCGAACGAGGAGGTGACCCGCTTCGGGTAGAGGTCGACGGAATCGGCGTCCTTGACGTAGATGGCAACGAAGTCGTTCCAGGCATCACCGTCCTGGGCGCTGGTGTACGACTCGAGCAGAATCGGGTTCATCCCGTTGCGCTGGGCCCAGGTCACCAGCGCTTTGCCGGCGTCTGGATAGAACCGCCAGCAATCCACCGGGAAGCGGTGGAACAGTCCATTGGACGGCGCGTTGCAGTAGAACAGCCCGGTCGGCTTCAGGACCCGCATTATCTCGAGGAATACCAGCCAGAACATCTCGGAGTGCTCGAACACCGAGCTGGACATGATGACATCGGCGCTCTCCGACTCGAACGGAAGGCTATAGGGATCCTCGAGCACGACATCGACGCCGTTGCCCGGCACGAAATCAACGCCGAGGTAGGAGAATTGCGGCGGTACGACGTCCCGCAGGGATCCGTTGACGTTCTGGGCGCCGATATCGATCACCGAGACGGCATGTGCCGATGGAATGAATCGTCCGTAGCTGTCGAAGAATCGTTTACAGTTCTTCACCGCGCTGGGGTGCATCTACCCTCCTCTGCCCGGCGCCGCACCAGCGCCCGTCCCGCAGTAGAGTACAGGTAAGGAAACCCCGCGCCCGATGATTCTCACCCCCGACGGCACTGGCATCGGAAGCGTTAGTGTCGGATGCGGCAGGATGAGCTTGTGAGCAGTTTCCTGGAACTCGACCAGAAGTACGGCACCGACAAGGTCAGTCAGCACGGTTACCACTTCTTCTACCCACGTTTCCTCGAGCCCCTGCGCGACCAAGAATTCACCATGCTCGAGATCGGCTATCACGAGGGCGCCTCGGCGCGGATGTGGGAGGAGTATTTCCCGCACGCCAGGATCTTCGCGATGGACATCGACAAGTCCGGCGTCTTCGGCCGTCACGAAGTCATCCAGGGCGACCAGAGCAACATCGAGGATCTGCAACGGGCGGCGGCGAAGGTAGGGCCGGCAAAGCTCATCATCGACGACGGCAGCCACCATCCGATCCACCAGTTCGAGACCTTCAACTACCTGTTCAGCACTCTGCTCGAACCCGGTGGGGTCTACATCATCGAGGACGTCGAGTGCAATTACTGGCACCCGGGCTCGTCGGTCTACGGCTACCGGATCGGGTTCTTCAGCGCCATCGAGGCATCGACCAAGCTGATCGACCTGGTCAACGCCGAGTTCTCCGGCCGCAACAACAGCGTCGGGATCTCCACCATCAGTTACGGCCAGAACTGCATCATCATCACCAAGCAGACCCCCGAGGAGCGGTTCCACTTCGACCGCGGCTATCACTTCCAGGGGTTCATCGACGGCCCCGCCGCGGGCTGAGCGCACCCGCGACGCGGGGTTGCACAGCGAGCTGGCAGAGTCCGGCACTGGTAATCTCAGCCCGGCCATTTCGGACCGGGTGGCCAGTCCGCAGAGCACTACATCAGCAACGAACACCGGGATCCGGTCGTTTGTGGGCAGGACCGAAGTGAGCAGTCAGAGCGACGCCCCCGTGCGGAGGATGCTGCGCCGGGTGGTGGCCCCGCGCACCGTCGCGCGGATGGGCGTTGTGCTCGACGAGCTGGATGTCGGCCTGGTGGCCTTCGACGCCAGCCGGGACTACTGCCACGTCAACGAGACGGCCTCGGAGCTGCTGGGCATCCCGACCGGGCCCACCACCGCCGCCGCGTGCAGCGACGTCATCCATGAACTGGCCGGCCGGGCGATCAACATTGAGGACACCACCGAGGTGGCCGCCGCCCTGGAAGCCGGCTCGGATATCGACTTCAAGGCGACCTGGGTGTTCTCCGGGGCACCGACTCATCTGGGGGTGGTGTCGAAACCCGCACCCTGGCTGGGCGGGCGGATCTGGGCGTTCTACGACAACTCCCGCGTGGTGCAGGCGATCGACTCCGCCGACCGGGCCAACGCGATGGTCCGGGCCAGTTCGGACGCGATGTTCGACCCGCAGGTGCTGCTGGAGGGGGTCTGGCGCGACGACGTCGTCGTCGATCTGGTCTACCGGGACGTCAACAAGGCGACCTGCGAGTACCTGGACCTGAGCCGGGCCGAACTGCTCGGACACAGCCTGCTGGACTCGCTGCCCACCATCGGCGGTGTGCTGCTGGCGCACTACACCAGCGAGCACAGCAGCGAACCGTTGATCCTCGACGCGTTCCCCTACCACGAGGATGACGGCACCTACTCGTACTTCGACGTGCGAGCCAACCAGGTGCAGCCCGGTTGGATCGCGCTGACCTGGCGCAATGTGACCGAACGTTTCGAACTGACCCAGCGAATCGCCCGCTCCGAACACCGGTTGAAGTCCGAGTTGGACAGCGCCGCGGAGTACGTGGCGTCGATCCTGCCCGAGGATCTCGACGGCGAGGTACGGGTTTCCTCGCGGTACGTGCCCTCCCGTCACCTCGGCGGCGACTCCTACGACTACCGGTGGGTCGACACCGACCACCTCGTGGTGTACCTCGTCGACGTCTCCGGCCACGGGGTCGGCCCGGCGATGATGTCGGTCTCGGTGCACAACCTGCTGCGCTCGGGGACGTTCGACAACGAGATGCTGCTGCAGCCCAGCGCCGTGCTCACCGAACTCAACCGGCTGTTCCAGATGGAACGGCAGGCCGGCAACTACTTCACCTGTTGGTACGGGGTGTATGAAGCGTCCACCCGCACCCTGCGGTTCGCCAGCGGCGGGCACCCGCCGGCGCTGGTGTTCGCCGGCGGCCACCTGGTCGCCGAACTCAACACCGATGCGCTACCGGTCGGCATCCTGGACGTGACCGAGTTCGGGACCGGTACCTACCGGGTGCCGCCCGATGCCGACATCCTGCTCTACAGCGACGGGGCCTTCGAACTCACCTTGCCCGGCGGCGGCTACTGGACGCTGGCGGGTTTCATCGAGGTGTGCGCGCAGGCCGCCGCCACCCCCGACTGGACTCTGGACACCTTGATCGCGGACCTGTTGCGGGAAACCGACTCCGGAGTCTTCGAGGACGACTGCACGCTGGTACGACTGAGCATCCCCGCGTAGTTCAGCTGTTCCAGAAGCCGCAGCGGTGCCGTGCGGCGAAATCGCCGGTAACGACGGATTCCCCGGTCTGCAGCGACATACGTTGCGGCTCTTCGGGATTCAGCACCGGCCACCGGGGCTGACCTTCGGCATCGGGCGCTCCGGTGCGAACGAAGGCCGACCAGTAGTCCACCATCTGCTCGGAGAGCAGTTGTTGTGCCGGAGTGAGCTTCGGGGCGCCGCCCATATCGAACAGGTAGCGCAGTTCCAGCGCGTGGCCTGCGCCGGGTGCGAACGGGGTGTGCCGCAACGGTTCCGGGACCGGGGCGTTGCGGTCGTTGAATTCGTAGGCGTACACCGGGGCGCGGCGGGCCAGGTCGCCGGCCAGACTGTCGATCGGGCAGGCGAACACCCCGTCGGTGACCGCGGCGGCGTAGGCCAGACCGGCGCTGCCGTCATAACGGTGCAGCGGGTACTGCTCGGCCACCGCGGCCGCCCGCGGGCCGAAGGTCCGCCGAAGCAGTGCGGGGTACGGCGGCAGCTTCTTGTGACGCAGGTAGCTCAACGCCACGAACACGGTGAACTCGTCGGCGGTGCTGCCGATCAGCACCGGGACCCGCTCGATTCGGCGGTCCTGTGCCGCGGCGTCCGGCGGGGCGAGGGGCAGTCGCGCGGTGCCGGTGACCGGGCCGCTGATCACGTTGTCGACGCCGATGGTCGCGTAGCCGGGGCCACCCTCGAGGCGGGCGGGCGGCAGCGCCAGCAGGCAGGACCGGGCGGTCGCCGGGTCGGCACAGCCGGCCTTCGCCGCGAAGTCCACGCTGACCCGTTTCGCCTCCGGCAGCGCGGCCTGCGCCTGGCACGGCCCGCTCTGCATGATCGCTCCCCGGAACAGTCCCCAGGATTCCGGGGCCACCAGGTGGTCGCAGACCGACATCGCGCCCGCCGACTCCCCGGCAATGGTGACCTTCTCCGGGTCGCCGCCGAAGCGGTCGATATTGTCCCGCACCCAGCGCAGCGCCTGCTGCTGGTCGGCCAGACCGTAGTTTCCGGGGTCGATGTCGGGGCCGTGGCCGGGGGCCAGGGCGGGATGGGCCAGGAAGCCCAGCGCCCCCAACCGGTAGTTGACGGTGACGACGACGATGTCACCTCGGGTGGCCAGCCAACGGGCGTGGTAGAGGTCGGAACTGCCGTTGAGGAATCCGCCGCCGTGGATCCACACCATCACCGGCCGCCGGGCGTCGGGGGTGGCGCCGTCCGGCGTCCAGACCGACAGGTTCAGGCAGTCCTCGCTGGTGGGCAGCCCGTAGTCCGGATCCACCCGGACGTCCTGGATACAACGCAGTCCGGGTTTGGTGGCGTCCCGCACCGCCCGCCAGGGCTCCGGCGCCACCGGTGGCTGCCAGCGCATCGCACCGGCCGGGGCGGCCGCATAGGGGATGCCCTGGAAGATCCGGTACCCGCGGTCCCTCGCACCCGACCCGCCACCTGACGCGACGACCCCGCGTACCGGCCCGGCCGTCGTCGTCACCACCGCCGGATCGGCCTGGACCGTCGGTGATGCCGGCCCGCACCCGGCGACGACCGTGGCGACAAGAAGTGCGAGGGCCAGATCTGCGACGGCCGGTCGGAAGCGGTGCGCACGGAACGTCACGACGGCCAGCGTAAGCGAACTTAGGAAAATTCGGCCCCGGTGCTTTCATTCACGGGGATCATGGGCGACACTGAACCTGACACCCGTCAAGTTTTGCCGCTTCCGAATCCAGCCGCAGCGCGAGGAGTTTTCGATGAGTACCCGGATCATGGACCCCGCCGCCAGGGTTCTGGCCAATCCGCAGGCCTACACCAACGAGAAGAAGCTGCACGAGGCACTGGCGCACTGTCGCAAACACGCCCCGGTGTCCTGGGTGGAGGTGCCCGACTACCGGCCGTTCTGGGCCGTCACCAAGCACGCCGACATCATGGAGATCGAACGGCAGAACGACCTGTTCACCAACGATCCGCGGCCGCTGCTGGCGATCGCCGAGGCCGACGACGCGCTGCGCCGCGATATGGAGGCCGGCACCGGACTGCGCACCCTGATCCACCTCGACGACCCGCACCACCGCGATCTGCGCAAGATCGGCGTGGACTGGTTCCGCCCCAAGGCCATGCGTGCCCTGAAGAACCGCTGCGACGAACTGGCCAAGATCTACGTCGACAAGATGGCCGAGAAGGGGGGCGTCTTCGACTTCGCCACCGAGATCGCGGTGAACTACCCGCTCTACATCATCCTGTCCATGCTGGGCCTGCCGGACTCCGATTTCCCGCGGATGCTCAAGCTCACCCAGGAGATGTTCGGCGGCAACGACGAGGAGTTCCAGCGCGGTGGCGGCGTCGACGACATGCTGGCGGTGCTGCTGGACTTCTTCAACTACTTCATGGCGCTGACCCAGTCGCGCCGCGAGCACCCCACCGAGGATCTGGCCTCGGCGATCGCCAACGCGACGATCAACGGCGAGCCGCTGACCGATATGGACACCTTGTCCTATTACGTCATCGTCGCCAGCGCCGGCCACGACACCACCAGCGCGGCCATCGCCGGCGGTCTGTTGGCCCTGCTGGAGAATCCCGACCAGTTGGCCCGGTTGAAGAACGACATGTCGCTGATGCCCACCGCGGTGGAGGAAATGATCCGCTGGGTGGTGCCGGTCAAGGAGTTCATGCGCACCGCGCAGGCGGACACCGTCGTCCGCGGGGTGCCGATCGCCAAGGGCGAGGCGGTGCTGCTGAGCTACGTCTCGGCCAACCGCGACGAGGACGTCTTCACCGACCCGTTCCGCTTCGATGTCGGCCGCGACCCGAACAAGCACCTGTCCTTCGGCCACGGCGTGCACTTCTGCCTGGGGGCGGCGCTGGCCCGGATGGAGATCAACAGCTTCTTCACCGAGTTGGTGCCCCGGATCACGTCCATCGAACTGGCCGGTGAGCCCGAGACGATGGCCACCACCTTCGTCGGTGGCCTCAAGCACCTGCCGATCCGCGTCGAGCTCAGGTAACGAACTCCGCCGCCCGGTGGGCGACCATCGCGATGGTGGCGTGCGGACCGCGCCGCGGGATGCGGGCCAGCACCGACCCGTCGGCCACCCATAGTCCGTCGATCCCGCGCACCCGGCACCGCGGGTCGACGACGGCGTGCTCGTCGGCGTCGGTGCCCATCGGTGCGGTGCCGCACAGGTGCTGCGAGGTGGACCAGACCGGTTCCCCGACGTCGGCGATCGCCCGCACCAGATCGCACCCGTGCCGCAGCGCGGCGAGATCGGCCGGTTCGCTGTCATACCGATGCGCGATCCACGGCGGCGCCGACGGGTCGGCCCCTGCCAGTATGACGGTGCCGTGCGCCCGCGGACGGGTCAGCGTCACGCCGATGTGGGGCGCCGGTGCGCCGAAGCCGGTGGTGTAGGGCCGAACCTCCAGATCCGGGGTCACCAGCACCGCCTCCAGTACCGGCCGACGCTCGTCCCCCGCATCGAGCGCTCGCCGACGGGTCGGCAACAGCCACTCCGGGTGATCCCAACTGCGTTGCCCCACCGGCAGATCCGCGACGACCCGGATGCCGAGCGCACGCAACGGACCGGCCGGGCCGATCCCGGAGAGCATCAGTAACTGAGCCGACACGATCGCCCCGGCCGCCAGCACCACGCGGTCGGCGGACAGGTCGACCGGACCGTCCGGTCCGACAGCGTCCACCCCGACCGCTCGGCCCGCGACGATCCGGATTCCGGTGGCCCGGGTCCGGCTGCGCACGGCGAGGTTGGGCCTCCGCATCGCCGGTTGCAGGAACGCCGCGCCCGGGCCAAGCCGGCGCCCGTCGGCGATGTTCAGCGGCACTGGCGCGACGCCGGTGCCGTCCCGGTCGAGAGCGTCCAGCCGGGGGTAGCCGGCCCGTTCGGCGGCACGGATGAATGCGGTTGTGACCGAACCGAACTCATCGGCGACGCGGACCGGGATACGGGTCCCGACCGCCCGGTGGTGAGCGTCGACCTCGGGCTCCGACCACCCCGGCAGCGGCACCACATCGCCGGGCAGGCCGCGACAGAAGTAGCCGCCGTTGATCGCACCGGACCCGCCCACGCACATCCCGCGGACGATCTGCGCCTGCCGCGGCGGATCGCGGGTCAGCGTGGTGGCGTAGCGGCGGGCCACCGGACTGGCAGGGCCGATCGGCAGCGTCAGCCCGTCGGCCGTGAGCGTCCGGACCGCCGGGTCATCGAACCCGGGACCGGCCTCCAGCACCATGACGTTGCACTGTGGATCGGCCGAGAGCCGTTCGGCCAGAATGGATCCCGCGCTGCCCGCACCGACGATCAGGACGTCGGTCACGTCAGCATGCCGCCGGGACCCGGCTGCCAGCGGCGCACGCGCCGGGCACAGTCGGTCACCATCGCGGCGAGGTAGCGCGCGCCGGCCTCGGCGGTGGCGGTGCCCGGATCACCGAGCACACCGGATGCGCTGACGGCCACAACCCCGCCGGTGCGCAGCCTCGGCATCAGGCCGGCCAGCGGTTCGCAGTTTCCGGCGACGGCGTCGTAGGCCCCCACCTGCTCCGGGCACAGGTGCAGCAGCACCGAGGTCTCGGTGTGACCGGCGTGCGCGTCGGCGCCCTCGACGGTGCACCCGCACCAGGCCGCGTCGCGCCCTTCGCTGCGCAGCACGGGCACCGCGGTGCGCAGCGCCTCGACGTTGCCACCGTGGCCGTTGACGAACACCACCCGACGGGCCCAGTCACCCGCCGACCGGACGTACTCGATCAGCAGCGCGCCCAGCGCGTCGGTGCCGATCGAGATCGTGCCGGGGAAGCCCTGGTGCTCACCGGAGGCTCCGTACGGGATCGCCGGCGCCACCAGCAACCCAGCGCCGGTGTCGGCACCCACCTCGGCGCCGGTGTCGGCACCCACCTCGGCGACGACGTCGCCGGCCCCAGCGGCGGCCACCGCGGCGGCCACCGCGGCGGCGATCCGGGTATCGGTGTCCAGTGGCAGGTGCGGGCCGTGCTGTTCGGTCGATCCCAGCGGCACCAGCAGGGTCGGACGCGAACCGCGCAGCCGGCCGGAAGTCCAGCCTCCCAGGTCTGCGCCCATCCGCCGATGGTATTCCCCGGCGATAGGCTGACCGCGGCAGACGGTGAGGGCATGTTGAGGGGCCATATTTGAGGGGCAGTCGGTGACCGGGAGCGGGCTTCCCGCCCCGCGGGTGGTCGCCTGGGACCACCGGGCGAGGGTGTGCGCGGACGGGTCCGTCGTGCTCGGCGGCGCGCCGTGGTCGGTGCTGCGGATCGCCGAGGCGGGCCGTCCGTTCCTGCACAGGTTGCGTGCCGCCGGGACACCCGGGCTGCTCCCCTCCCCCGGCGTCGAACGGACGCTGGCCGAGCATCTCGTCGCCCGCGGCGTCGCCCACCCGGTCATCACGCCCCGCCCGGACGCAGCTGACCCAGCGGTCACCGGCAACGTCGAGGTCGTCGTGCCGGCCTACGACGACCCGGAATCGCTCGAGGCGTGCCTGACCGCGCTGCAAGCGGCCTCCCCTGGGGTCCGGGTGATCGTGGTCGACGACGCCTCGCCCACCGGCGCGGTCGGCGTCGTGGCCGCAGCCCACGGTGCAATCCTGCTGCGGCACAGCGTGAATCGCGGTCCGGCTGCGGCCCGCAACACCGGCCTGCGCGAGGTGCGCGCACCGCTGGTGGCGTTCGTCGACGCGGACTGCGCGGTGACCCCGGGTTGGCTGGAGATCCTCTCCGCGCACTTCGCGGACCCCCGGGTGGCGGCGGTCGGCCCGCGGATCATCCCGGCAACCGGAAGCCGAGCGCCGCTGGCCCGCTTCGAGGCCGTCCACTCCGAGCTGGACATGGGCCCGCGCCCGCAACTGGTCACCCACGGGGGACGACTGGGGTACCTGCCGTCGGCGGCGCTGCTGGTCCGCCGGGAGGCACTGCCGGCCGACCCGTTCGACGAGCGACTGCGGGTCGGCGAGGACGTCGACGTGGTCTGGCGGCTGATCGACGCCGGCGCACTGGTTCGCTACGAGCCGGCCGCGGTGGTCGGCCACCGGTCCCGCACCCGGCTGCCGGATTGGGCCCGCCGCATCGTCGACTACGGCACCTCGGCTGCCGAACTGGACCGCCGCCACCCCGGCCGGCTCGCCCCCGCACAGTTGTCACTCTGGAATGTGGTTGCCGGGGCACTGCTGATCGCCGGCCAGTCGGCACCGGTGGCTGGCCGGCGGCGGCTCACGGCGCGCCTCGCCCTGGCCGCCGCGGTCGGCACCATCGTGGTGGCCACCGCCGTTCGCGCACGGTCGCTGCGGGCCTCCGCGGTGGACGTCGGCGTCGCGCCGGTGCTGGTAGCCCGGCGGCTGGCCTCCGACGTGGACGCGGTGGGCCACCTGCTGCGCCGGGAGTGGTGGCCGATCGGGTGGCTGGCACTGGTGACCGCACCGCGCTGCGCGGTGGCCCGTGCCGCCGGCGCCGCGATGCTGGCGACACCGGTCAGGGAGTGGCGGACCCGACGGCCGGGCCTCGACCTGCCGCGCTACCTCGCACTGCACCTCGCCGCCGACGCCGCCTACGGATTCGGTGTCATGATCAGCGCCGTGCGATCCCGGCACCCCGCCGTCCTGCTGCCGCGGGTACGGGCGCGGCAGGCCAGGTCCGGATAGTCGATCAGAACGGATGGTCGATCAGAACGGATGGTCGATCAGAAGAAGCCCTGGGCGGTGGTGCTGTAGGACACCAGCAGGTTCTTGGTCTGCTGGTAGTGCGCCAGCATCATCTTGTGGTTCTCCCGGCCGATACCGGACTGCTTGTACCCGCCGAACGCGGCGTGCGCGGGGTACTGGTGGTAGCAGTTCGTCCACACCCGGCCGGCCTTGATGTCCCGGCCCGCCCGGTAGGCGAGGTTGCCGTTGCGGCTCCACACCCCGGCACCCAGCCCGTAGAGGGTGTCGTTGGCGATCCGGATGGCGTCGTCGTAATCGGAGAATGACGTCACCGAGACGACGGGTCCGAAGATCTCCTCCTGGAAGATCCGCATCGCATTGTCGCCGGCGAAGATCGTCGGCTGCACGTAGTAGCCGCCGGCAAGTTCGCCGCCGAGATCCGCGAGCTCACCGCCGGTGATCACCGTGGCCCCCTCGCTGCGGCCGATCTCGATATAGGACAGGATCTTCTCCAACTGGTCGTTGGAGGCCTGCGCGCCGATCATCGTCTCGGTGTCCAACGGGTTGCCCTGGCGCACCGCCATGGTGCGGACCGCGGCCAGTGCCAGGAAGTCGTCGTAGATGTCTTTCTGGATCAGCGCCCGCGACGGACACGTGCACACCTCGCCCTGGTTGAGGGCGAACATGGTGAATCCCTCCAGTGCCTTGTCGCAGAAGTCGTCGGTTGCGTCCATGACGTCGGCGAAGAAGATGTTGGGACTCTTGCCGCCGAGTTCCAGGGTCACCGGGATCAGGTTCTGCGACGCGTACTGCATGATGAGCCGGCCGGTGGTGGTCTCGCCGGTGAAGGCGATCTTGGCGATCCGGTTGCTCGACGCCAGCGGTTTGCCCGCCTCGACGCCAAACCCGTTGACCACGTTGAGAACTCCCGGCGGCAGCAGGTCGGCGATCAGCGACATCAGATACAGCACCGAAGCCGGTGTCTGCTCGGCCGGTTTGAGGACGACGGCGTTCCCGGCCGCCAGTGCGGGGGCGAGTTTCCACACCGCCATCAGGATCGGGAAGTTCCACGGGATGATCTGGCCGACCACACCGAGTGGCTCGTGGAAGTGGTAGGCCACCGTGTCGGCGTCGATCTCGCTGAGGGCGCCCTCCTGCGCACGGATCACCCCGGCGAAGTAGCGGAAGTGGTCGACGGCCAACGGGATGTCGGCGTTGAGGGTCTCCCGGATCGGCTTGCCGTTGTCCCAGGTCTCGGCGAGCGCGACCGACTCCAGGTTGGTCTCGATGACGTCGGCGATCCGATTGAGCAGCACCGCGCGCTCGGCCGGCGATGTCTTACCCCACGCCGGGGCGGCGGCATGCGCGGCGTCGAGGGCCTTCTCGATATCGGCGGCGGTCGAACGGGCCACCTCGCAGAACGGCTGCCCGTTGACCGGTGACACGTTCTCGAAGTACTGGCCGCCGGCGGGCGGAGCCCACTGGCCGCCGATGAAGTTCTCGTAGCGGCTCTGGAACGACATCAGGGATCCCGGGGCTCCCGGCTTGGCGTAGATGGTCACCGCCCCATCCTGCCCCGGCGAGCGGTGTCCGGACAGGTCTTCCGCTCCCCCGACTCCCTTACTGCTCGCCCAGCCCTCGGCTGAATCCCGGCGGCACCAGAACGTCGTCGGGACCCAGGTCGTGGATGCTGGATTTGGCCAGCCCGCGCAATGCGGAGTCGATACCGCCCTGCAGGATGTCCAGCACGTTCTCCACCCCGGCCTGTCCGGCGGCGGCCAGTCCCCACAGGTAGGCCCGGCCGATCATGACCGCCCGGGCACCCAGTGCCAATGCCTTGACCACGTCGCTGCCGCGCCGCACCCCGCCGTCGAGCAGCACCTCAACCTGGTCGCCGACCGCCTCGGCGATGGCGGGCAGCGCGCGGATGCTGGCCGGGGTGCCGTCGAGGTTGTTGCCGCCGTGGTTGGACACCGAGATCGCCGAGACGCCGGCGTCCACCGCGCGCAGGGCGTCGTCGACGCGCATGACGCCCTTGAGCATGAACGGGCCGCCCCAGTACTCCCGCAGCCAGGCGATGTCCTCCCAGGTGGGTGGCGGGGTGCCCATCCACTCGCCGTAGGCGGCGAAGAAGGGCGGGCCGCCCTCGCCGGGGGCCGCCTGGTTGGGCACCGAAAGGCTCGGCGGTTTCAGCGTTTTCGCCCATTCCAGGAACCAGCGCGGACGGACCAGACCCTGGGGGGACATCGTGATCGCGGTCAGGTAATCCATCTTCTCCGGGATCTTCGGGCTGCCCCAGTCCCGGCCGTGCGAGAAACTCCAGTCGGTGGTGACGATCAGCCCGACCGCCCCGGCGGCGCGGGCCCGGTCGGCGCGCCGGGCGATCTCCTCGCGCCCGCCGAGCCAGTAGATCTGGAAGAAGGTCTTGGGGTTGACCGCGACGACCTCTTCGATCGACTTGCTGGCGAAGGAGGACAACCCCATCGCGGTGCCGCGGGCGACGGCCGCGCGGGCGACGGCGACCTCGCCGTCGGGGTGGACCGCCTGCACCCCGGTCGGCGAGATCACCACCGGCATCGAAATGTCCTGGCCCATCACGGTCGTGGCCAGATCGCGCTTCTCGGTGGCGCCGATGACGTGCGGGGCGAACCCGATCTCACCGAACGCCTCGACGTTGTCGGCGTACGTCAGGCCCTTCTCACTACCGGCCAGCAGGGCGGCGTAGACCCCTTTGGGGAGTCGCTTCTTCGCCCGTTCCTGGGCGACGGCGACGGTTTCGAACCAGAGGTCACGGGCCATGGCTAGATCGGACTTTCGTTGCAGGGTCGGGCGGGTGGCGCAGCCGGGTGGGCAACGGCAGCGGCCGGCGGCCGCTGCAGCGTCAGCAGCACCGTCCGGGAGTGGTCGGCGCGTGGCCGGGGCACCTCGCGCTCGGCGGCCAGCGCCGGCGCTCCGTAGCCCTCGATGCATTCAGGGTCGGGCCCGTCCATCGGCAGGCCGGTGAAGAACTTCGCCGCCATACAGCCGCCGCGGCAGGCGTCGTAGTGGCCGCAGCCCGAGCAGGCCCCCGCCGACTGCGGGGAACGCAGTTCGGCGAACAAGGCGGAGTTCTTCCAGACGTTCTCGAAACCGCCGGGCCCACCTGCGCCCGGCCCACCGGCGGCCCGCCCATCTGCACTGTCGGACAGCACGTTTCCGGCGAGGAACCGGTCGTGGATGGCGAACGGGCAGGCGTACACATCGCCCACCGGGTCGATCAGACACACCACCCGGCCGGCGCCGCACATGTTCAGCCCGGACAGCGCGCCGGGTTCGCCGAGCCCGGACAGGTGGAAGAACGAGTCGCCGGTGAGGACCCGCTCACCGTTCGCGACCAGCCACCGGTACAGCTCGCGTTGCTGTTCGGCGGTGGGATGCAGGTCGTCCCACACGTCGGCGCCGCGGCCGGACGGCCGCAGCCGGGTGATCCGCAGGGTCGCCCCGTAGCGGTCGGCCAACGCCGCGAAGTCGTCGAGCTGGCCGACATTGTGGCGGGTGACCACGACGGAGATCTTCGGACTTCTGAAGCCCGCTGCGGCAAGGTTTTCCAGCGCCCGGATCGCCATCGCGAACGATCCGGTGCCGCGCACGGCGTCGTTGACCTCCGCGGTCGCCCCGTCCAGTGAGATCTGCACGTCGACGTAGTCGCTGGCGGCCAGCCGGGTGGCCACCTCCGGGGTGATGCGAATCCCGTTGGTGGAGAACTTGACTCCGACATGGTGGGCGGTGGCGTAGTCGACCAGTTCCCAGAAGTCGGAGCGGACGGTGGGCTCGCCGCCGCCGATGTTGACGTAGAACACCTGCATGCGCTCAAGTTCGTCGATGACGGCCTTGCACTGCTCGGTGGACAGTTCGCGCGGGTCGCGCTTACCCGACGACGACAGGCAGTGCACACAGGCCAGGTTGCAGGCGTAGGTGAGCTCCCAGGTCAGGCAGATCGGCGCGTCCAGACCGCTTTCGAACTGCTCGACGAGGCGGGGCACCGGGACGGTTGCGGTCACTGCGACTCCTTCGCCACCAACATGTCCGAAGCTACGAGAACATCCAGGGCACTGAGGTACCGAGCCTGGTCGACGTCGGCGACACCCGCGGCGGCCAACGCCGAGGGCACATCGGGGTGCTCGTCGAGACTCTGCACCACCGCGAGGATGGTGCGATTCTTCAGGAACGACAGCTTGCGGGTCCCGAAGTGATAGAGCAATGCGCCGAACGGCTCCGGCCGCACTGCCACCTTCGGATGCAACCGCCAGCTTCGGGAGGTGTCGATCAGTAGACCCCGCACATCCCGTCGATGGAGACCTCTTCGACCAGGCTCTCGGTCACCAGTGCGGCACTCGCGTCGGTCTCGGTCTGGTTGCCGTTGGGCTCCATGGCCTCCCCTTTCGTCGTTTCGGCGGCGGCGCGTCGCCGCAGCCGCCAGAATATGGCATCAAGTGCCGAATAGGAAAGGAATTGCTGTGCCAGCCGGCGATATGACGCGGACCCGGGCGGGACGCCGTCGCACCACCACCTGCGACCACATCGCCGATGTCGCGCTGGATCTGTTCGCCGCGTACGGATTCGAACGGGTCAGTGCGGACGACATCGCCCTCAGCGCCGGGATCGCCCGTCGCACCCTGTTTCGCTACTACCCGTCCAAGAACGCCATCCCGTGGGGCGACTTCGATTCCTACCTCCGGCATTTCGATGCCCTGCTGCACTCCGCCGATCCGGCATTGCCACTCCGGCAGGCACTGCGGGCGGCATTGCTGGACTTCAACACCTTCGATGACGACCAGATGGCTCGGCACCGAATGCGGATGGGTGTGATCCTGCAGACCGAGGAACTGCAGGCCTATTCGATGACCATGTATGCCGGCTGGCGGGCGGTGATCGCCCGGTTCGTCGGCCGCCGACTGGACACCGCCCCCTCGGAACTGGTGCCGCAGACCATCGCCTGGACGCTGCTGTCCGTGGCGCTCGCCGGACATGAACACTGGCTGGACCGTCCCTGGACTCCGCTGCGCGACTGCCTCGGGGACGCCTTCGACACGGTAGCCGGCGGGCTGCCGTAACCGCTCAGCCCAGCAC
>MTBK01153246.1_pt1 | contig 16245 bp, 12 predicted proteins | sample 1535981 | NCBI WGS metagenome assembly MTBK01 (sample SAMN06109225, study PRJNA356200) | anaerobic digester metagenome | isolation source: biogas reactors fed with pig manure or primary and secondary sludge | place: Spain | collected 2016-06-30 | reverse complement strand
CCCCACCCCGAGGTGCTCCCGCACCCCGGCGAGGTAGTGATCCAGCCGGCGCCGGAACTCATCCCGGTCGAGCGCCCGGGCTTCATGGCCGGAGAGCTGCATTATCCGGTCCGCCTCTGCGGTGAGGATATCGAGCGACGAGGCGGCAAAGAGGATCGTCGTCTCCCCGAAGGCCTCCCGCCGGGTGGCGAGCAGTGTAGCAAGCGGCGTCACCTCATCGCCCTGGAGGCAGCCCGGCACCAGGAGGTTTGTCGCGGCCCGGTCCTCGTCGAGTATGATGAGCGGTGATCCGACCCGGAGCGCGGTCTGGATCTCGTGCGCCATCACAAGCGACCCGCTCCCCTGGCCGAAGGCTGCCCGGGGGTCTCCCCCGACGCCGGGCGGGAGCCGGGAGAAGAAGAGGCTTACGTCCGCCCCGAAGAGCCCCCGCTCGCTCGCATCCGCCCGGACAACCCCGTTGACGCTGACCAGGAGATCCCGGCCGTCCCCGGCGGCGTGGTCGTCCTGCCCGGCTATGACCGCGTGGAGGAGGGTGCTCTTTCCCTCGGCGTTTGACCCTGCGATGGCGAAGGCCTCCCCCCGCCGGATCGAAAGCCCCGTCACCGTCCTGCCGCTCCCGGCGAGCTCGACCTCGACCGGATCGAGTTCTGATGGACAGCAAAACGGCACATGCACACCCTCCTTAGGCCCGGCTATGCGGGGATGGCACCGGAGATGGGTGAACCGGCGCGCCGGAAGCGTGCCGTCGGCGATGAACGAGACAAGCCCCATGCCGGGGAGGGCGCGCCGGAGGCCCTTCTGGTCGATGGAGAGATCCCGCGCCGCCACGAGATCCCCATCAGGAACCCGGCGCACGACGCGGTCCAGGGCATCGAGGAGCGCCTGGAAACTCTCTCCAACACCTCGGGCGCGTGCCGGCGTGGGCGCGCCAGGGTAGGGGAGGGCGCCCCTTACGACGAGGTGTATCCCATCACTGCCGATCCGGTTCTCGTGATCCGGCCGCCATAGATCGGTGCCGATGGCGCTCCTCGACGCTATCAGCGTGACCGGTTCGATGTTCTGGAGGCAGTGGCGGGGATGCTCGGTCCCGGCCCCCGCGATCGGGCCGAGATCCCGATCTCCCGGGACCGCCGCCTTGACCGCATCGAGTATAACGCCTGCCATCCCGTCGCCGCCGGCCCCGATCTCCGGCACCGGCGCCGTGAGCAGGACCGGTATGCTGAACCGGAGCGCTGTCCCATCGAGTGACCTGATGAGGTATGTATTCGTGAGGTTCCTGATCACCGGGTAGTCGATCCCCACCCGAGCACCCGCAAGGCCGGGGAGGAGCCGGTAGACCTCGCTCTGCCAGGAACCGTCCTCTCCGCTCATCCTCTCTCTATCTGGTACTGGTATCCCGCGCCACAAGGCTCTTTCCCCGGTCTTATATACACGGAAAACCCACCATCTTTAGCATGGAACTGACAGTCCTCGCCAGCGGTAGCAGGGGAAACTGCACCTGCATCCGGGGGAAGTGCGGCTCGCTCCTCATCGACGTGGGGCTCTCAGCCCGGGAGACCCTCCGTCGCCTCGCAACCGCCGGCGAGGATACATCGATGATCGAGGCGATCCTCGTCACACACGAACACACCGACCACATAAAGGGGGTCGATGTCCTGGCACGGCACCTCGACGTGCCCGTCTATGCGACCGCCGGAACACTTGAAGCATTCCACGAGAGATGCAGCCGGTCAACCGCTGAGGTCCGTCGGTGCAGGTACGGGGAATCATTCTCCGTTGGCAACTTCTCGATCGAACCCTTCGCCACATCCCACGATGCCCGGGAACCCTGCGGATTCTCCGTCGCTGAGGGTGACCTCCGCATCGGGTGTTGCACCGATACCGGCACCATCACGCCGGCCATATTCAATCATCTCGCATCCTGCGACGCAGTCCTCCTGGAGAGCAACCACTGCCCCCGGATGCTTGAGGATGGCCCGTACCCGGCATTTCTGAAGGATAGGATACGCTCAAGCCGCGGGCATCTCTCTAACCCGGACGCCGCCCGCTGCCTGCAGGGGCTCGCCGGCCACATCCATATGGCGATACTTGCCCACCTAAGCGAGACAAACAACACGGGGGAGAGAGCGTTCCTCTCCGCACTTGAGGGGCTCGGGTTCTACTCTGACCAGGTTCTGGTCGACGTAGCAGAACAGGATCCCTGCCCGGAACACCCCGGTTTCTGCGGCTTCCAGCTCTGACCGCGCGGGTCTCGGGCGTGAGGGCTCCCGGTCCGTTCAGTCTTTCACTGCCTGGAACGTGCAGATCATACCGATCACAGCACCGTCGGCATCTATGATCGGATCCCCGGAGAAGCGGACCAGAAGCCCCGCCCCATCGCCCTTCACGAGCATCATCCCTTCAGCACACTCCACGGTCCGCCCCTCCTCCAGCAGTTCCCGGGAGAGGAACGCCCGGAAGTCGCCCTCCGCCCTGTTGATCGCAAAGAGGGGCCATACTGGCCTCCCGATCAGGTCGTCCCTGGCGTAGCCGGTCAGGCGCCCGGCAGCCCTGTTGACGATGATTATCGTCCCGGCATTATCGGTTGTGATCCTCCCCTCAATGGATTCAACCCCCTCCCCGGCCAGGGCGTCCAGCCACTCCGCGGCTGCTTTCCGCTCGGTTATCTCGATGTAGTCGAGGAGGCGCCGGAGCTGCTGGTTCGCGCGCTCAAGTTCGGCCGTCCGCGCGGCGACGAGGTCTTCCAGGTGTTCGCGGTGGCAGCGCAGCTCCTGCTCCACCTGCTTCCGCCTGGTTATATCCCTGACTACTGCCATCACATACATCTCATACAGCGGCACTATGCGGGCTTCATAGTGACGCTCCTCATCGCCCTCCTGGCGACTGAACTCAAGCGGCGCAACAGGCTCACCGGTCCTGACCGCCTCTTTGAGCAGACTCTCGACCTTCCCGGCGAGATCGGCGGGGAGGAGTTCCTGCACCCGCCGCCCGAGCAGCGCCCGGGGCACCTGCGCCCCTTCACCATGCCTGCCGGTCCGGGACTCGATGATCGTGCCATCGATGTTCAACCGGAGGAATTGATCCGGGAAAGCCTCGATCACCGCGGTCAGCTCCGACGTGGTCTGCTTGAGGAGTTCCTCTGTCGCGACATGCTCGGTGACGTCCCGGATGACATAGAGGTTATACATCTCCCCGATGGGTGTCTGCCGGATCTCGATATCCCGGACCCTCCCATCCCGGCAGACGACTCCGGCGACCACAGAGCCACGATCGCCCCGGAGGAGCTCCTCCCACATCTCCTGCACCTCCCGGCGGTACGCAGGGTTAGGATGGGCACGCTCAAACCAGACCGCTATGGAGGGGATGTCGCCCCCGGTGTATCCGGTGATCCTGGTGAATGCCAGGTTCAGGTACCGGCACCGCCCCTCACCATCCATCAGGGCAAACCCGTCCGGCGCTTCACGCAGAAGCGAGGGGCAGATCTCCCTGCCAGGAAGCTCCCCGGCTCCGCCTATCTCGTTGCACCGAATATCATTATCTCCTGTCATCGTATCTGGTTCTCCCGGCCCCCCGGCAAGTCGGGCCGCTGGCGTCGGTCATAGTGAATCTTACCGACTCTTATTGATATAATCATCGTTCTTTATCTCCACTGAATTCGGGATATGACTCATTTTAATGATATATATGGAGTTTTTTGTGAGTTCTGCTCGAATAATTGCGGCTGGCTTTTAACCCCTGGTCAGACTCTCCAGACGCATGCATCCCTGGCGTCACTCCATCCCGATCTTGAGGACATGCATGCAGTACTGGTCTATACTGGCAAAGAAGGCGGCCTTTGCCTGCTTCGATTGCTCTTCATCACCTTCGACAGAGTCGCGGAGTATGTACTCAAGCGCCGTGATGTAGTGGTTCTGCCCGGGCAATCCCCTCTTCGCCTCCTCAAAACTGGGATAACTCCCCGCCTTATTGTCGCTCATGACCTCAAGTGCGACATCAAGTATCAGGAGCAGGTGCCCGGGGAACTCTTTTATGATCGCCAGTTTCCGGAAACTGGTATACGATCTAGGCTGCTCCCCGAGGATCGCGAGCTTAAGCCCGAAGTAGAGCGGTTCATGGTCGTCGGGGTACCTCTGCATCATCTGTTTGACTATGCCGGCAGCACCGCTCCCGTCCCGCAGCTCAAGGCAGGTATCAAACGCCTCTGCCAGGAAGTACCTGTCATCAGGAAACTGTCCGATGGCTCGGGTGAGATAGTGCCGGCGGCGCTCTATATCACCCTCGTGTTTTGCCCGGAGAATCCCGATGCGGTAAAACCCGGGCTCCCCCGGGAACCAGGTGAATGCCAGGTCGAGCATGAACCAGAAGATCCGGTTCAGCCTGACGTCTTTTCGGTCAAATATCGGGAGGCGGTTGAGCGGAGCACCGGACCGGGAGAGGTTCAGCATCTCCTCTCGGGCGTGAAGCTCCGATTCGCCCGGACCGGAACCCTGCTTCCTGTTGACCGTTCTTGAGAGAGAGTAGTAACAGTAGGCGATCGCCATGTTGACCCGGCCGTCGTAGTTCCTGTAGCGCGCCAGGTACTCGATCGCCTGCTGGTAGTCGCCCACGGTGATCAGTTTGAGGCCCACGATCACGTCGAGGGCTGCCCGCCCCCGTCTCCGCCGCCGGATTCCCATGGCGTGCCGGAGGATCTTCTCGAGGCGTTCCGTCGTAGGGGCTTCGCGCATGGTGCTGATCAGCGTGAGGGTGATCGCATCGATGAAATTATCGTAAGCCTGGTCATCCAGGCCGGGGGAGGTCTTATCGAGCGCGGCAGCAACATGCCTGTAGAAGACCGGCAGGTTTCCTTCCACCTGGGCGATGTTGTTTGCGATGTAATCGTTCATAGTAGCCTGAAGGTGTTCAAGCCTCCTGTTCCTGAGTGCTTCAGGCTGCCACGTCTCTCCCATAACTTAAAAGTGGTCTATCCCTGAGATATTTGTTTGTATATAGTTCCGATCCTGCGGCAGGCCTGCAGGACAGAAGGTTTGATTCTCCCCGGTCTCCAATACTCCAGGAGGATATGGGTATGCAGTTTCTGGAGTTCGCCCTAATCTGCGAGCGCCTGGAAGGGATCAGCGGGCGCCTGGATATGATCGAGATCGTCAGCACCGTTCTTTCCGGCCTCGCGGATGAGGAACTCCCCATCTTTGTCCGCTTCATAATGGGCCGGATCTTCCCCGACTGGAGTCCCCAGAAGCTCGGTGTGGGTCCAAACCTCCTCTACGACGCCGTCGCCTACGTCGTCGGCACAAAGCGGGAGCATGTCAGGGAAGAGATCAACACGACCGGCGACGCTGGACTGGCCATCGAAGGGCTTCTTGCAGATAAGGAACAGACGTCGTTCTTCGTCCAGGAGATGGATCTCATAGAGGTCTACCGGGACTTCGAGCGGGTGGCCGCCGCTGAGGGGGCGCGGTCCCAGCGGGAGAAACTCCTCCTGGTCCGGAAACTCTTTGCAAACGCCCGCCCCCTGGAAGGGCGCTACCTCGCCCGTCTCATGCTTGAAGAACTTAGAATCGGCATGGGCGAGGGAAACGCCCGCGACGCCGTCGCAAAGGCGTTTGGTATCGATGTCCGCCTGGTCGAGCATGCCCACCAGGCTATGAACGACCTCGGGGAGGTGGCCCTTCTCGCCCGGCAAAATCCTGCCGCCCTCTCAGAGGTGAAGATCGAGCCGTTCCGGCCTGTGAAGATGATGCTTGCCCAGGCGGGAACCATCGCCGGGCAGATCGAGGATCACGGCGAGGTGGCCGTCGAGTACAAGTACGACGGGAGCAGGTTCCAGTTCCATAAGGTAGGCGAGGTCTGCCGGATCTACTCGCGAAGGCTTGAGGAGGTCACGGAAAGTCTCCCTGATATCGTCATGCATCTCAAGGAGGCCACAGACCATGACGTGATACTTGACGGCGAGGTGGTCGCTGTCCGGGACGGCCGGCCGATGCCGTTTCAGTATGTCATCCGGCGGTTCCGGCGGAAACACCAGGTGAACGCCATGATGGAGAAGATCGAGGCCGTGCCGCGCGTCTTTGACATACTCTATCTGGACGGCGAGACCCTGATGGATCGCCCCCTCACCGAGCGGCGCAGGATCCTTGAGGAGGTACTCGGCGCACACGTCGCCCCCCAGTTCCTGGTCTCGGATGTTGCCGGCGCGGAGGCGGTATACACCGATGCCCTGGATCTCGGACACGAGGGCGTTATGGTGAAAGTTCCATCATCCCCTTACACCCCGGGCGTCCGGGGCCGCCTCTGGGTGAAGGTGAAGCCCGGTGTTGAGACACTCGACCTCGCTGTGATAGGGGCCGAGTGGGGTGAAGGCCGGAGGGCGAAGATGTTCGGGTCGTTCCTGCTCGCTGTCCAGGACCAGGGCCGGCTCCTCCCCGTGGGCAAGGTTGCGACCGGGATCACGGATGAGGTGCTCGTCGAACTCTACGCCCTCATGAAGGACGGCGTGATCGCCCGCTCAGGCAAAGAGGTCACGCTCGAGCCGAATGTGGTCTTTGAGGTGGGTTACTCCGAGATCCAGGCGAGCCCGAACTACGCGAGCGGTTATGCGCTCCGGTTCCCGAGGTTTGTAGCGGTGCGGGAGGACAAGAGCGTGGACGAGGTCGAGAGCCTGGATAGCCTGGTCGGGCGCTACCGGCAGCAGAGAGCCTAAAAATCAAAGAGCGTCTTCTGGGTTACCATCTCCGGTATGAGCCGGCTGTGGGGGCGCCAGCGGGAGAACCCGATGAGGCGGGAGGCTGTATCGACCCCCTCCTCAAGGGTGGCGCACCGGGTCTTTGCTCCGCTCATGGCGTTTCGGGTCGCCTCCCGCACCACCCAGGTGCCGAGCGGCGCCCAGTACTCGCCGGTGATGCTCCGGAGCACGAGCACCCGCGCAGAGCGCCGTATGCCCTCCAGGTACTCGGTGACCGCGAGGCGGGCGGAGTAGTAGGCCCCCATGAGGGGTGAGTAGCCGGACCGGGTGAGCCCCTCGCCGTCCTGCGCGATCGTCTCCTCCTCGCCGCCCCAGAGCGATTGCCTCCCCCAGACCTCGATCATCTCAAACCGCCAGTCCCCCGGGACGAGGAGGCAGACTATATGGTTCCCGTAGAGCGATGCCGAGAATACCTCTATATCGCTGATCGGGGGGTAGCGCGCGATCTTCTTCTTGAGCCGGGTCGATACCGAGTCATCGACCGCCGTTATCGCCCAGCGTGTCGGGACGACGCGCCTCCGCCGCCCGAGGAGGCCGGCGGTGAGGAGCCCGGTTATCTTGTAGACGTCGGTGCCCGAGGCATGGAGAACCTCAAAGGCGTCTGTTGCGGAGAGGTCGGTGTCCGACGTGGCCCGGTCCACCACACGGTCCACACGCGCATTATCGAGGACGTCCATCTTCCGTATGGCCCCGGTGAGCCCGACGGGCGCGATCGTGCCGTCGAACCGCAGATCGAACGCGACGGGTTTTACAAACCGCACCTCCACGTCGAGCGGCCTGCTCGAGAGCGCTATCTCCTGGAGGTTATCGGTGAGCCGCCCGGTTCCGGCGGTGCCGCGTATCGTCCGGGCACGTATCCCGACGATATCCTCTATCGCAAGCCCGCGCGCTATCCAGTCAGGCGGGTTGTCGGCATCGTTGATCATCAGCGGCCCGCCCGAGACCTTCGGGTAGCCGTAACTCCCGACGAAGACCGAGGGAGCCGCGCCCTGGTAGTGATCGCTCGGCCTGACCGGGGCCTGGGCGTAGAACCGGCTCATGATCGGGCAGCGGGATAACCCGCAGAGCCCTCTCCCTTTACACTCGGCACACCGCATGGATCACCGGCGATCGACGACGATCCGGCCCCTCCCCTCGAGGGAGCGGAGGGTCTCTCTGACCCACTCCTCCCAGGTGACGGGGTCGAGATCCCGGGCGGCGGCGACCTCGAGCCCGACATCGTCGTCCCGCCCGGAGGTGACCCTGACCACAACCGACCCGGGCGCAAAACCCGGCTCGACGATGCCATCCCCGTCGCCGTCGATCACCCCGAAGACCGGGATGCCGGCGTGTGAGCAGATATGGCCGCAGACGGCGGTCGTGTCGTCCCCGATGGCGAGGATGCCGCAGACCTCCTCATCCTCGATCTCGCTGTAGAGGGTGTGGCCGCAGTGATCGATGACCGCGATCCGGCCGGATTGGGGAGCGCGGATCTCTCCCTCCTGTGGTGGGGCTGACCGGATCATACCGCTCTTGCACCAGGCTGCCTCAAGATCGGGAAGTCCCTTCCGGAGGAGCTTCTCGATCCCGTGGGGCTTTACATCAAGCCCGGATACGGCCCTGATCGTCCCGTCCCGGCGGGTGATGATGACCGTCCCGGCCGTCGCCGTCCCGATAACGATACCGTCTACAAAGACCGCCTCTCCCGGTATGCAGCCGCGGATCTCCCGGGCTCCGCCGCGCCGGGGAGCGGTGCTCATCGCAGGGGCGAGTGAAAACCCGGTCTTCTCCGCGACATCCCGTGCGAGGGCTATATCAGCGCGATCCCATGCGTAGACGGTGTCGTTTGAGCACTCCACGTGGACGAGCCCCTCCAGGCGGCCGGCGACGAGCTCCCCGAATATACGGCCGGACTCCGGTGTCTTTCCCCGGTTGACCAGGAAGGCCCGGCCGGGGAGGCTTCTCAGGAGGACGCTCGGCCGCTCGTCGGTGCAGGTCACCGGGAGACCCGACTCCCTTGCGGCGGTCCGGGCCATCACCCCCGCGACAAGCACCTCGCGGGGTGAGAGGAGGCGGATCATCCGCTCGACGTCGCCGGCATCGAAGACCTCGGGGCCATGCACCACCATGATCGGGGGATTCATACTATAATCCTGGTTCTCCTTGAGCATCAGGTTACCGTTACGACGAGTTCCTGACCGGGATATAGGGTATCAGGGCGGTGGCGAGTTTTGCCAGGTTCATCGACTGCAGGACGACCCGGCCCGGACCGGTCAGCGTGGTCAAAAAGAGCCCTTCGCCCCCGAAGAGGACGGTCTTTACGCCGCCGGCAACCGCTATGCTGTAGTCGACACCGCTCTCAAACCCGACCACAAGCCCGGTCTCCACCCTGACCGTCTCTCCGGGTGCAAGCGTCATATCCATGATATCACCACAGCAGTGGAGGAATACCATGCCTTTTCCGGAGAGTCGCTGCAGGATGAACCCCTCACCTCCGAAGAGGCCCGAGCGGAGACGCTTCGTGAATGCGATATCGAGGTCGACACCCTCCTCTGAGCAGAGGAACGCCGTCTTCTGGGCGATGAACTCACCCCTGGTGATGTCGAGCGCAAAGATCTTTCCCGGGACGTTCCCGGCGAAGGAGACGAACCCCTCACCGCCCACCGGGGTGAACTCGGTCATAAAAAAGGTCTCGCCGGTCGCAATCCGCTTGAACCCCCCAAAAAGCCCGCCCTTCATGTTGGTAGTCATCTGCATATTCCCGCTCATGTTGACCATGGCGCCGGCCTCGGCACAGGCTTTCTCGCCAGGGGCGAGGCGGAGTGTCACCATCTGGAGGTTGTCTCCGGTGATCTCGTGCTGCATACATCTATGTTTCCTGGTTTTGGGGTATAGGCCTATTCATCATCTCACGGCGCGAAGATCACCCTGAGATTTCAGGCGCTCTGTCCTTTATGCCACCGAAACCTGATGCGCCGGCTCCAGGGCGCCCCAATACACCACACCGGGGTTGCATCCGCTACGGTCTCCTTCTTCGCGCCGGGATCAGGCATTTCCAGGCGTTCCCGATGAGATCTTCCCTCCCCGCCGCGATGAGCCCCTCACGGATGAGCCCGTGGTTCTTCGGGTTTCTGTAATGCATGAGCGCCCGCTGGATCCGCTTCTCCCGGCCCTTCGGGACGTAGACTTCCTCAAGGGTGAAGGGATCGAGACCGGTGTGGTAGATGGTTGTCGATATGCTCATGGGCGTCGGCGTAAAGTCCTGAACCTGCTCGGTGTAGAGACCGGTGTCCCGGACGTACTCGGCGAGCTCGATCATATCGGTGATCCGGCACCCCGGATGGCCCGACATGAGGTAGGGGACGAGGTACTGCCGCCCCCGCTTTCCTTCCTGGAGTGTCTCAAACCGTTCCCTGAAGGCGTCGAAGACCTCGCGAGGTGGCTTTCCCATGCAGGCGCAGACCTTCTCCGAGACATGCTCGGGGGCGACCTTGAGGTGCCCGGAGACGTGGTCTTCGCAGATGCGGGTGAGGTACTCACCGGGTGGTATGAGGTCATACCTTATCCCAGATGTTATGAAGACATGCTTCACCCCCGGGATGGTGCGGAGACGCTCAAGCAGGCGGAGCTGCTCGTCATGGCTCCTGTCAAGCGCCGGGCAGTCGATGCAGCGCCGGTCAGGGCAGGCGCCTGCGCTGTCCCATTGGTCGCAGTGGATGCTGTACATGTTCGCTGTCGGCCCGCCGACGTCCTGGACGACGCCGGCGAACCCGGGCATCGCCGCCATCCGCTCCACCTCCCGGACGATCGAGTCCGCGCTCCGGCTCTGTATGATCCTTCCCTGGTGATGGGTGAGGGAGCAGAAGGAGCAGGAGCCGAAGCACCCCCTGTGGCTGACGACCGAGAACCTTACCGGCTCGAGGGCCGGAACGGGTTCGGTGTAGGAGGGATGCGCCGCCCTCGTGTAGGGGAGTTCGTAGACCCGGTCGAGTTCATCGGGTGCAAGAGGCATGGCCGGCGGGTTATGGACGATGACGTTCTTTGGGTGTGGCTGCGCCAACCGCCGGCCCCGTACGGGATCCTGCTCCCGGTAATGCTCCGCGAACGCACGGGCGTATGCATGGCGGTCCCGCTTCACCTCCTCGTAGCCGGGAAGCACCACATAATCAGTGTGATCCATGCCTCGCCAGGCCTTCAGGCTGACCTTATGGGCGGTGCCGGGTATATCGGTGAGCGAATCGGCCTCTTCCCCGGCGGCGAGACGGCGTGCGATCGCGACCACCTGGCGCTCGCCCATGCCGAAGACGAGGAGGTCGGCCGGGGCATCGGCGAGGACGGACTGCCGGACCGAGTTGGACCAGTAGTCGTAGTGGGCGAAGCGCCGGAGGCTCGCCTCGATCCCGCCGATGACGATCGGCGCCCCGGGGAAGAGGGCGTGGACCCTGTCTGTGTAGACGAGGGTCGCCCGGTCGGGCCGGAGAAGCCGGCCACCGGGTGAGTAGACATCCGAACTCCGGCGCTTGAGGTTCGGCGTGAAGGCGTTCACCATTGAGTCGACGTTCCCGGCGGAGACCGAGAAGAAGAGGCGCGGCGTGCCAAGGCGCTGGAGGTCGGTATCCCCCCGCCAGTCGGGCTGGGCTATGACACCGACCGAGAAACCGGCGTCTATGAGCACACGGCCTAGCAGAGCGGTTCCAAAGGAGGGATGGTCGACGTATGCATCGCCGGTGACCAGTATGATATCGAACCGGTCGATGCCGAGGTCTCTGGCCTCCACCGTTGTCATGGGAAGGAACCCGGGCTGGCCGGTCATGGGAGCGTCCGGTCGAAGACCGGCAGGTCGACGCCGGTCTTCTCATCAAAAGTCCGTCTCGCTGAGATGCCGACGAACTCCATGATGACCGCCTCAATGACTATGTAGACCTCTGCCTCCTCCCGGAGGCAGCCGGCGAGCGAACGGATCCCCTTCCCCGCCGCCGTGTGGATGTGGATGGCCGGCCCCTCATCTCCCGGGTAGATGGTGGCAAACCCGAAGAGTTCCCATCCCCCGTGGATCTCTTCACGCCGGGGAACCGGCGGGAGGACCGGTTCTTCTGGCCCCGCCACTATCTTTGCTGATCGTGTGGCGCCGAGGAAATGTATCATGCCGCTGTGGATATCCATCACTGAGACAAAGCGCCGGATCTCCCTTATGAAATCCTCGCGATCGTCAACCCTGACCGTAAAAACCCTGCCTAACTGCCCTTCCGAGTACTGCATGGACTTCCTCTCATGATAGATGATGCCTCCTGGTATTATAGTGCTCCAGGATCGCGGGTCGAGGGGCCACCCCCCGCGCGGAGTATCAGGTGAAACGGTCTGACGGCCGCCCGATCCGGCGACAGGGTTCATATATCGCGGAGAGCAAACGATCTATGTATCTCTGCCGGGAGAGAACATCGGTGCGTGGTTCTGGTGGTCTGGATCAGGGAACTTGATTATGTCCGGGGGTTTGCCGCTCTTGCCGTGATCGCGGTTCACCGGGCTTTCGTGGACAGACTGGATGACCTACCCGGTGCTCTTCCTTGCGACAGTGGCGGTGAGATACGGTGTCACCAGACCTGCCGCACCCCTGCCGTGGTGGGGTCCGTGGCGGTCTGGCGGCCCGTGACCATCCCCGGGATCCCCTTTCGCCTGTTACTCCTGCCAGAAAAAGGTTATGCTTTTATAGCCGGGCAGCAGAGCCTGGTTTAAAAAAAGGTCCATCCCGGCAAACCCTCTGGTCGTATGCGCGTTCGATTGAGCCCCACTCATTTCCGATATCCCTCATGCCCTAAAATCTCGAATAATATCTGGTATAACAGGAAAAAAGTCCCAGTTTGCTATTATATTTCTTTATTTATGTCAGGGCTCTCAAACACCCCCCTTACCCCCGAGGGCCCCCCACAATACCCGGATCCGTGTCAGGTCACAGGAAAGCTATATATACTATCACGAGCATCCTAGGTCACGGTAACTGCCAAGACCGGCCGGGTGGGGAAGTGAGAACCGGATGACGATGGGCGCCCGGCCGGTCGATGAGGCAAGACCTCCCCCGGTATCCCGGGAAGAATGAGGTTCTTTACCGTGCCAGGTGGCCCATCCCGTAAACCACCGCCTGGGAGCCACACGTATGGGGGAATTGTAGAATGAAAATCCGAGTACCGCTGGGTATCATTACCGCGGTTATGATGATACTGGCAGTCATGGTTCTGCCGGTGTCTGCGGCAACAACGCCGCAAACTGTTGAGACAACAGCGAATATCGCATCGGGGGGAGGCAGCATCCCAATTGTGCTCTGCAAGTGGGAAGCTGATACCTCGAATTCCCTGGAGGATGGTGATCCTACACACGCTACCCCCGGGAGCCAGTTCCTGCCCCCGGTAACACATAATGGCAACAAGACTGTTAAATATTACGCTGTCGTCTGGGACGATGAGGACAACGGCGATGTGAACGTTGTCTCCTGGGACGTCTGGCACCCGGACGATGCCTGGATCCCTGAAGATGTCAGGGGTACGTTCAAGTACCAGATCATGGGCTCGAAGATGAACAAGAACCCGGGCATAACGCAGTTCCAGAGGGCTTGGGACCGCGGGCTGCTGACCGTCGCCGAGGGATATGACGCAGACACCATCCTCACCGAGTTCCTTGAGAAGGGCACCGCCCTGGTCTGGACTGGCTCGGCTGATATTCATTACCACCAGCCCGCCGGTGATTACCGTGTTCTTGCGAACGCCATCGATAAGAACAACAACTGGGCTGTACCACTGGAGAACACCTTCCGGTACATGCCTGTCGTAGGCTTTGAGATCGACTTTGATACTGTCAACTACGGCAGCGTGAACATCAACAGCCACAAGTGGATCGCCGGGAACACCGTCTTCAGCCAGGGTGACGGCAAACCGACCATCCGGAACCTCGGCAACACCTTCCTGCAGGTGACCATCAATCAGGATGACATGGGGCTTGGAGAGAGCACGAATGGCTGGAACGTCCGGTGGGATGCGCGGATGGGTAACGACAATCAGTTCACGAAGGTCTACTGGCCTGGAGAGTCCGTAACACTGCCTAACCCGCTCCCGCTCTGCAACACCGAGGAGCTTGACTTCTCCATCGAGGTCTTCAAGGGAGAGACCGGTGAGAAGAGCGGCAATATGACCATCGGGGCTACCATGTATCCCCTCGATCTTGCCTGAACCCGGGTGTAGCATAGATTTATGAGCAACCTGCCGGTTTTGCGCCGAGATCTGGCGCAAATACCGGTTTTTATGATTACTGGCACGCAGCCAGAGACTACAGAGAAGGAGAGCCGATGAATCCGAGATGCGGGGTGATGGTGATCACCGCCATCCTGTTGGTGACGGTGATCGCCTGCCAGCCGGTGAGCGCTGCAGGCATAGCCGTCGGACCCTCCAGCCTGACGATCGATAACGCGCTGCGAGGAGGATCCTTTGAACGGTCGTTGACTATCTTTAACCCTTCTGATGCGGACTTTGATGTGGTTCTGAAGATCGAGGGCTCCGCAATGGACTGGATAAAATTCTCAACCATAGATGGCAAAGAGGATATCCAGGAGATCCATGCCCAGAAGAAGGGCCAGACCCCTGTCCTTATGAGGATAAGGGTTCCTGATGATGCCGCAAACGGCCGCTACACGGCGAAGGTCATCGTCGAGACGGTCCCTGGTGAAAGAGTCGCGGGCTCTGTTGGGACGATCCTCCAGGCGACATCCACCCTGGAGATCACCGTGACCGATCTCGAGCAGGTCTCAGGTGAGGTCATGAGTATCATGGTGAGGGATACCGAGGTGGATATCCCGCTCTGTGTTGAGGTCGGTTTCAAGAACACCGGGAACGTGGTGGTAAACCCGGAGATCAGGGCTATCATACTCCAGGATGGAAAGGTCATCGACACAATCTCTGAGACTAAAACCCCGGTCCGCCCCACCATTACCGAGCGGATAGTGATGCACTGGCCAAACGAGGGGCTCGATGCAGGAACTTACCAGGCGGAGATCGCGGTCTCGCTCCGGGGTGCGGTGCTGGCGGAGGAGGGGCGCACATTTAAGATCCTGCCGTTAGGTTCGCTGACCCGGCAGGGGGAACTGGCCGATCTCGGCTACGAGGGGGTGCTCATGGTCGGCAAACCGATCAAGATCACGGGGCTCTTCAAGAACTCAGGATCCATCGCGACGAGGGCAAAGCTCTCGGGCGAGGTCTACCGGGGCGGCAGCCTCGTCGATGTAATCTCCGGCGATGAGATGACCATCCTGATATTCGGTGAAGACCTCCTGACCGCATACTACACCCCGGAGGAGCAGGGGGAGTATACGATGAAGGCCTGTGCCATCTTTGAAGGTAAGACGACCGACCCAATGGATATCGCCTTTACCGTTCAGCCGGCCCCATCGGTATTGGACCTTCCGCTCTCGCCGGCCCTGGTTATAGCAGCGCTCGCATTCATCGGTCTCTTCGCAGCAGGAAGACGAAATCGTGAGGAGCGATGATCAACACCTGCCTGTATGAATCAGTACAGGCAGGAGTCATCATAATATGAAGAGAGGCAGTAGATGATGAATAGTATTGGCGGGATCGCGATCATCTTCACGATCCTCCTTGCTCTGGTATCGGGCGCGCCGGCATTGGCAGATTCGCCTGCGGATACCGCGTGGGAGGCTGATGCTGGAGGAGGCGAGAACGACAGCCAGTCATCGGATGAGTCTTTCCCCGAGCAGACCGACTCAGGCGATGATTCCTCCGGGATTGATGAAGGCCTGCCTGATCAAGATACCATATCTGACGTAGGGGGGAATGATACATCTTCTGGGGAGCCGGAAGAAGGCGAAGCCTTAACAGAGTCGTCCACGCCTCCGGATGAGTCGGATCCGGCCGAGAGTGAGATAAACACACCAGAACCCGGGGATACCGGAGAGCCTGAGGGTACCGGAGAGCCTGAGGGTACCGGAGAGCCTGAGGGTACCGGAGAGCCTGAGGGTACCGGAGAGCCTGAGGGTACCGGAGAGTCTGAGGGTACCGGAGAGCCTGAGGGTACCGGAGAGCCTGAGGGTACCGGGGAGCCTGAGGGTACCGGGGAGCCTGAGGGTACCGGGGAGCCTGAGGGTACCGGGGAGTCTGAGGGTACCGGAGAGTCTGAGGGTACCGGAGAGTCTGAGGGTACCGGAGAGCCTGAGGGTACCGGGGAGCCTGAGGGTACCGGGGAGTCTGAGGGTACCGGGGAGCCTGAGGGTACCGGGGAGCCTGAGGGTACCGGAGAGCCTGAGGGTACCGGAGAGCCTGAGGGTACCGGAGAGCCTGAGGGTACCGGGGAGCCTGAGGGTACCGGGGAGCCTGAGGGTACCGGAGAGCCTGAGGGTACCGGAGAGCCTGAGGGTACCGGAGAGCCTGAGGGTACCGGGGAGCCTGAGGGTACCGGGGAGCCTGAGGGTACCGGAGAGCCTGAGGGTACCGGAGAGCCTGAGGGTACCGGAGAGCCTGAGGGTACCG
>MTBK01088929.1_pt1 | contig 16295 bp, 15 predicted proteins | sample 1535981 | NCBI WGS metagenome assembly MTBK01 (sample SAMN06109225, study PRJNA356200) | anaerobic digester metagenome | isolation source: biogas reactors fed with pig manure or primary and secondary sludge | place: Spain | collected 2016-06-30 | reverse complement strand
GTACGAAGCTGTCCGGGATGCAAAGGCCCTCAGCGCATCAAGCATCCGCATCGGAGCCCTCGGGTCTGACCTCTACACCGCCGTGGTAGACTTCTTCCACGACCGCGGCTACGAGAGCGGCACGCAGGGGTTCGTCCACAGCCTCGGCCACGGCGTCGGCCTCGAGGTGCATGAAGAACCCTCGCTCGGCCCCAGGGGAGGCGCGCTCGTCGCCGGGAACGTCATCACAATCGAGCCCGGACTCTACTACCCCGGTACCGGCGGCGTCCGCCTCGAGGATATGGGCGCAGTGACAGAGACCGGATTTGACCGGTTCACCCAATACGAAGAGGAACTAATCATATGATCATGGACGACGAAATCTACGACGCTTACCGCGAAGCAGGAGCTCTCGCGCACAAAGTGCTCCACCGGGGCAAAAGCCTCGTGAAAGAAGGAGCGAGCATCCTTGAGATGGTCGAGGAGACCGAAAACATGGTGATAGACGAAGGCGCAAACCTCGCATTCCCCCTCAACGTCTCCTTAAACGAGTCAGCAGCACATGATACCGCCATGCCCGGGGATGAGAGGGTATTTGCCACGGGCGACCTCGTCAAGGTCGACCTCGGTGTACATGTCGACGGCTACATCGCCGACACCGCCCTGACCGTCGACCTCGGTGACCATGCAAAACTCGTCGAAGCATCCCGGGCGGCCCTTGATGCGGCGATCGCGATCGTCCGCCCGGGCATCACCGCCGGGGAGATCGGGACGGTTATTCAGGCAACCATCGAAGAACACGGCTACATCCCGGTCGCAAACCTCACCGGACACGGTCTCGGCCATTACGACCTCCACGCAAAACCGACCATCCCGAACATCGCGATAAGCGGTGGTGCAGTCATCGAAGAGGGTATGGCCTTTGCGATCGAGCCTTTCGCCACCACAGGATCGGGGAGAATCTCTGAAGCGGCGCGTGTGGAGATCTACCAGCAGATCGCAGCCCGGCCCGCCCGCCTGCCATCGGCGAAGCGGATACTTGAGACGGCGAGACCACGGAGAGGCCTCCCGTTCTCCCGCAGGTGGGTTCCCGGTGACAAGGTCGATATCGGGCTTATGAACCTGGTACGGTCCGGGATCCTCCATGCTTTCCCGGTGTTAAACGACGTTCCGGGGTCGTTCGTCTCGCAGGCGGAGCACACCCTGATCGTCACGGCCGATGGCTGCGAGGTCACCACCCGGTAAGGTATACTTATTGATGTCGCGCGCTAATATGTCTGCTCAGATATGACCAGCGATACGGGTACGCGTGACGTCCTCGCCATCATGGAGCTCCTGCTCACCGCGGAGATATTCAACCGGAACCAGGATCTCGACATCAACGACCTTCACCCGCGCTGCCGGGAGTTCTTCGGTGCTGGAAGTGGTGGGAACCCCGAGGTGAAACGCCCGCTGATCGTAAGCGAAGGAGCGATCAAGAAGGTACTCGGCACCCCGGATGCCGTCTGCCAGGCCGTCCGCCGAAACCCGTTCGTCGGCTACGACGAGTTCGGACAGCGCCTGAATCTGCCTTCGATCGACGTAGCAGCAGGGTGGTTCCTTAAAAAAGGTGGAAGTCCGCAGGTCGAGGAGAACCCCACCCTGGCCAATTTTTTTGAGGGGAGGGACGGCATCAAGGTCCGGTACCAGGATGTCCGGGCGAAGAACCCCCGGTTTGAAGATACAAAGGAGTATGTCGAGGCAAAAGTCTCCCGGATCGTCGGGGAGAGCGAGGAGATGCGTGAGGCCCGCGACCTGATCATCATCAGTGCACCGAATGAAGTCGAGTTCTCACTCGATAACCTGGTCTGCACCCCGCGACAGGAGGAGACCATACGAAAGATCGGCGTCGCCCTTGACCACCGGGACTTTTTACAACAACAGAGGATCTACGAGTTCGGGCGACTCCTCTTCGTCGGTCCGCCCGGCACCGGGAAGACGTCACTCGCGCTCGCGATGTCCCGGGAGCTCCACATGCCGGTGCTTGAGGTCCGCCTTGCCATGGTCACCTCCCAGTACCTGGGCGAGACCTCAAAGAACATCGACCGGATCTTTGACCTCGCGAAGAAGCTCGCCCCCTGTATCCTCTTCATCGATGAGTTTGATTTCGTCGCAAAGACCCGGGTCAGCGATGACCACGGCGCGATGAAACGCGCGGTGAATATGCTCCTGAAGAACATCGACCAGATCAGCTTCGTGAAGAACGGCGTCCTCCTCATCGGGGCGACGAACCACCCCCGCGTCCTCGACGAGGCGGCCTGGCGGCGGTTCGATGAGGTGGTGGAGTTCCCGCTCCCGGATATCACCATGCGGCAGGCGATCCTTGAAATGATCGCCGCCTCCATCGACTGCAACTCCGACTTCGCTGACCTTGCGGCGGAGACTGAAGGGTTCTCGGGCTCTGACCTCCGGATGATGATGAAAGAAGCAGTGATATCGGCGCTGATGGACGGCCGGCGTCACCTCGATGCGGCAGATATCGAGCAGGGTCTCCTCAGGGTCGAGGAGCGCAACCTCATCCGCGACACCGGATACTGATATGCAGATAACGCTGCTCGGGACGGGTGACGCCATAGGAACGCCGAAGGTGGGGTGCGACTGCGAGACCTGCCAGGCGATGGCGGCGGCGGGACAGACGAGGCTTCGAACCTCCCTCCTCGTCGAGGTAGAGGATAAACACATCCTGATCGAGTCATCGCCGGACCTGCGCCAGCAGCTCCTCCGTGCCTGTTCGCCCCACATCGATGCGGTCATCTGGTCGCACGGCCACTATGACCACTTCATCGGGTTTGGAGAGTTTTACCGGGTGCAGAAGATCCCGCCGGCCTACGCGGCGCCGGAGGTGATGGACTACTGTTCCCGTTACCTTCACTTCCTCTCGTTTGAGAAGCACCCGGTCCCGGTCTATGAACCGTTCGACCTCATCGGCACAACCATCACGCTCTTTCCGGTGAACCACCCCCCGGTCTACACCTGCGGACTCCTGATCGAACATAAGGGTGTCACGGTCGCCTACACGTCGGATACGCGGGCAGACATCCCCGATGAGAGCCGCGACCTCCTCACCGGCAGGGATATCGATCTCCTCTTCGTGGACGGCATAGCCCCCGAGGGCTACAACATCGACAAGCACATGAACTACGCCGAGGCGGTCAGGTTCGCCCGCGACATCGGGGCGCGGGACTACCGGTGCGTCCACATGAGCCACCTGGTCCCACCGGGGATGCCGCACGCCGGGTATGACATGGAGACGTTCTGCTGGTAGACGGCCACCCATACCTATATACTCCTCTCAGAACCAAACATAAGTGCATATGGCCATGAAACTCAAACTCCTGGAGTTAACCGACAATAAAGCCCGGATCCTCTTTGAAGGCGAAGGCAACACCTACATAAACGCGCTCGCATCCGAGCTCACCAACGATCCGGAGGTGGATGTGGCGCAGCACCGGCAGGTGTTCCAGTTCTCAGACCCCGAACTGGTCGTCACCACGATCGGCGGCCGGCCCCCTCTTCTTGCAATCACCGATGCAGCAAAGCGACTCTCCGGCCACGCCGGCAAGCTCCTTGAGCAGATGAAAACCCTCGATACCGCGTAGAATACCACAGGCACCAGAGGCTTACGCCCGGGAGACCTCTGTGCCCTCCGCCCACCAGGTCAACCGCTGACCGCGCATCCGCACTGGACCGGGCCGGCCACATCGGTAAAGAAGAGCGAACGCACCCGGTGCCGAACAGGGGGATGGCCTGGATCGCGTAAAAGCCACCCCGACAGATTGTCCCGCGACACATCGGTCAGGGATGGGATCGTATGCCTACCGCCGGTTGCGGCTCGATCTTCTTCTGGAGAGGCCGGGTGCAGGCGAGCCCACCGCGACCCGGGGTAGTGCCAGACCGGGAGATGGGGCACCGCGCGGCAGAGCGAACAGGCAGTATCACCGGATCCCGGGTATAAAAAACAGGGTTTTTGGTAGGGAGGAGACCGATCTCTCTTTCAGTCGACACGCTCGGTGAAGATGATCGTCCCGGCGATCCGGGTGATCTTGATCTTCACCGTCTGACCCGGCTTTGCATTCGCAACATACATCGTGTAGCGGTCGATCTTCACCACGCCATCACCGCGCTTCGAGAGGAACTGCGGTGTCACATCCATGATAGCCCCCTCGGTCGGTTTTGAGGCCGCGGATGGGTCTACAGTCGCTCTTCGCTTCCGGACCGGCCGGTGACCACCACAGGCGTCACAGCGGAGCATCAGGATCCGGTCGCTCTTGACCAGCCGGGTATCTGGTTTCCCGCACTCGGAACAGATGACGTAATCCTCAACGTAGCCGTGGATGATCGTGTTGATCTGCTCCTGCTCAAACTTTCCCGAGAAGACGGCCCGCGTCCCCTCGATCTTCCCGGCGGTGCCGAGCTCGCCGAGGAGGTGCTTCATCAGGTGTTCCTGGTCGCGCCGGAGGGTGCCTGCGATCTCGGCGAAATTCTCGAGAACCGTTGTCTTCCCCTCGATGAAGGCGCGGGCGGCAGGAACAATGAACCGGTCTTCAGCCTCCGTCGGCTCCGTGATATTGGTATATGCCTCCTTGAGGAGGTCTTCATATGACTGGGTCATACCCCACTATAGGTCATACGACATCAAAAAGTGGTTACCTCAATTCTTTGACCTCGCACACGCTTATCTAGATCGGCAACCCACCAGTTTTACAGTATGTTATCGGCTCAGGACCTTGCACTGCTGCAAAAAACCCTCGGCCGCGACCTGACCGATGTCGAGGTCGCCTGCTTTGAAAATCTCTGGAGTGAACACTGCAGTTACCGGTCCACGAGACCACTTCTCCGGACGCTACCGACGGAAGGAGATGAGGTGCTGCTCGGGCCGGGCGATGATGCCGCGATCGTGCGGTTCAGCGATACCTGCGCCCTCGCTATCGGGATGGAGAGTCACAACCACCCGAGCTACGTGGACCCGTACAACGGCGCCGCGACAGGTGTTGGCGGTATCGTCCGGGACATCCTCTCCATGGGCGCCCGCCCTATCGCTATTATGGATCCGCTCTACCTCGGCCCCCTGGACCAGGAGAAGAACCGCTACCTCTTCGAGCAGATAGTCGCCGGTGCCGGGGATTACGGGAACACCATCGGTGTGCCGGTCGTCAGGGGCGAGCTCGTCTTTGACCACTCCTACTCAGGAAATCCCCTCGTGAACGTCGTCTGCGTCGGTATCGTCGACCCGAATCGTTACATCACCGCGCGGGTGAAGCGGCCCGGCAGCCACCTGGTGCTGATCGGCGCTGCGACCGGCCGCGAAGGGCTCGGCGGAGCATCGTTTGCCTCCCGGGACCTCGGGGAGACGGAAGGCCGGCCGGACACCACTGTCTCGGGTGACCCTGAGATCGAGAGACGCCTCATCGACGCTATACTTGAGATGGCAGATACCGGGAAAGTCCTCTCCTGTCGCGACCTCGGGGCGGCGGGGCTTGCCGGGGCGTCGAGTGAGATGGCGAGCACGTTCGGGGCGGTCATTCACGCAGACCGGGTCCACACGAAGGAGTCCGGTATGGTGCCCCGCGAGATCATGCTCGCGGAGTCCCAGGAACGGATGCTCGTCGAGGTGGCGAGCGGGGATGTCGCGCTGATGGGCAGGATCGCGGAGAAGTACAACCTCGACTGGAGCGATGTCGGCGATGTGATCAGTGAACCTCACTACATCGTGAAGTTCCACAGCGAGGTCGTCGCCGATATCCCGATCGATCTCCTCGTCGGGGGAGCACCACTCACAATCCGGGATAAAAAGCCCTACACCGCAGAGACACCGTTCTCCCGCCCGGAGGGAGGGCTCAGGGATCTCGCCCTCGCGGTGCTCTCCCACCCGGATGTGGCGCGCAAGGACTGGGTCTCCCGGCAATACGACCAGACCGCCCAGGGTCGGACAATCTCAGTCAGGGGTGATGCCGCCGTGCTCCGCCTGGAGGATGAAGCGCTCGTCCTCTCCTGCGGGTGCAACCCCCGGCACATTTACCTGAAGCCCTTTGAGGGGACGATAAACGCCGTCATTGAGAATGCAAGCAACCTCGCCTGTCTCGGCGCCGATCCACTCTGCCTCGTCAACTGCCTCAACTTCGCAAGCCCCGAACACCCGGAGATCTCGTGGCAGCTTGAGCAGTGTGTCCTCGGCCTCGGGGATGCAGCGCGGAGGATGGCGATCCCGGTCGTCGGCGGCAACGTCTCGCTCTACAACGAGAGCGAAGAGTTCGGGACGCAGATCAAGCCCACGCCATCGCTCGGGATAGTGGGGCGCGGGGAGGTCCGGGAGTGGACGACACCGGAGGAAGGAGATATACTGGCACTTATCGGGACGACAGAACCCGACTTCGGGGGTTCGGTCCTCGATGCCGTCACCGGATGCGGCGGCCATGCACCCGAAGCGGCCGACCCGGCCATCGTCGCAGTCGTCCGCGACCTCGTCAGGGAGGGCAGGGTCACATCCGTCACCGACCTCTCGGTGGGTGGGCTCCTTGCGGCACTCGCGAAGATCGCGCCACAGTCAGACGTCACGCTCCCCGGCGACCCCCTGGAAGAACTCTTCTCAGAGACATACGGGCGGTTCCTGGTTGCAGCGAAGGACGAGGCGGCACTCGCCGGGGTGGACTGCCGGACCATCGGCAGGGTCGGGGGCGATGCCCTCACCCTCAGGCTGAAGGATGAGGTGGTGGTTATCACGCCGGAGGAGCTTGAAGCTGCGCTCTCGACGATGAGCCGGCTGATGCGGTCCTGACCAGCTCATCTATTTTTCTAGAGACCACCAGTCGCGTACGCTTCAAGGATCTACTATGATGAGAATGGGCCAGGAGATCAGCAGATGAGCATCCGGCCAAAAAAAGAGTGAATAGGTCTATTTCTTGAACTGGGGCATGAACCCACGGATCTCTTTACCCACCTGCTCGATCAGGTGCTCCTCGTCCGCCTTCGTCAGCGCGGAGAAGACCGGGCGGTTCACCATGTTCTCAAGCATCCACTCCCGCGCAAACTCGCCGTTCTGGATCTCCAGAAGGATCTCCTGCATCGCCGCATAGGTCTCCGGCCCGACGACCCGGGGACCGCGCGTCAGGTCGCCGTACTGGGCGGTGTTGCTGATCGAGTCGCGCATCCCGGTGAATCCGCCTTCGTAGATGAGGTCGACGATGAGTTTCATCTCATGCAGAACCTCAAGGTAGGCCATCTCGGGCGAGTAACCGGCATCCACCAGGGTCTCAAACCCGGCCTTGATGAGCGATGTCACGCCCCCGCAGAGGACCGCCTGCTCCCCGAAGAGATCCGTCTCGGTCTCCTCCGCAAACGTCGTCTCAAGCACCACCGCGCGGGTCGCGCCGATCCCCCGGGCGTAGGCGAGCGCTATGGCGTGCGCCCCCCCGGTGTGGTCCTGATGAACAGCGATGAGCGCAGGGACGCCCTTCCCTTCCTCGTATGTCCGCCGGACCATGTGGCCGGGCCCCTTCGGGGCGACCATGACGACATCGACCGTGGGCGGGGGGACGATCTGCCCGTAGTGGATGTTGAATCCGTGCGAAAAGGACAGACAGGCGTTCTCTTTGAGATGTGGGCTGATCTCGGCGCGGTAGACGGCCGCCTGGGTCTCATCGGGGAGGAGGATCTGGATAATATCCGCGCGGCTGACAGCATCTGCAACCGCATAGACCTCAAAGCCATCCTCTGATGCCCTCTGCCAGCTCCCGCCGGGTCGAAGACCGATGATGACCTGACAACCTGAATCCCGCAGGTTTAACGCCTGTCCGCGCCCCTGAGAGCCGTAACCGATGACAGCGATCGTCCTGCCCTCCAGGGCACGGGGGTCGACGTCAGACTCATAGTATTTCTGCACCATAGATACTCACCTCCGGTTAGACAGCAAAGATAATAAACATTGTATCGAAAATCCTCATGTCACCAGGAGAGTTATTTAAGGTTCCTGAAGGGTAACCTTATTCTCTATACACAAATTTGAGGATTTGAGATGGAACTGCCAGATGTCCAGTCCAGCCTGCCGGAGGTCCGCATCAATCTGACCAGGGTGGGTGTAAAAAACGTTCAAAAACTCGTCGAAGTCGCTCGCCCCGGCAAACGGCCGGTCATCTTCATCTCCAACTTCGATGTCTTCGTCGACCTGCCGGGGAGCCTGAAGGGTGCAAACCTCTCCCGCAACTTTGAGGTCATCGATGATGTGCTGCAACAGGCCATCGACGGGGAGGTAAAGGTGATCGAGGAGCTCTGTAGCGTAGTGGCGCGGAAACTCCTCGACCGGCATGAATATGCGGAGCGGACCGAGGTTCGGATGCGCAGCCAGTTCATGGTCCGGCGGGAGACGCCGGTCAGCGAGACCAGCTGCCATGAAGTGGTGAATGTTCACGCAAGCGCGATCGCCCAGAGGAACGATGGAAGCCCGATCATCAGGAAGAGCATCGGTGCTGAAGTGACCGGGATGACCGCCTGCCCCTGCGCCCAGAACATCATGAAGGACCATGCCCTGCATGTTCTTGAGGATCTCGGCGTGGCGGATGATACGATCGAGGCGTTCTTTGATGAGGTGCCGATGGCCACGCACAACCAGCGCGGGCGGGGCTTCCTCTGTGTCGAGACCGATGACGACCAGCATGTCAGCCTTGAGAAGATCATCAAGATACTGAAGGACTCCATGAGTGCGCGTATATACGAACTTCTCAAACGGGGCGACGAGAGCTACGTCGTCATGGAAGCTCACAAGAACCCCCGGTTTGTTGAAGACTGCGTTCGCGAGATGGCACGCAAGGTGATCACGCAGTTCCGGAATCTTCCCGGAGACTCTGTGGTAACCATAAAACAGACAAACGAGGAGAGTATCCACCAGCACGACGCATACGCGGAGCGGAAGGCGACGATAGCCGAGCTTGTCGCGGAGATGGATGAGGGGGCACTGTAACCTCACAATCCCGGCTATTTTTACCCGGCGACGGAACCTTCACCAGCAGGTGCAGTCAGGATTATGCCAGGTGGATCCCGAAATCGTCTGGCATGCGCTCTGGGAAGGTAGACCAAGGATCCTGAAATTACCACCCGGATGTCCTTTTGGCCGGCAGAACCTCGACCGCTACTTTCAGACAGCATTCCAGAGGCGTTCGTAGACCGTTTCTCATCCTATCTCCGGTGTGGAACGTCGTCCCGGGAGCACAGCGAGCCTTTCTGCGCTACCGCGAAGTAAGAGGCCCCTTGCCCCATACCGCATGGATGAGGGCGGCCTTCCGGATAGACCTGGGGCCATCTCATCCGCCAGACCTCCCTGCCGGTGGCGGAACCTCGTGATCACCTCGCGCAAAGCCCCTCACCCTGACCCGATCAAACGCTTGCATTTCATACTCCCTGGCAGAACAGCCCCGCGATGAGACAACAGTCGGGTGAAAAATTCGGGTGCTGCGGCGTATCACCCATGGATTATGGGCCCACCTGCCAGATACAGGGGATATAAGAGGCAGGTGGTGAAAACAGGCCGGGACCCAGGTAGAAAATGATCCGGTTGCTCATAAAGGTCAGATGGAAATAACTCCAATTTGAGGTTCTTTTGGGGCATCTGTGGGGTTGTGCCCTAACCTGAAAATGGAGGTTTGAGAGACAGCTGACCGGGTCTCTGGATCCAGGATCTGCCTCAAGATCGGCATGAGAGTACATACGACATCGCCCATATAGTGCTACCGCAAGGAAAGAGCGCCAGGTCATGATACCCACGTATCTCCCCGGATCAGAACCCTTCTCACTCTCCCGCATGGTCCGTGCAGGCAGTCAGCGCTCCCTCCCACACACCGACCGGTTAAGAGAAAACCGTCCATCTGGTTAACCCGTATTAATAAATAATAGGAATGTTTCATTAATATATAATATAATTTTTAAAAAACGTAACATTGAGGAAAACCTTGAACGAAAGTTATAAACTCTTTTTCCTTCATAATCCTTGTTAACGTACCTGTGTACGTTTCCAGTGCAAAATTTGTGTGGTAACACCGGTATAGTGTTCAGAGCACCATAATATCGGAAGGAGGCGATATATTTGTCGAAAGTTGTAGAGATTTCCCCAACAACGAGACATGAAGGCCACTCAAAGCTCGTTCTAAAAGTTAACGATGAAGGTATCATCGAGCGTGGAGACTGGCTCAGTATCACCCCGGTGAGGGGTGTCGAGAAGCTCGCCATCGGCAAGACGATGGAGCAGGTTCCAAAGATCGCATCACGCGTCTGCGGCATCTGTCCCATCGCACATACCCTGGCAGGCGTTGAGGCGATGGAGGCGTCTATCGGGTGTGAAGTCCCTGAAGATGCGAAACTCCTGCGTTACATCCTGCAATGTGCAAACAGGATGCACAGCCACGCCCTGCATAACATCCTATCTCTCCCGGATATGCACATCCCCGGGACAGATACGAAGATCAATCCATTCTCCAGGGAAGAACCGGTCAGGAGCGCTGCCCTTCGGATCCAGCGGCTCCGTGAGATTGCCCAGACCATCGGCGAGATCGTCGGCGGAGAAGCCATCCATCCGAGCAACCCCCGCGTCGGCGGTATGTACACAAATATCACCCCGCGTGCGAAGGCGAAGATCTATGATCTCGCAAAGGAAGGCCGGGTCCTCGCTCAGGACCACATGGAGTTCATGATCTCGGTCTTCAAGGACTTCCAGAGGCGTGGAACCACTGTGGTCGGCGGCGTCGACGTCCCGATCCCTGACGACTTTGGTTATCATAATCAGGGATACATGGCCACAGCACCAGTCTACGGCAGCTCAAGCCTCGACGAAAACCCGACCTGGTACCCCGACCGGTTCACCGAAGTCCGCCCCTGGGATTGGTATATGGGCGAGATGGAGGTCAGCGAGGCCGACCCGAACTACCCCATAGGCGGTACCACACCGGTAGGAACAAAGACCTGGCCCCAGATGGAGGCCTGCACCGGCGTTCCGCTCTATGACGGCCAGCCAGTCGAGGTCGGGCCGCGTGCACGTCTGGTCCAGTTCAGGAACTACGACGGGAGGGGAGCCATGGGGCTACAGATCGCACGCCAGATGGAATTCCCCGAGACTATGTACGGCATAATCGATGCCGTAGATGCGCTCAACACCTCTGGATCTGTGCTTGCAGATGAGATCCCACAGGGCGACGGCTCTCTCGGATGGGCCGCAAACGAGGCGCCCCGTGGAACCGACGTCCACCTCACCCGCGTCAAGGATGGCAGGGTCCAGTACTTCTCGATGCTCGTCCCGACCACCTGGAACTTCCCGACCTGCAGTCGTGCACTGACCGGTGCACCCTGGCGGATCGCGGAGGTTATCGTGCGTGCGTATGACCCCTGTGTCTCATGTGCAACGCACATGCTGGTCGTCGATGAAGAGAAGAGGCTAGTGGCCCAGAAACTCATTCAGTGAGCGTAACAGAGCATGCTATTCCGTGAGATCGTGATCGCAGGGTGCGGTAACCCCCTCTACGCAGACGACGGGTTCGGCCCTGCAGTCGTGGAAGAACTCAAGAAGATACAACTGCCCGACAACGTCAAGGTCATCGACGCCGGCCTTGGCGCCCCTCACTTCCTCTTTACCCTGATGGAAGATGCAGAGGTGCCAGTGAAGAAACTGATCATCATTGATATCGCCGATTTCGGCGCAAAACCCGGTGATGTGACGAAACTCCGGCCTGAAGACCTGCCGCCGGGCGCATACCGGGATGCCCATTCATGGGATCTCTCAGAGCCGCTACAGCGGCTCAAGGATGTCATCGATATCACGATCATCGGGTGCCAGCCAAAGCGTGTCACTAACAATGAGTTTGAACTGGGGCTCACTGAGGAGGTTGTGGAGGCCATTCCCAAAACAGTACGTATCGTACTGGAAGAGATTGGGGTAGAATATGGGGCTGCTATCAACCATCAAGGAACGCATCTTTGGGCGCCGGGAGAAACCTCCGGAGAAGCCGGAAAAACGACCGGAAAGTAAGCCTGAGAGGGAACCTGTAGCGGATCCGCCGCAGGTGAAACCCGCAGTGAAGCCCTCTGATGTGAGTGTGGAAAGAAAGGTGGAAGTTGTACAAAAGGAGGAAAAGCCTGTGGCTGAAAAGATTACTATAGGTGAACTACATCTGAGCGGATGTACGGGATGCCTCGTGACGCTTGCGGATAACTACGAGGGTCTCTTCAAGCTGCTCGATGATTACGCGGACCTGGTCTATGCGTTGACCCTGGTCGATGTGCGCCACGTGCCCGAGATGGACGTGTGCCTGGTCGAGGGTTCGTGCTGTCTTGATGACAAACTCTCAGTTGAGGAACTGAAAGAAGCAAGGGCGAAGTCGAAGGTACTCGTCGCTTACGGTGGCTGCGCAGCATATGGCAACATCACCCGGTTCTGCCGGGGTGGCCAGTGGAACCAGCCGGGTCACGCGTCCTACGTACCGATCAGCGAGGTCGTCGATGTAGACCTCTTCCTGCCGTCATGTCCCCCGTGCCCTCAGGCAATCAGGAACGTCGCCGTTATGGCCTACCTGCTGCTGAAGGGAGACGACGAGCAGAAAAAACTCGCGACCGCCTACCTGACGCCGCTGATGCAGCTTGCACAGCGCGGCAACGAGGCCTGCGGTTGCGATCTGATGTATGACGTCATCAACCAGGGGCTCTGCATAGGATGTGGAACCTGTGCCGGAACCTGCCCGGTCCGTGCCATCACCATGGAGTATGGCAGGCCAAACATAAACCGGGATCTCTGTATCAAGTGTGGCGCCTGCTACGCGCAGTGCCCGCGGAGCTGGTTCAACTTCGACGTCATGAACAACTACGAGAGCATCATGAATGTCATCAAGGGAGCCATGGAGTGAGGTGAGAAAGATGGACGTACTCGGTAACTACAAGTCTGTGATATCGGCGCGCTCGACCGACAGGGACATCCTGAAAAAGGCCCAGGACGGCGGCATCATCACGACACTCTTCGCTTACGCGCTTGAGGAAGGCATCATCGACGGTGCCGTCGTCGCGGGCCCGAGCGACGAGCCCTGGAGGCCGAAACCCATGGTTGTATCGACAAAGGCCGAACTCCTGGCCGCCGCCGGAACGCGCTATACCATCAGCCCGAACATCTCCCTGATCAAGGAGGCGACCCGGAGCTACGGTCTTGACCGTGTCGGTATCGTCGGCACCCCCTGCCAGATCCAGGCTATCCGGAAGGCGCAGCTCTATCCGATCGGGATGCGTGACGTTGACGACAAGATCGCTCTTGCGCTCGGCATCTTCTGCATGGAGAACCTCTCCTACCAGGCGCTCGAGGCGATCGTCGAAGATCACTGCAACCAGAAGATGGAGTCCGTCAAGAAGATGGATATCGGCAAGGGTAAGTTCACGGTCTACACCGAACGCGGTGCAGTCTCCCAGATGCCACTCAAGTTGATCCACAAGTACGTGCAGCCTGGCTGTAACGTCTGCCTGGATTACGTCGCGAACCTCGCTGACATATCGAGTGGCTCCGTTGGAAGTCCCGACGGCTGGAGCACGGTCTTTGTGCGGAGTATGAAGGGCAACGCAGTCTGGGACGGCGCTATCGAGGCCGGCCTCTTCGAGACGAAGCCGATGGACCAGGTCAAGCCTGGCCTCGACATGGTGAAGAAGCTCTCCACCGATAAGATCACGAAGAACCAGAAGAACGTGGACGCGCGCAAGACTGCCGGACTCAGGGCTGACGGAACCCCGAAGGGTCTCCGGAACCCCTACGAGTCTCCCTGAAACACTCTTTTTTTTGGCGGAATCTGAAGGGGTCTTAACGATAGAGTACACAGGACAGGCCCCTGCCCACAGGATGGATCCGGCTACGCCACCCGGAGGAGTTCCTCCTCCCGTCTCCACGAAGGGTGGTGCACGGGCAGACGATCACCGGAGAGTCGCATAGCGAGATCCGGCCTTTCCTGGCACCTCTCCTACGCGCCGGATATTGTCATGTGAGGAGGAAGGGGGAGAATCAGCCCCCCCACAGGTGGGAGCCATGCGGATATCTCCTCAGTAGCTTCTCGCCCCGGTCCTCCTGAGCAAATCGCTCCATTATCTCCGCGCTACGTGAGGAAGACAGGCCCTCATCTACCGTAGCCCTTTCGCACCGCCTATCCATGCCGGGGGGAGAGAGCAGTAGCTCTTCCGTAATAGCGAGTGAGTGTCACGTGCGGTCTTTTTCAGTCCCTGAACAGTACCTGGTACTTCGCCGACTGTGCCCCAAAAAAGCTCTTGCAGAACTCCGCTGCACGTGAGGGTTCATACTCCTTGCAGCTGAAGATGTCAAGGTAGGCGGCGTTGGTCTCGTTTGCGAAGTGGCCGGAGACGAGCGATGTCTCGATGAGCTGGGTCATGGAGAACCCTGCGACCCGCTCGTTTGGGCCGAAGTGGATGATCTGCGGTTCGCCGAATCTCTTCATGTCAATCAGGTCACAGAGCTCGATGATGAACCGGCGAATCATCTCCGGATCCCTGATCGATGCAGGGTCACAGTCCTTCAGGTCCACGTTCATGTACAGACCCCAGCTTCCGCGCTGCTTGAACTCTGCGACGATCTCTGCGTCGCTCATCATCTCAGTCATTACATTGTTTATCATCACTTTGCTTGCCATGATCTCACCTTCAAGAGGAACTCTGATCGATTTGATCTTTTAATTTTTGGCGGTCCAGATTTTAAACTTATGCATGGTACAATAGGAGGATAGCCGTTATTTATCCATTAAATCCAAGTAATTCCGGGGCATCAGCAATCCAGATACATATCAGCGCCCAATTCTGAAAAATAAGACAATATAACGCCTATTATTCTTTCGATACGCATTCATTTGAGAATAATTCACACTTTGTGCGAATGTAGGCATACGTGAAGATTTCTCTCAAACCCTCGCAGAGGGGAGCTACCGGCAAACAGGGGCATGAGAAACTGCTCTCCCTCATGTGCCATGTTCCAGCTATCCACCGGGTGACACCCCCAAAAGAGAGGACGGCCCGGGCAGCCCCCCGTACCGCAAGCGGTGCCCCGGATCTCCAGCGCCGGCATACCCTCACCCGACCTCCGGGGGACGGCGGTGCGCGCGCCGGACATGCGCATGGAGGGCCTTGAGGGTGGGGTACCGCCGCCCGCAGAACGGACAGATGAACTCCCCCGTCTCCACCGGGATCTTCCGCCGTCGTGGGGGTTCGCTCATCCCGGCTCCCCTCCCGCCGCAATCTCCTCGATCGTCCGCCCGGAGACGACCGACCGCATCTCCGTCGCCACGAGGTTCCGGCCCGGCGCCGCCTCCGCATCATCCATCTTCACGAGGAGCCATGCCTCACCCTTCTTGCCGGTCCGAAACCGGGTGAGGGCATACCCGCCCCGGACCTTCTCACCCTCAAGCCAGAACGACACATGACCCTGCTTGAGCGCCCCGGCGACCGGGATATCCCGCCCATCCTTCCGGGTGAGGTTCCGGTAGGTCCCCCGGTCCCAGATCATGACTGTCCCGGCCCCGTACCTCCCCTCCGGTATGACACCCTCAAAGTCGGCGTAATCGAGGGGGTGATCTTCCGTGGGGATGGCAAGGCGTTTCTCCTTTGGATCCGCTGATGGCCCCTTCGGGACCGCCCAGGACTTCAGCACACCGCCGGCCTCAAGGCGGAAGTCGTAGTGGAGCGTGGTCGCATCGTGCTTCTGGATGACAAAGATCGGGCGTTCCTCCGGTGTCCCGGCATCCTCAGACCTGTTCATACACGGACTCGGGTGCGATCAAAGATAAGGGTTGCCCCGGCGGACGGACTGCCGGCCACACGCGCACCAACAATCCCTAGAGATCCCGCCGGGACACAGGGACGATCCTGACATTCATCTTCTCCGATCCGATGATCACGATCCCCTCCCCGGGCTGGAAGTTGAGGAGATCCTTTTCACTCACCTCGAAGAACCGGGCGTTCTCCTGCGCCTGTTTCTTGTTCTCGGCTCGCATGCAGAACTTTACGGCGATGTTTGCCAGGATCTCCTCATTGAAGTGGGCGATCAGCTGGGAGGCAAGGATCAGCGAGACGCCGAACTTGCGCATCTCGGTTGCGTACTTGTTCAGCACCGCCTTGATCGCCGTCTTCGACCCGCTCTTCTGGCTTACCAGGAGTTTTGCCTCATCGACGATGACGAAGAGCCGGAACTTCTCCCGGTCGTTCTCCGTCCCGCGCGGGATCTCGCCCATCGCCTGGAGGGTGTAGTAGATCCGCCGGAGGAAGAGGTCGGC
>MTBK01168433.1_pt1 | contig 16321 bp, 14 predicted proteins | sample 1535981 | NCBI WGS metagenome assembly MTBK01 (sample SAMN06109225, study PRJNA356200) | anaerobic digester metagenome | isolation source: biogas reactors fed with pig manure or primary and secondary sludge | place: Spain | collected 2016-06-30 | reverse complement strand
GGAGATAGCTTTGTTACCGCATTAGGCAGTGCAATTATTACTTCTTTTCTACAGGTGAAAAAAATATTTACTAAGAAAGATACAACAGAGGAAGATGATGAGGTTAAGCATGAAGAGATAAAGCGAGAGAAGAGAGTAAAGGTAGAGAAGAGCAAGAAAAAGAATAAGAAGAAGTAATTTCTTATAAAATACATTAATTAAGTATTATTAATCTGTTGGTAGAGTTGTTAAGTACGGTTAAAGAGGCTATTCAGAATATACACCCATTAGTGGTGTACCTAATCCTTTTTCTTGTAGGTTTGTATGTTTACTGGAGAGGTTGCATAGAATCTCGTAAAAATATCTCCTCAGTATTTGATACTTTTGTGTTCTCTGCTATTTTAAGTGTAGCAGTAGGTAGAATAGTATATATCGTTGTTGAGTGGGAGACATTCTCTTCTTTTATCTGGTATTGGTTGCCTTATGAGAAATACGGTGAGAAGGTATATCTTTTTAGACTATTACCTTGGAGATTTCTAAGTATATGGGATGGAGGGCTAGTTATACTTGCTGTATTTGTTAGTATCTTACTCTTTTTGACCTTTTTTGTTCTTGTAATTAAAAAGTGGAACTGGAAGCATCTGTTTTTCCCAATCTATTTCTCTTCGATAACAATGTTGGGTTTATCTTTTATATACATAGGTATAAATAGTGGTTTCTATAATTGGATATATCATGGATTAATATTAATAAGTATATTAGGAATTCTTTATCTTCTTTATAAATTTATATACAGAGTTATTAAAAACCCTAAACTTGAGAAATATGTATTAGGATATGTAGGTTTAATCTCTGTATGGGTATCCTCCATATATATCTCTTACCTCTATTTCATTAGTGATTTAACTCTTCTGGAGGATGTCCTTGTGGGTATATTTATAATATGGTCTCTCTCTATGGGAGTGTTCTTTGTAATAGATTTAAAGAAAGCTAGGATTCAGATAAGTAGTGTATCTGCGTTAAGATCAGTCTAATATGAAATATATTAAATATCTTCCACCTCTCTCCTTAGTTGTATTATTGATAGATTTGATTCTCTCTTTTTTCTTAAATAGGAAAGGTCTCTGTATATTTAACCACGGTATAGCTTTCGGATTAACTGTTAGTAATATATATGAGATTAATATTGCTCTTTTGTTAGTTCTAATTACTCTAGCAATATTAATAAATAATGAGTTGAGCTATCTCCTTTTTAGTTTGACTATACTAGGAATGGGTAATACTATTTCAAGATTTCTTTTTAATGGAGTGTGTGACTATATCTCTTTTCTCTATCTTTCATTTAATCTCTCTGATATCGCAATAGTATCAATCTGTTCTCTTGCTATAATACAGATTCTTCCTATTAAGAAAAAGCCACTATGTATTCAAAAAGGTGTAAAAAGAGAGGATAAATGATAAACTACATGTACAATGCGAATCATTATCCAAGAAGACAATATTGACAAAAGAGTTGATGTTCTATTAAGTGAATTATTAAGAGAGAAATCTCTTACTAGAACTGTTATCCAAGAATATATCTCTCAAGGATGTAGTGTAAATAACAGAGTATGTAAAAAGTCATATAGATTTAAAGAGGGAGATGTTTTTACAGTGGATGAAGAGTATTGGGAAAGTGTAAAGAAGGGATTAGATAAAGATACAGAGATAGTACCACAGAGAAAGGAATTAGATATTAGATATGAAGATAGTGATTTAATGGTTCTTTTCAAACCGAAAGGCCTAGTTGTTCATCCAGGGGTAAATAATATGGAGAATACACTTGCAAACTACATTAGATACTATCTAGAGAGCAAAGGAGAGTATGATGAATTGATGGATAGGAGTGGGATAGTTCATAGGTTAGATAAGGGAGTGTCTGGGCTAATGGTTGTTGCAAAAAAGAAAGGGACAGAGGAATATCTTAAGAAAAAATTTAAAAAAGGAGAGGTAATTAGAATATATTTAGCTGAATTAGAAAAGAGTACAGATATTGAACAGAAGTTTAATCCATACAAATATATTAAAGAATTGAGCATAGAAGTTGAACCTTGGAAAGAGTGGTCTAAAACAGAGGGATATATAGGTAGGAGCACTTTAAATAGATACAAGATGGAGTTCAAAAGGTATAAGTTTCCAGGGTCTAAAGAGGCTCTTAGTTATCTGCTTTTTGTTAATAAATATGCCTTAGTAAAATTAGAAACAGGTAGGATGCATCAAATAAGGGCAACATTAGAGTATTTGGGATACAGTATTAAAGGAGATAATCTATACGGTATGGCAAAGGGGGATGGTTCTAATATTATGTTAGAGGCTGTATTACTAAGTTTTGTAAAGCCTGATGGAGAGAGAATAATATTAAAGACAGAGTAGTGAATAAGAGGCGTAAACAGAAAAAAACTAAATCTGAGAAAAAGAAAAGTAAGTTTAAACTTGGTAAACTCCTATTCTTTTTAGTAATTATCTCCATATTAGGATATGGTATTTACTCCTATACAGTTTTTAGTAATATAAAGAGTATTAATCCTTTGTCATCAAGTAATGCAGATTACTATCTTCTTTCTCATAGGAAAGATGCATTAGAGAAAACTTTAATAGTTTTTGAAGAGTATTACAATGAGCAAGAAGTAATACAGAGTGCATATATCTACGCTGTGAATAAAGAGAAGAGTAAGGCGGTACTGATATATATACCGGGTCGAATTGAATATACTGGTGTGGATAAAGATTTTGGAAGTGGTATTACAGTATCTACATTTAAATATGCAGGTGAATTTATACAGGAAGGTAAGGGCTTTGAGTATGCAATATGGCAATTTCAACAGATGTTAGGTACTAATATTGATAACTATATCTGGTTTAATGCTGAAACAATGCAGTTGTTTGAGGAGAAATTAGGCCAACCATTGAGTGGTCAAATGTATGCTCAGTACTTCTCTAATGGGTTTGAACTCCCCGAAGAGGTTTTCTTCTTAAATAGTTTCTGCTCAAGATTAAGTTGGATAAACCTATTATTATCTTCACCTGAACTGCAAGACTCCAACAGTACTGTATACTCTTCTTTTTCAACGTTTCTAAGCAGTATTGAGAAGCTTAGGGATATATACAGAAGTACTCTACATGTAAGACCGTATGTTATTGATTTCTCTCAATCTGAATATGTTACTATTATGGAATCAGCCAGTGGTGTAGGGTTGTCCTCACAGATAGATATTTCAGCTTTTGACTCTGTTTGGAGAGACTTTGTAGATAGCATGATTGATAGAAACTTAGAGAAAGAGAGGGTGAGAGTAGAAGTATATAATGGGAGTGGTCTAAGCGGGTATGCATCTCAGTATGCTAGGAAGATTAGAAACAGTGGTCTAGAGGTAGTGAGATATGACAATGCACCTGATCTAGTAGAACGTACTCAGTTCTATGTCCCTTATCCTAAAGAGTACAAGAATTCTATGGAGGTAATTAGAGAGATATTTCCTGGGGGTTATGATATTGTCCAGGGTCGTCCTCAGTTTATGACAACGGGAGATATTGTCATTATACTAGGTAAAGATATACCAACGGTATACTCCTTTCAATAGGGTGTCTTCTAAATATATGATTTCTAATGTAAAATGATACTACTATGACCATAGTTACAACAATATCGTTGGTGTTAATAGCATCTTTTCTCTTTATCTTGTTTCTTTTTCTTGTAATCAGGAGAAAGAATGAAGATATTATTGTAAATACGCATGTTCGTAATCCTTTAGTTATGCAGATATTGGTTCCTAAGGAGAATGATAAAACGCCGTTAGCTGCAGAGCAGATGTTTGCATCAATTCATGGGATATTGGGAGATGCAATAAAGTCATTGGATATAGTGAGTTTTGAAATAGTCTCTAGTGGGCAGGAAGGAATTAACTTCTATGTTGTTGTTTCGCAACCTTTAGCTAAATTTGTAGAAGGGCAGATCTATGCACAGTATCCTAATGCTGATATTAGGTGTGTACAGGACTATGCTTTAATAAAGGGGTCTCAGACACAACTATTTGTTACTACAGGTGAGATAGAGTTTGAGAAAGATTTTATCTTTCCGATTAAAACATTTAGAAGTTTTGATGTAGATCCTCTCGCTGCAATAACAGGGGCTATCTCTGATTTGAAGCCAGAACATCATGCATGGATACAGATAATTGTAAGACCAGTTTCAAACTATTGGCAGAGTAATTCAAAGAGATATATCTCTGATATAAAGGATGGGAAAGATCCATACAGTAGTGGCTTTTTTAGTAGATTAGGTATATTACTAAGCGGTATGGGTAAAAGTCTAACAGGTTCTCTGGAAGATAGAAAAGAGATTGTTAGATTACAACCAGGCCAGGAGGAGGAGTTAGCAGAGATAGAGAATAAAATGCTTAAATTAGGCTTTGAATTTGGTATTAGAATCGTAACTAAAGCCCCAAGCCAGATAGAATCAGAGCAGATTTTGAGAGATATTGTAGCTAGTTTTAAGCAGTTTACTACAGCACATCTAAATACGTTTGTACATACTAAACCTACAAAAACAGGTAAAGAGATATACAATGACTATACTTCTAGATATTTAGCAGATAATATTATTGATATTATTAATATTGAGGAATTAGCTTCTCTTTATCATTTACCTAATATATCTGTAGAGACTCCTAATATTGCATGGAGTAGGTCTAAGAGGTTAGAGCCTCCAATGAATCTGCCTAAAACAGGGGAGAAAGGAGTAACTATTTTTGCTGAGACTGACTATCGAGGTAGTCGTGAAGAGTTTGGTATTAAAAGGGAGGACAGAAGGAAGCATTTCTATCTTCTTGGTAAAACGGGGGTAGGTAAATCTACTGTATTTAAAAATATGTTTATCTCAGATATTTTAAGAGGTGATGGAGCTTGTATGATTGATCCTCACGGTGAGTTAGTTGAGGAGCTTTTAGATTTCATACCGAGAGAGAGAATGGATGATGTAATATATTTTAATCCCACAGATACGCAGTATCCTGTTGGGTTTAACCTCTTAGAGTTAAAAGATAAATCTCAGAGGGATTTAATTGCAGATGGGGTAGTTGAGGTATTTAAGAAGCAGTTTGGAGATTCTTGGGGTCCTAGACTTCAATACATTCTTACAAATACAGTTGCTACACTTCTTGAAGCACAAGGTACAACACTCCTCTCTGTTACAAAGTTACTCTCAGATAGGAATTATCGTAAGTTCATCCTTAAGCAGGTTAATGATCCTATCCTTGTAAACTTCTGGGAGGATGAGTATGCTCAAATGTCACAAAATCCAAGACTTCTTTCAGAGTCTCTCTCTCCTATTCAGAACAAAGTAGGGAGGTTCATCTCATCAGCAGTCACAAGAAATATTATTGGTCAGGTTAAGTCAACAATTGATTTAAGAGAGATAATGGATAACAAGAAGATACTTTTGGTAAACTTAGCACAGGGTAAATTAGGAGAAGAGACAGCATCTCTGCTGGGTGGGATGATTATTACCAGGTTACAATCAACAGCACTGGAGAGAGTAGATATGCCAGCAGAGGAGAGGAATGATTTCTATCTTTTTGTAGATGAGTTTCAAAATTTTGCAACCGATTCTTTTGCAAAGATACTCTCAGAGGCTAGGAAATTTAGATTAGATCTCTGTATGACTAATCAATATATTGATCAATTAGCTCTAACAGTACGACAAGCGATATTCGGTAATGTTGGTACTTTAGGTTCATTTGTTGTAAGTCAGGCAGATGCAGCTATTTTAGAGAAGGAGTTTGCTCCTTTGGTCTCCTCAGAGGATTTGGTGTCTTTAGATGCTCACGCTATGTATATTAAATTGTGTATTGATGGTATGACATCATCTGCTTTTAGTGCTAAATCTCTTCCTCCTAGGTACAAACCTTTTGGGTTAAGAGATGAAGTAATTGCTCTCTCTAGAGAGAAGTACGGTACAAGTAAGGATATTATTGAGGATAAAATATCTAGATGGAGTAAACAAGAGTATAGTGACAAAGGTAATAGATCTCTTAAGAGAAAGAATTAAAAAAAAATTCATTTCCCTTTCTTCTTGAGTACCTGAGTGGTAGAATACCACGTATGGCAGGTCACTCTAAATGGTCAACAATTAGGCATAAAAAAGCGATTACTGATGCTAAAAAAAGCCAAATATTCTCTAAATTATCTACACAGATTACCCTTGCTGCAAAGAAAGGAGGAGGAGATCCAGATATGAATCCTAATCTAAGATTGTATTTAGATAAAGCTAAGAGTGCAGGTTTCCCTGTTGATAGAATAAAGAAAGCTATTCAGAAGGGTACAGGGGAGGGTAAGGATGAAGTTGCATATGAGGAAGCAATATATGAGGGCTTTGGACCTAGCAATATTCAGATATTGGTAGATGTAATAACTGATAACAAAAACAGGACAATTGCAGACTTAAGAAGACTTTTTGAGGAGATAGGAGGTAGGATGGGAGAGAGTGGCTCAGTAGCATGGAATTTTGATACAAAGGGTCTAATAGTACTAAGGAGTGGTCGTATGAAAAAATCAGATAGATTCGGTCATGAAGATGAGTATGTGCCAGAGGATAGGCAAGAGGTTATGATGGAGATTATGGATATAGAGGGTGTAGAGGATATTAATGAATGTGATTTAGATGGAGTAGAAGGCCTAGAGGTATATACTCAGTTCTCAGATTTAACAAAAGTAAGAGACGGTATCTCTAAGAAGGGTTATGTTTTAGAGCAAGCAGATATTATTAAAGAACCGAGAGATACGATTCAATTAACAGGCAGCGATCTAGATAAAGCACAGGCTGGTATAGAGAGAATAGAGGACCATAATGATGTACAGAGTGTTTGGAGTAATTTAGAATTGTAAAGAACTTGACAATATAGTATAACTATTAAGATATAAATTTATTCATAATAAACATGTCTATAGAGAAATTGCCCATTAAGATAGAATTTGATAATACTCTTAGAGAGAAGGTACTAAAGAGAGTGGAAGCTATATTAAAGGCTAGGAAATTAGCTCATTCCCTCGATGGTACTGTAGAATTTAATTTTTCAGATGGAGAATTTGAAACAGGAGAGAAGAAACAAACAGAGATTGAAAAATATATGGATGCTATGAGTTACATTGATTACAGTGGTATACAGTATAAAATCTTCGGATTTGGACTTGAAATAAGTCGTTTGAAATCCGAAAAATTAGAAACAAGAATTCTAGCTCTTTTAGAAAGGGATGTTTATTTTGATAATGTTTCTGAATTAAGTGGTGATGTTGACTTAATTCTTAATGCTAATTACGAAGATGATGTTTTTGAAATTGCCGCTGACCTTACTAGAGATACAGAGCTTACTGATTCTGCCAATTATTCTCCTTTTGCTAAGTTAGTGGGTAATGAGAATGAAGAAGTAAAGAGTGCTAAGATTTACTATCCAGTAGTGTATTATGGGGAGTATCCTGAGATAGTTAAAAATATGTCATAATCTTTCAGAGAAGGGATTATTTAGAGAGCAGATAAGTCCTTCTGCCTTGTTAAGTAACTTCTTTGGTATATGTTACAATATCACATGAGAATATTAGGAATTGATCCAGGTTTAGCTACTACCGGTTGGGCGATAGTAGATTTTGATAAAGAGTGTAATCCTATTGTGGTAGATTACGGAGCTATTATAACTCCTAAGGGTGTTCCCGTTCCTCAGAGATTGTTGGAGATATATTCTGATTTAGAGGAGTTGATAGAGAAGTATAAGCCTGAGTTAGCTGGTGTAGAGACTTTAATATTCTATAAAAATGTTAAAACAGCTATGTCTGTTGGAGAGGCTAGGGGGGTAATTCTTTTAGTATTAGAAAAAAGTGGTATTCCAGTAAAAGAGCATACCCCTTTACAGGTTAAGAGTGCAGTTACAGGCTATGGAAGGGCAGATAAAAGGCAGGTACAGAAGAATGTCCAAATGCTCTGTAATTTAGATGAACTTCCTAAACCAGATGATGCTGCAGATGCAATCGCTATAGCACTAGCTTCATCTCGCTAACCTGTTCTCTAATTAATCATAAAATCCTGTATAATGTAGAGATGATTTCATATATATCAGGTAAAATATTAAAATATCGCAGTACAGGGAAAGTTAACTACATTGATATTTTGCTCTCCTCAGGAATAGGTTATAGAGTGTTTGTTACATCTCAATTTAGTATTAATACAAAACAGTCAGAGATAGCTCTGTATACAAGTTTTCAAGTAAAGGAAGATAGTAATTCTCTTTATGGTTTCAATACTGAAGAAGAGAGAGATTTTTTTGAAGAGTTATTAAATGTATCAGGTATAGGGCCTAAATTGGCTCTCTCTATACTATCTACATACAGTATGAATAGAGTTAAGGAGATAGTACTCAAGGGGGATGCTAAATTATTAAGTGAGTGTCCTGGCTTAGGTATAAAGGGTGCACAGAAAGTAATATTAGAGTTGAGGGGAAGGATAGATTTTGAGCAGGAGAAAGAGAGTGGGGTTGATATTAAGATTAAGGAATTAAAAGAGGTACTTAGGACTTTAGGCTTTAAAGGTGAAGAGCTGAAAGATGCTGTAGATAGAGGAAAGAGTCTGCTTAAGAAAGATGATATGGATATTGAGATACTAATTAAAAAAGTTTTACAGAATTAGCTATGATTAAATCTAGTAAGAAATATCAGAGGAAAGATAGTCCTGTGAAGAGTACTAGGAGTATTGATAAGAAGGACTTAGAGGAAGTGGAGACTAAAATACGTCCTTCTAAGATAGATGAGATGATAGGTAGGAAGCAGGAGAAAGAGACTATTAAGATGATGATAAGCTCATCTAAAAAAAGAGATGAGGTTATGGATCATGTACTGTTTTATGGTCCTCCTGGTTTAGGTAAGACAACATTCGCTCTGGCTATTGCAAATGAGGTGGGCTCCTCCATTAGAATTACCTCTGGACCAGCTATTGAGAGACAGGGAGATTTAGCAGCCATATTGACTAATTTAAAAAAGAATGATGTTCTATTTATAGATGAGATACATAGATTGTCTAGAGTAGTTGAGGAAATTTTGTACCCAGCTATGGAGGATAGAGCTCTGGATATTGTTATGGGTAAAGGGTCTTCAGCTAAGACTATTAGACTTACACTCGAGCCTTTTACTCTAATAGGTGCTACTACACAAGTAGGAAAGATTAGTTCACCGATGAGAGATAGGTTCGGTTTGATTCAGAGATTAGATTTTTTTGGAGATGAGGATATGATTATGATACTAAAAAGAGCAGCTGATCTCTGGAGTATTGATATTGATACAGATGCTTTAGAGATGTTGTCCTCTTCTTCAAGAGGTACTGCGAGAGTAGGGTTGAGATTATTAAGAAGAGTAAGAGATTACTGTATGAGTAAGGGTATACAGAGTGTTAATTCTGATAGTGTTAAGAGTACTATGAAACTACTCGGTATTGATGATTTAGGCTTAGAAGAGATTGATAGGGAGTTGTTAAGAATAATATATCACAATTTCAATGGTGGACCTGTTGGTATCTCTACATTGGCAGCAAGTATATCAGAGGAGATCTCTACAATACTTGATGTACATGAGCCCTATTTGATGAAATGTGGCATGTTAAAACGAACATCAAGGGGTAGGGTACTAACTACTGGAGGAATAAAATATGTAGAGAGAGAATGTCATCAGGAGAAATAAGGAGTACAAAAGAGGATACAGTGAAAAGAGGTAAGTTAATATCTCTTGCTGTTCTTGTTGCTCTCACAATTTTTATTCAGATACTAGTTAAGGGGAAGAGTGAATCTATTACAGGCATAATTATTGTTGCTTTAGTATATTTAGTTTCGGTATTCTTAGGTCTTATATGGGCTTTTAATTTTGAGGTTAAGATTAAATCACTTCCTTATCTTTTCTTTAGTTCACTCTTTGTTATGTCTGAATACCTGTTTGTACAGTTATTTTTTGCTCAGAGATTTAGTCGTATATATGAGGGGTTGATACTTTTACTTCTTGTTGGACTTGTTTTTGTTGGTACTTATGTATCATTTCTAATGGCCAATGTATTTAATGTTAACCTTTACAAAGAGATACCTCTTGTTCATGTTGGTAGAACTACTTCTTACATTATATCTACTTTCTCTATTTTCTTTCTCACATTCTCTTTCCTAGCTTTACAACTACCAATCTATATCTTAATTCCATTAGTTTATCCTATTTATCTTTTTATTCCTTTTATTCATCTTAAAAATTTGGGTATAGAAGGATTACTTCTAAAAAGGAAGAGTATATTAATATCTTTTCTTGTCCTTTTTATGTTTATTGGTTCTTTTCTAGCAGGGTTAGTTCATGAGGCTTTAGCGCTATCTCCAATGGTAGGGTACTTTGTAGGGATGGGTGTTGGTAATATAGATAGTAAGAAGAAAGGTTTTCAATGGGAATTGATACTGTATATTATTGCATTAATTGTAGTTGTTTTTATCAATCTTCAACTTAATATATTTGCATAGTGTAAGGGAAAGTAGGGGAGTGGCCCATAGCATGCAGAGGCCCATAGTTTCACATATCCTGTAGTATTATCATTGTGGATAACTGTTTGCTACTCTAAATAACAGTAACGATGAAGATATATTTCATATAAAGAATTATTATATTTTTATCTCTGTTTACTTAATAGTCCTTAAGGGTACTATCCCCTATGTTGCGATATGTTATGATTTTAAATATGGTATAATCGAGTATAATTATCCTTATCTGCGACAGTATGGTTGGGGATTAAACTATTAAGTTATTGAACCGTAATTAAATTAAATATTCTTTTTACAATTCTATGAGTAGAGAGATTTTAATAATTTTAATAAATAGATTCTCTTCCTACTTTGCTTCTCTCTCCTCTTTGAAATATTTTAAACTCCCCTACTTTGATTTAATTTTTTAAAACTATAATATATACATATGAGAAAGTCAGAGCTTCTTAAAGGTATTCCTAAATTACCTATGCAGGATGAGTACCTTTTAGATTTACAGAATAATGCATACAGTCCTCAAACCATTATTAATTATGCTAGAGATCTTGCTATTTTTAGTGTTTTTCTTTTTTTTAATAACATTAAATTTGAGAATTTAACAAAACAAGACATCTCTAATTACAAAGGGTATCTATCTAGTGGAAATCACCTGAAAGATCTGGATAAAGTAAGGAGGGAATCTCTAGAAAGCAGTTTGGATAAAGGCTTATTACAAGGAAAAGCTCCTACAGGCTCAGTAAGGCCTGTTAAAAAACTTGGTAGTATGAATACACCTAGTAAGAGTGTTGAAAAAGAAGATAAGGACTCAGACGGGTCGACACTGTCATATAAGGATGACTTCCTAGCCCAGGTGTACAGTAAGGTGTACGGTTCACTTGGGGTTTTAGAAAAGCCATTAAATTCTCGAGCAAGAAGTACAGATGGTTTGAGTACTAGAAGTATTAATAGAATGTTATCAGCCTTAAGATCATATTTAAAATTTAGAATTGAATGGGATTTAGATATTCCAATTCCTCCTGATGGAATAAAGATGTTAAGAGGAGAGAAAAAAGTTAAAAAGGTTGCTTCTTTAGAAGAATTGGTTAAATTAATTGAAGCACCTATGGAGTTTGAACAAGATGAGCGTGTTGCATTGAGAAATAGATGTATGTTGGAGATGCTTTTTGCTACAGGGGTACGTATTTCAGAATTAATTGGTTTAGATATTGAGCAACTCAATGTTGAGGGTAAGATATATGTGTTGGGCAAAGGTAAAAAAGAGAGAGCTGTATATATGACACCTAGATCTCTTGGATGGTTGAATAAGTATTTAAAGTTAAGACTAGAGTATGCTTTTTTGGATAGAGAGAAAGAGGAACAACCAGGAAATATTGATAAATTGTTTACAGATTTAGGGATAGAGAAACATTCTGTGAAACGTCATGAAACAAAAGAAGAGGGTTCTTTCTCAGAGGGTTTAAATCTAGAAGTATTCGATTCAGAGAATAGGAAGTATATTAATCTGGTAGAGAGTTATAGAAAGAGTGGTTTTTTAGAGAAGTTTAACTCCCCTGCCCTATTTATTCCATTTGTAGGTTTAAATAGTAGAAAAGAGAATTCTAGATTATCTACTAACTATTTTCAAGAAAAAATAGCGGATTACAGAAGAAGATTAGGTATACAGATTCCAACATCTGCACACAGTCTAAGACACGGTTTTGCTACATACATGGCAGAACAGGGAGCTAGTCCAGTTGCACTACAGATACTACTGGGTCACGAGAGCCTAGATACAACTACTAGGTATGTTCATGCAAGTGAGAAATTTGCTGAAGAAACTGTAAAAAAAAGTCATCCTCTTAAGTAGAGGATTGTAGATCTGCTATCCTTTGATATATCTTTGTATTTTTAGCTTGGTTTATCTTCTGTAATGCTTCTGGATCTCCTTGTTTAGATTTTTCAATTAGATTCCTTGCTTCATCCATATTCTCTTTTAGTTTATCTATTTGATTGAAGTATTCATTTTTAAATTCTTGTACAGCATTCTCACCGTATACTGTTGTGACTATTTCATTTATTATGGTCTGTAAATGTTGAGGAGATTTAGATTCCTCCATTCTTCTACTGTATGTTTCTAGTTCTTCTACAGTAGTAATTTTGGCTAGTTTAGTAAAGAGAGTTTCAAATACAAGCTCCGTTATAATTGGATAAAGCTTCTTAGCAATAGCTTCATCATCTCCTACTAATTCTTTAACTTTACTCATTATCTCTTGATACATATTTCTACTCATTAATGTTAGATGGAGTATCTGTTGAGGAAGATGGGATTATAGCGCTAGCTTGAATTGTCAACTTCAGTACTAACTCTCTTTTTCTTTTTTCTTCCTCTATTTTAATATCCTTTATCTCTGGAGGAGCTTGAGGTGTTGGTTTATCTTCTTGAAGAGTATCTTCCTCTTGGACTAACTGTTGTTGAGTGTCCTCACTCTCTTTAGAATACTCAGGATATTCGTATCTCCATTGAGATATATGTTCATCATTTTTAAAAGCTTTTATTATAGGGACAGTTTTTTCTTCTATTAGAGGTTTTACTGGAGGTTCCTGCTCAGTTTCCTTAGGTTCTATTTGAACCAGTTGCTTTTTAAGTTCCTCTATATCCTTCACTAGAGTATTTACAAGATCTTTTAGTTCTTCTATCTCTTTGCCTTGTTTCTCATTCCGCCTTTGTAGTCTATTAACAATTTTTTGTAATTCTTCTCTCTGTTTCCGTTCATACTGAATATCTCTCTCTAGAACAGAGTATGTCTTCTCACTCAACTCTCTGTCATGTTGTTCTTTGTATTCCTTAGATAACTGTTCTTGGTCTTTAACAAACTGTAGATAATTGCTTGACATTTTTTTAGCTGTAAATCCTCTGTTCCTTTCTTTATTCTCTTTAATAGCTTCTCTGTGAGCCTCCTTCCTCATTCTCTTTATCTCTTGCAAAAAGTTCTCTTTAGCCTCCGTATCACCCTTCTCTACTGTTTGATCAGTACTCTTTTCTATCGAAGGTTGTAACGGCTCAAATGAAGGTGTATGAGTTACATTCTCTTGCTCCTGTCCTCTATCTGGAGTCCAACTGTACAGATTCTCTATATTTGGATTAGAAGTAGACATAATGTATATTTGAATATGTTAATACGTATATTAAGCTTATTACTTCACTCCTAATATGTCAACCTAAAATATTCGTAGATATACCTATTATTTGATATATTTATACTATGAAAAGAAAAAATAGTAAGGTTATTAGTTTTGAAAATATTAAAAGATTTCTAACAAAATCATACCCACAGATACTTTTAATACTAGTTTTACTATTAGTATGTGTAGTCTCTATTAGTAAAGGTAGGTATCTACTCTCTAATGATAACTACTCCCCGGAATTAAACCCCTCTATCTCTGTGTCCAGATATATTCAATCTCCAGCATGGAGAGGATACAGAGTATTGGGCTTTGCATCAGAGAGTGAACAGGCTGATCTACTTAGATCTACTATTTTTCTACTTTTTAATACTTTTATACCTTCTTGGTTACTAGGTCAACTTTTTTATTTGTTTTGCATGCTTACAGGGTCTCTATCTATTGCATCTTTAACAAAAGAGATATTAAAAGAGAGTAAATTAAAAAGTTATTCAAATTGGGGATTCTTAATAGGTGGTATCCTGTATTTCTCTACACTTTGGACAATGTGGCTGTTTTATCAGAGTATGGCTCCATATATTGCTAATTTTGCATTTCTACCATTACTCTTACTTTTTGTTTACAGATATTCACAGAGAAGTGATATTAAGAATTTAATATTCTTTTTCCTAAGCCTTGTACTTTTTACATCAACTAGTGTAATAGCAACACTGTTTGTAGTAGATTTTGTCTTTTTACTTGTATTTACAATTTTTGTTAACCTAACTGTTAAAAAGAGTAGGAAGAGAAAAAGAGATGATATAATTAGAACTGTAGGATTAATCGTAATATCTCAGCTATTCTGGATATTGCCATTTGTTCATTATACACTTACTACGAGTTCGGACATTATTGACTCATATACTAACAGGACTATCACTTCTAGTGTTATAGATTTAGAAACAGATATGCAGACATTAATTAATTCTGCTAGATTTTACAATCGTACTCTTTTTGAACAGAGCAAGGAGAAATATATATTTCCAATGACAGAGCTTTACAATACATATGATTTCTACAAGGTATTGGGTCTTTTGCCGGCATTTTTCGCACTACTAGGTACAGTATTCGGACTTATTAAAAAGAATTACAAAATACTATTTTGGACAGTACTTGGGTTAGGGTCTCTTTTTATCATTAAAGTTCTTAATCCTCCTTTTGCATCTCTTTTCGAACTTATGCAAAGATATATACCTCTGTTTAAACAGGTATTTAGATGGCCGATATCCAAAGTAGGACAAACATACTTAATATCTCTTACAATTCTCTCTACCTTCGGTATTGTTTACTTAGTGGATTTCTTTGCATCATTTATTACTAAAAAGAAATTCAAGAGATTTTTTTACCTAACACTCTTTGTTTCTCTCTGCATTCTCCAATTAATATATTCGGAGTATTTGTTTAGAGGAGATATCTTTTCAAAAAGATCATTGGTATCATTACCGAATCAATATTATGAATTAAAAGATTACCTTATTGAGAAAGATTCGACCTCAAGGATATATTACATGCCTCCATCTAACAACAATTACTTCAGAGAGTATGAATGGGGTTTCTGGGGTTCTCAATTCATATCATATATTATCCCAAATCCAGTGATGGATATATCTTTAGCAGTGGGTTCTAAGGTTGGAGAAGATGCTATGTTAAAGATACAGAATGTAGTTAGATCTGGAAACAGTGAAGAATTCTTACAACTAATCCATAGATATGATGTCAAATATATACTGTTAGATCGGAGTATTAAAGATGAAGGATACTCTTTTAATGTGGATATAGATGAGGTTTTAGATATGCTGAATGATTACAGTATAGTGTGGGAGAAAGATTTTCTTACTCTTTTTGAAGTACCTGCATCCGAAGAAAAGATGTATTCAGAGTCATTATCAGGTATAGATAGTAAGGATGTTTTTGTAAAAGAGAAACCAAAGTACCCTTCTCTCTCACCATTTAGTATAGATACAAGTAATTTAAGGATAGAGAATAATGAGATAGTTGGAGAGTTTGTTTACCAGGGGTTTAGCACTTATCTGAATTTAAATATAGGGGAGGAGACATTGTATGGCTTACCAACAAAGGTAGAATACCTTAATGGGAACATTATGTTATCTCCGTCCTATCCTTATGTGTACGGTGATAAATCCATAAAACCGTTTACATCGTTCTCAGGAACCTACGATTACTATGTTGTTGGAGGCCATGCTTTTACTAAAGATACTCTTCGCAAAGGTGTAACAATAGAGAATGAGTATAGTTCATATCCTAAGGTGTACGGTATCTCACAAGATAATTTTCAGAGTATAGATATGCAACCATTATTATTTGAAAGTAAAGGAAGTGATTGCTCTGGTGCGAGAGTTGTGGAAAGTACATTGGTTACTAAACAAGAGGTTGCTTCAGGTTTCCAACTAAGTGGGTCTAGTGACTCTCCCTGTATCTATGCCAATATCCCAATTGATGCTAATCAGAAGAGTGTGATTAGGGTAAAGATTAACTGGGAAACGGAGCAGAAGAATATTCCAGGATATTGTATTTTCTCAGAGCAGAGACAGAAATGTCTGAAT
>MTBK01194114.1_pt1 | contig 16344 bp, 16 predicted proteins | sample 1535981 | NCBI WGS metagenome assembly MTBK01 (sample SAMN06109225, study PRJNA356200) | anaerobic digester metagenome | isolation source: biogas reactors fed with pig manure or primary and secondary sludge | place: Spain | collected 2016-06-30 | reverse complement strand
GATTCGGTGATGCAGACAATATCGCCGTCGTCGAGCAGCCCGTCCCGGTGACAGCGGATCAGCTGGTCAAAGACGGCCTTGACGATATCCATTCCGTGAACAATGAGCCCCATCTTCACCCCGAAGGCGAGAGGCCCGACATATTTCGGCAGTCTGCTCATGACAATCAGCGCTCCTTTCCCCGGTGGCCGGCGAGCTTTAGCGGATCCTGTTCTTGTTCCGAGAGCATCTGCTGCGCAGCATGATAATCGTCCCAGGTATTGATATTAAAAAATGATCGCTGTTCGGGATCGAAGCGCGTCACCTCGGAATAGCCGACCGGCCGCATCCTAATAGTATCATAATAGTCGATCACCTTGCACCGGCCCCCCTCGATGAAGCTCTCGATCGAAGCGAGGCTGGAGCGGTTGTAGAAAGCATGCAGCGGCTGGTAGTAGGAGCCGGTCCGGGGGACAACGGCATCGTAGTCCGCGGCAAATGCGGCCATGTAGCGAACGAGATCGAGATTGATGAAGGGCATGTCGCAGGCGACCACAAACTGGTACGGCCGCCCGGAAACGCTTAGGCCGGCATGGATTCCCCGCAGGGGGCTCTTCTCGCAGCCGGTGAGGAGATCGCCGGTCAGCTTCACCGGCAGACCGGCAAAGAGATCCTCGCGGTCGGTCACCGCGGTGATCTCCTCGAAGAGAAGGCTGAGTTGGGAGACGATGATTTCAATGAGCGGGACGCCGTTCAGCTTCAGGAGGGGCTTCGGGAAACCGAGGCGGCTGCTCTCTCCTCCCGCCAGAACAATCGCTCCTCCGAGCCGCTTGCTTTTCAAGGTTAACACCACCATTTTCTGGTTCTAAGAGTGCTGCATTAAGTTGCGCTGCTGCGGCCCCGTCCGCCCAGATGCACCATCCAGATGCAGAGCTCGAAGAGGAGCACAAGCGGCAGCGCCAGCGCTATCTGCGTCACCGGATCGGGCGGGGTCAGCACCGCCGCCAGGATCAGGACGACGAGCAGAGCGTACTTGCGCTGACGCCGCAGCTGCGGCGCCCGGAGCAGATCGAGGCGTCCCAGAGCCCAGGCGATGAGGGGTAGCTGGAAGACAGCCCCGAAAAAGAGGATGAACGAGAAAAACATGGAGATATAATCGCTTACGGCCAGCTTCGGGACGGCGCTGCCGGCACCCTGCTGCAGCAGGAAACGCAGGACCAGGGGCAAAAGCACCCGGTAGGCAAAGGCGGCCCCGGCACCAAACAGGGCGATGACGCCGCCAAGAGTAACCAGGCTGACTTTTTTTTCGACCGGCGTCAAAGCCGGGTAGATAAAGGCGACCAGCTGGTACAGGATCACCGGTGAGGCCAGCACCGCCCCCGCCAGCAAAGCCAGCTTGAACTGCGCCATCAACGCTTCCGGCGGGGAAAAATAGACCAGCTGCATCCCCCCGGCGGGTACCGTTAAAAAGCGGCGGAGCGGTTCCGCCGCGATAAAACAGGCGATTGAAGCAGCCAGGAAAGCCGCTGCCGCCGCCATGAGGCGGTAGCGCAGTTCGGCAAAATGTTGCAGCACTGTCATGGCCGCTTCTGCATTTTTGCTCATAGCGATGGCGGTGCCTCCCATGATCAACCGTAATCTCTCTGCGTTCTTTGGGGCAGCAGCTTTTGATCGGCCGGCAAAAAGGCACAGCTACCTTGACAGGTGTGGAAAACCAGGCGGCAATATGCTCCTAAGTTACTCCTGCTGCTCCGTCGAAGTGGTGGGAACTTCGGGTTTCCCCTTCATCCCGTCTTTAAGCTCCGTCACACTTCTACCGATGGCCCGGGCCAGCTCCGGCAGCTTGTTCGCCCCGAAGAGCAGCAGTATGGCCAGCAGAATTAATAGCAGCTCAGTCACTCCAGGTTTCATCTCTCTTGCCTCCTTTTGCTCGTTACTGCAATCGCCGGCGGTGCTCCTTCCGCCGGCCGCCCCTGTGCCGATAAACGGGGCACAGGGCTATTCGAGATTATTTGCTCTCCTCAGAATCCTCTTCATCCTCCAGGGAAAAAGCTTTGCCGACGTCGCTGAACGCATGCCTGAACTCCCGGATGCCGCGGCCGATAGAGCGTCCCAGTTCGGGAAGTTTGGCCGGCCCGAAGATAATCAGCGCTGCTGCCAGAATAACCACTATTTCCATGAAGCCGATGGAATTGCCAAAAGGCACTGACTTCACCCCTTACCAGGACGAGATCGAGCGTGCAGACACATAAATATACTTCTACACCATTCAATGATCTCCTCTCTTGCTATCATTAAATATCCTTAACCGGACCGCTCCGGCCGGCGCTGTCTGCCGAGCCGCCGGCAAGCTGCTACTCCTGTTCACGAGGGGTCAGCCTGAGAGCGACAAAGAGCGCCGGAGCCAGCAGAGTCACCCAGATACCGACAAGGCCGTAGCGTAAAAAGTAGAGGGCTGTCTGCACAGGCGGACCACCGAAAGAGAACAACGGTTTTAAACCGATGACGATACCGAAAAGCACCGCCAGGCCGAGGGCTGCTTTGAGCAGCTGGAGAGCCCAGTGCGACCGCGGGGAGGCGCGCACCTTCTGCTGCTCGATGATATAGCCCACCGCCGCGCCGGCCAGAAGCCCCATCATCTTGGCGATATCGTTCTGCGGGTGCAGAACCGTCAAAAGCACCGGAACGAGCAGGGCCAGAAAGAGAAGCAAACCTCTGGAAAACTGCTGCTCCCACCCTTTTTCCACAAACACGCTGCTCACCCATGCCAGGAGCAAGAGCAGGGGAATACCCATAACATAGCCGCCGAGGATATCGCCGGGGTAGTGATACCCCAAAATGATCCGGGAGAAGGGCGTCAGGACCATCACCACCAGCGTCCAGATCCAAAACCACCTCTGTCTAAGGCGCATCCCCAGATAGCCCCACACCGTCACTGCAGTGAGGGTGTGGCCGCTCGGGAAGGCGTAGCTCTCCAGCTGCTTCATCCCCTCGAGGACAGGGCGCCCCAGGGCGAACAGATCCTTGGTCAGGCTGCTGACAAGACCGGAGCAGAGCAGCACCGCTGCCGCCCAGAAACCGAGCGATTTGTTGAAACACCAGATCAGGATGCCAAAAAAGATCATGTAAAATTCATCTTCCCCGAGAAAGGTGAAAAATCTAAAGAGGTACTCCACCGGTTTGCTGGAACGAAATTGCTGCAGATAGTTGGTCATCTCCATGCTGCGACTCCAATCCCAATAGCGCCACAGCAGCAGCGCACAGAGCGCGACAACAGCCCAGCTAAAAACCAGCCAGAATATTTCCCGACTGCGCTGCGCAGAGAAATACGGCCTGCGTACAGGGGGGCTCTTCATAAAAAGCACTCCTTTCAAAGGATTAGTCTGAGCCAACCAACGACACCATCATTTTCGCGGAGAGAACAGGACTCTTCTTCTTCTTCTTCTTCTGAAATCAGCCGGTTCTAAGCAAACGTTGGATCACGATATCATAGGAGGTGCGGACGGGGTCATCAGGTACACTTACGTTAACGACAGTGCGTTCTTCGGTAAAGAGAGCGTCGGCGAGCAGCTCCTCCACAAAGGAAAGGGTGACCGGACGGGCGGGGTGAGAAAAGTAGATGCTGCCGCCGGTCAGGCTCGCCTCGAGCAGAACCCGCTTCAGGTGCGGCAGCAGGCGCGGCTCATAGGCAATATCGGAGGCCAGCACCAGCTCGAAGCGCTCGGAGAAGGTGTAGCTGCGCCAGTCGGCGAGCAGCAGGCGGTAGCGATCCAGCCGGTGCAGCCGGGCGTTGGCCCCGCAGAGCCGGAGGGCGCGCTCCTGGAAATCTGAAAAGGTCACCGCCGCCCCCTGCAAGCCGCAGGCCACCCCCGGCAGCCCCACCCCGGCACCCAGCTCGAGGACCTTTTGTCCCTGCAGCCCGGGACCCTGCAAAAAATAGTCCGCCAGCCCCCGCGCCGCCGGCCAGGCTTCAGCCCAGCAGGGAGTCTGGTCGGGATCGGCGGCGTCATCAAAAAGGGCTTCCAGATCGGCGGCGATATAAAGAGGCAGGCTTCTCCGGGCAAGCTCCACCTGAATCAACCTGGTCTCAAAGGGGCCGCTCATGTTTCGCTGCCGGGATTTTCCCGGCTCTCCGCCTCCACCAGGATCGCCCGGGCCCGGGGGAGCAGCGGTGCAGGGACATAGATATCGATCTCATAGGCCTGCCCGGTGATGACGCGCATCCCTCCGGCGAGGGGATCGTGCTCCTGCCGCCGCGCCGGGATCGCCGCCGTCTCCAGGAGACCGCAGACAATACCGGCCTCCAGATCATCGTACGCCTGCATCAGAAAAGCCCATCCTTCCATGGGGATCAAATCCTTTTTCTTTGAATTCGGCAAATTCCCCACACTTCCTCTTTTTGTCGCTTCCTGCGCTCACCTTCAATATACCCTCCGGCGGCACCGGTTATTGACGGTGCCGCCGATAAAACTTATGATCAGGACGAGGAGCGAACAGCTGTGAGCAAAAGACTGAGGAATCTAGGAGAGCTGGCTGAGGCGGCGGGCCTGAAAGTGGCGGGAATGGCCCCCGCCGAGCCGGAAACTGCGCTGTTGCCCCGGCTGCAGCGGCGCACCGAGGAGGGACGGGTCACCCCCTTCGAAGAGCGGGATCCGGCGGTGCGGCTCGCTCCGGAAAGGCTCCTGCCGGGCTGCCGCAGCATCGTCGTCATCGGTCTGCCCCACAATTCTCCGGAAAGCCACCTCCTCCCGGAGGGGCCCGGACCGCGGGGAAAGGTGGCCCGCTGCGCTCTCGGTCCCGACTATCACCTGCTCCTGAAAACCCGGGCGGAAAGGCTGCTGGAGCTAATTGAAAAAGAACTTTCCGGAGCGCTGCGCGGACGGGTTCTGGTCGATCGCAGCCCTCTGGTGGAGCGCGAGCTGGCCCGCCTTGCCGGGCTCGGCATGATCGGTGAAAACTGTACTCTGATCAACCCTGACTGCGGTTCTTATCTCGCCCTGGGCACGATCCTGCTAGATCGAAAGCTGGAACCGGACAGCCCGCTCGTGGAAAGCTGCCTCCGGTGCGGCCGCTGCCGCGAAGCCTGCCCCACGGGAGCGCTGCTGGAACCGTATCTCATCGACCCGCACCGCTGCCTCTCCTATATCACCCAGGCTCCGGGAATTGTCCCTGCAGCGGTGCGCCCTCTTCTAGGGAACCTTCTGTACGGATGCGACCGCTGTCAGGAGGTCTGCCCGCAGAACCGCCACCTGGAGGGCGCACCGGCGGAAACCGCTTCGCCGGAGGGTTCCGCCCTTCTTCCGGCGCAGCCCCTGCTGCTCCCCCTGCTCCGGATGACCCGGAAAGAGTTTGCCCGGACAGTCGGCCCCACCGCCGCCGGGTGGCGGGGTAAAAGTATTCTGCAGCGCAACGCGGTCATCGCCCTCGGCAACAGCGGCGACGGCAGCGCCGTCCCGGCGCTGGCGGAGATCGTCGAAAAAGATCCCCGTCCCCTGCTCCGCCTCCATGCCGCCTGGGCTCTGGGCCGCCTGGGCGGGCGGCAGGCCCGCCGCTGTCTGGAAAAGCAGCTCCACCGGGAGGAAGAGCGCGCCGTCAGCGAAGAGCTGCGCGCAGCGCTGGAGCGGTGCGTCCCCTAATTGTCCAGGCCGCGATCCTGCATATGTTTCCGCAGCTGATCCGGCCGATCGGTAATGATCCCGTCGACTTTCAGATCGAGCATCCGCTTCAGATCGGCAGCTTCATTTACCGTATAGGCATTGATGCGGAAGCCTTTCTTGTGCGCCCATTCCACATATTTTTCATCGACCATCTTGTACTCGGGGTGAAGCTGTTCCGGTCTCAGGATGGGAATAAACCAACCCTTTTTCAGGATATGGTCGAGAACGGGATTGGCCGACATCTCGCCGCTGGAGCTGTACAGCAACCCCACGGGAATATCTTTGTCTTCCTGTTGCACCCTCAACAGGGCGATGGGGTTAAAGGAGGAGACGACAACCCGGTTGTGGAGATCGTACCTCTGGATCAGCTCCACCACGGCGCTTTCCAGACCGTCGGTCGCCGGGCTCTCTGTCTTTAGCTCGATATTGATCAGCATGCCCGGATCAAGCATTTCGACAACCTCTTCCAGCGTGGGGACGCGTTCCCCGGTAAAGGCTTCGTCGAACCACGAACCGGCATCGAGCCCCCTGATATGATCAAAAGTATGACCTTTCACCAGACCCCCGCCATCAGTGGTCCGATCGAGCTCATAATCATGAATCACAACCATCCGGCCGTCACTGGAGAGCATCACATCAAGTTCGACTCCGTGCGCTCCCATCGCTTCGGCGGTCAGAAAGGCGGAGAGCGTGTTTTCAGGGGCCGCCTCCCGGGCGCCGCGGTGGGCAAAGTTTAACACCTCGTGCTCACCGTAAAAATCTGCCAGGGGATCGGGAGTCCAGGTCCAGTAGCGGACCGCGATCACCAAAACCACGAGAGCGAGCACGGCGACTATCGCCGCCGCCAACCATAAAATCAGTTTTCCAATAAAACTGAGCACTTTTAACATCACCAACCATCTCCCTTCATCAAAGGCCTGCCGGTTGATCACAAGAATGCAGAAGCCGGTGAGACCGCAGTATTCGTCTGAATATGTTCGCAGACTTTTGCAATCACCCCCATCGGCACCTGTAACAGTATCTGTTTTGTGCTTAAGAATTTCTTGATCCGGGGAGATAACCCTTTTTTTTGGGCGAGTGGAAAGAAATTATTTTAACCCCCACCGGCGCGGCTGCAGGGATCCCGGCAGGTAAACCGGAAGATTTATGGAATGAGAGTGAAAGAGCAACTGATCCCGGTGGAAAGAGGCCTGCCATTGTCCGATCTGCGCACACCAATCAAATCCGGTTTTCTAAAAAGTTTGCGGGTGCTCTGGTTTTTGACAAAGATCATCATCCCGATAACATTTCTATTGCATCTCCTTCAATATTATGATCTCATAGAACCGGCCGCCGCCTTCTGTGCCCCGGTCACCTCCTGGCTCGGGCTGCCCGGAGAGACGGTGTTGCCGCTGATGCTCGGCTTCTGGACCAACTTTTATGCCTCCCTCGGCGTGGTTGCCAATATGTCGCTGAGCGCCCGACAGATGACCGTCTTTGCCCTGATCCTCGGGATCTGCCACGAACTGCCCATTGAATCGGCGATCTGCCGCAGCACCGGGTTGAAAATATACCAGTCGATTCTGCTCAGGCTGGTGACAGCCTTACTGGCCGGCTTTTTACTCAATGCACTGTACACAGCGATGGGGGGCTAAAAAGGATGGAAGCGGCGCTGACAATTCTAAAAAATGGCCTTACCGGCGGAGCCCTGACCGTCCTGCGAATCGCCCTCATTCTGATCCCCATCATGATCACCGTCGAGATCTGCCGCCACTTCAATATCCTGGAGCTGTTCTCCAAAAGGATCAGGGGGCTCCTCGACTTTTTAACCCTCCCCGCGGAAGCGGCGCTGCCGCTCCTGGTGGGCCTCTGCTTCGGGATCGTCTACGGTTCAGCGCTGATTATCGATTATGCCCGGGAGGGGTACCTGGAAAGAAGGGATCTTCTGCTCATCGGCATCTTTTTGAGCATCAGCCACTCGCTCATAGAAGATACCCTGATCTTTTCCGCTTTCGGGGCAAACCCGCTGATCATCGTTTTGGTCCGCTTCAGCCTGGCGCTTCTTCTGACCAGGCTGGCCGCCTGGGGAGCCGATCTGCTCGCCGGCCCAGGCGAGTCCGACCCGCTCCGGCGGGCGGCGGGGAAATAGCTGAAAAACGGGGCGTCCGGCGCCCCGCCGATCTTTTGCGGGAAAAAGGCTCGAGCCAAACCGGGGCGGTGCCCCGGAAGCCACCGCAGGCGATGCTAGATGCAGACGCTCTATCCCCAGTAGAGCCGGCGGCTCTACTGCTCCGGCTCCTCTGTCAGCCTCCCGAGGAGCCGCTCGATCTTTTTGCGCTGCTCCGCCGTGGCCTGATGGTCGATCTGGAGGGAAACGGCGAGGATATCCCCCTCGGCGGCGCCGGGAGGAAGCAGCTCCCGGGGCAGCTCCACGGGAATCTCCTCATCGCCGCAAAGCAACAGGGCCCGGCCCTCGGTGATGCGGTCAATTACCGCCCGCATAAGCTCACCCCCTTCCGCCCCCCGGCGCTGCCGGAGCTGCCGGAGGAGCACTCCACAGCGACGCTGCCGCCGTCGGTGGTGATGACGATGCTGCCCTGCAGATCGGTGCGGTAGATCGCGGCGCCGGCGTCAGCGAGCCGCTCAAGCACCTCTTCGTGCGGATGTCCGTAAACATTGTCCCTTCCTGCGGAGATGACCGCGAAATCCGGAGCGACCGCTTCCAGAAATGCGGCGGTGGAGGAGGTGCTGCTGCCGTGGTGGGCCACCTGGAGCACCAGCGACGGGGCTCCGCTGCGGTAGCCCCGCTCGAGGATCGCCCCTTCCGCCTCCGCCTCGATATCGCCGGTGAAGAGAAACTCGACCTCGCCGCAGATGAGCCGGAGCACCACGGAGCTGTTGTTCAGGCTGCTGCTCTCGACAGCGGGCCCGGGGTGCAGCACGGTCAGTTCAACTGTGGAATCGAGGGTAAGCCTTCTGCCGGCGCGGCCGAGCTCAAAGGGGATCCCCTTCTCTTCGATGAGAGTGAGATACCGTTCGTAGGTCAGAGAAGTATGGATCCGGCCGCTGTCGATAACCCGGCTGACAGGAATATTCTCCAAAACGGCGACCAAACCGCCGATATGGTCTTCATGGGGGTGAGTGCCCACGAGAAGGTCGATCCGGGAGACCCCTTTTTCGTTGAGGTAGCGAAGAACCGCCTCCCCGGCGCCGGCCGTGCCCCCGTCGATGAGGATGCTCCGGCCCTGCGGCGTCAGGATGAGGGCGGCCTCCCCCTGCCCCACGTCGATAAAGTGAACCTCCAGGAGACCCTCCCCGGGGGGAGCGGGGCGGCCGCCGTCAAGACCGCTCAGACGCTGCAAAAGCTGAACGATGGCGCCGACTTTTTCGCCCCCGCCGTCGTTCAGCTCATGCCAACCGCCTGCGAGAAGCAAAATCCCGGCAAAAAGGCAGAGCAGCACCAGAGCAACCAGGCGCCTGAGGCCTGTTTTGTTCCCGGACCGGTCCGGCTCCATGATCGATCCCCCTGTCTCCGAAGCGCGCGGATTGCGCCGGCGTGTGATCGTTACCGGATCAACTTTTCGCCAGGGCAGGGCCCCCTTCCTGCTCCCCGCCCCCGGATTTTTCCCCGGCTCCGTTCACCGGCCCCGCCTGAAGGCGGGTGGGTTGCGGGAAAACTTGACTTGACCGCCCCGGAGAGGCTATAATGCTTCCAGAATAATCTATTTATGAGACGCTCACGGACACAATACAGCTTACCGTGAGCTTTTCCTTCAGGAGGGATCACGATGCTCTTCGCCCTCGCCCAGATCAATCCCGCCGCTGGTGCGCTGAAAAAAAACGCCGCCACAATCAGGCGCTTTTACGAAGAGGCGCAGGCGGCGGGTGCCGGGCTGGTCATCTTTCCGGAGATGGCTCTCGCCGGCGGGCCGCCGCAGGATCTGCTGCGCTACAGCAGCTTCACCGCCACAGCGGAGCGCCTGATCCGGCAGGAGCTGGCCCCGCTCACGGCCGCCTCCGCCACGGCGATGCTCCTGGGGACAGCCTACCGCCTTGAGGGCGAGCTCTACAACGCCGTCCTTTTGCTCGAGAAGGGGACCGTGGCGGCCGTCTATCCCAAGGCAGCCCTGGAGAACAGGCTCCCCTTCAGGGAGGAGCGCTATTTCTCCCCCGGCGGGCGGAGCGCTTACGAGCGGTGGGGCGAGCTGGCGATGGCGGTCGTAACCGGCGAGAGCATCCTGCAGCCCGGCAGGGGGAAAGCGCTGCTCCGGCGGCGCCCGAAGGAGAAGCAGCTCCTGCTGGTCAACCCCGTCGCCTCCCCGTACCGCTACCGCTGTCAGAAGCAGCGGGAAAAGGCCGCCGCCGCTCTCTCCAAAAAAAGGCGCAGCGCCCTGCTGGTGGTCAACCTGGTCGGCGGCAGCGGCGAGTTTGTTTTCGACGGAGCCTCCCTGGCCTTTAACAACCGCGGCGAGTTGCTGCACCGCGCCGCCTCTTTCGGCGAGGAGATCGCCTACCTCCCCGGCGACGCCCTCTTCGCCCCGGCAGCGGAACAGCACCCTGCCGCCGGGGAAGGGATCGCCACGCTCAACGAAGCCCTCTCGCTGGGGATCAGGGATTACTTTTCGAAAAACGGTTTTCAAAAAGCCGTTCTGGGGCTGAGCGGAGGACTCGATTCGGCGGTCACCGCAGCTCTGGCTGCGGAAGCGCTGGGGCCGGAGAATGTGCTGGGAGTGCTTCTGCCTTCGCCTTACTCCCCCCCCCACAGCCTGGAGGACGCCCGCGTTCTGGCGAAGAATCTGGATATCGAGACGCAGACAGTTCCGATCACCCCATTTTTGCACGCCTATCTGGAGAAGCTCAACCGCTCCGGCGAGCCGGAGCTGGATCTGGCCGAGGAGAACCTGCAGGCCCGCATCAGGGGCAATATTTTAATGCTCCTGGCCAACCGGGAGCGGCGCCTGCTCCTGACGACGGGAAACCGCTCGGAGCTGGCGGTGGGCTACTGCACTCTCTACGGCGATATGGCCGGTGCCCTGGCGGTGCTGGCCGATCTGCCCAAGTTGACCGTGTACGAGCTGGCCCGGGAGATCAACCGCCGTCAGGGGGCGGTCATCCCCGAGCGAACCATCACCAAGCCCCCCTCCGCCGAGCTGCGCCCCGATCAGCTGGACGAGGACTCCCTCCCCCCGTACAGCATCCTCGATCCTATTTTGCAACTCTACCTCGACGAAGCGCTCTCAGATGAAGAGATCGTCGCCGAGGGTTACGATGCCGCCGTGGTCAGCCGGGTGCTCACCCTCGTCGAGAGGGCGGAGCATAAGCGCCGCCAGGCCGCTCCGGCGCTGCGGGTGATCAGCGGTCTCAACCGGCGGAGCACCCCCCTGGCCTACCGGCACGACGGCTGAGCGGCGGCTGAGCCCCCCCCTTCCCTTGAAGCAGCCCCCGGCGCTGGGTTATAATTTAGACGTTGCCATCAGCTCAGCGAGGGAGGTCCATCGATGGAGCAGCGCTATTCCCCAACAGTAACAAAATATGATGTCGCGGTCATCGGAGCGGGCCACGCCGGCTGCGAAGCGGCTCTGGCTGCCGCAAGGCTCGGCTGCCGCACGCTCCTTCTCTCGCTCAATCTCGATCTTGTCGCCGCGCTGGCCTGCAACCCCTCCCTGGGCGGTCCGGGGAAGGGGCATCTGGTGCGCGAGATCGACGCTCTGGGCGGCGAAATGGCGCGCAACGCCGACCGCAACCTGCTGCAGATGCGCCTGCTGAACACGGCCAAGGGGCCGGCGGTGCAGGCACTGCGGGCACAGGTCGACAGGGCCGGCTACCAGCAGAACATGCGCCGCGTTCTCGAGGGCGAGCCCAATCTTTTTCTGCGCGAGGATCTGGTCGAGGAGATCACCGTGGCAGAGGGCCGGACAACAGGCGTGCGCGGACACAGCGGCACCTTCTATCCCGCCCGCACGGTCATTCTTGCCGGCGGGGTCTACCTGCGCTCCAAGATCTTTTTCGGAACCCGGGGTCACGACTTTGCCCCCGGCGGGCTGCTCCCGGCGGTCGCCCTGGCGGAAAACTTGCTGCAGCTCGGCTTCGTCCTGGAGCGCTTCAAGACCGGAACCCCGCCCCGGGTGCACCGGCGCAGCGTCGATTTTGGCAAGCTCAAGCCGGTGTGCGGCGATCCCGGGGCCCCGCCCTTCTCCTTTCTGAGCGGAGCGGTCCCCGAGGAGCAGCTGCCCTGCTGGCAGGGCTATACCAACGCCGAGACCCACCGCATCATCCGTGAAAATTTGGCGGAGGCACAGCCGTACAGCAGCGGCCCCGTGAAGGGGCCCCGCTATTGCCCCTCCATCGAGGACAAGATTGTCCGCTTCGCCGAGCGGGAGCGCCATCCTGTTTTCCTGGAGCCCGAAGGTCCCGACACCGACGAGCTCTACCTGCAGGGGCTCTCCACGGGCCTGCCGCCCGATATTCAGGAGCAGCTGCTGCGAACGATCCCCGGGCTGGAGCGGGTGGAGATTATCCGCCCCGCCTATGCCATCGAATATGATTTTGCCCCGCCGTCCCAGCTGCAGTTTTCCCTGGAAAGCAGGCTCGTCAGCGGGCTTTTCCTCGCCGGCCAGGTCAACGGCACCACCGGATACGAGGAGGCGGCAGCGCAGGGGCTCATCGCCGGGATCAATGCCGCCCGGAAGGTTCAAGGGCAGGAACCGCTGCTGCTGAAGCGCAGCGAATCGTATATCGGGGTGATGATCGACGATCTGATCACCCGGGATGTGGAGGAGCCCTACCGCATCTTCACCTCGCGCAGCGAATACCGCCTGCTGCTGCGGCAGGACAATGCCGATCTGCGCCTCACCGGGATCGGCTGCCGTCTCGGCCTGGCCGATGACGAGCGCTGCGCCCTGTACCGCCAAAAAAAGAATTTTGTCGACAGTGAACAGCAGCGTCTGCGCAAAAAACGCTATCTGCCCGGAGAAGCGATCGAAAAGGCGCTGGCCCGGTGGGGCTCCGCGCCGCTGCAGCATCCCCTCACCGCCGAAGAGCTGCTCCGCCGGCCCGAGGTGAGCTACCGCCGCCTCCTTGACTTCGAGGGCATTGAGCCGCCCCCGCTGCCCCCCGGAGCGCTCAGCGAGGTGGAAAACCAGGTCAAATACAGCGGCTACATCCAAAAACAGCAGCGCGCTGTGGAGAGAGCGGGGTCAAATACAGCGGCTACATCCAAAAACAGCAGCGCGCTGTGGAGAGAGCGGCGCGCCACCACGACAAAAAGATCCCGGAGCACTTCGCCTACGAAAAGGCGCTGCACCTGTCGGCGGAAGCGAGACAAAAACTGGCCCGGGCCCGTCCCGGGACCGTCGGGCAGGCCTCCCGGATGGAGGGGGTTACCCCGGCGGATATCTCCATGCTGCTCCTCTATCTGGAGCGGCCCAGCCTCCTCAGCAAGCAGCCCTAGCCAGACCGCGCCCCGCCTCCCGGCGGGGTTTTTTCTCCCCCCGGGCCCGGCAAAGGTAGGGTTTCCGGAGGCCGCCGCGAAATAATAAGTACCCTTAAATGCTGGAGGCGGTTAACTGAAAATGTCTGCTTTGGAAGAGCTGCTCAACCGGTGGCAGGAGGACCCTGCCTTCAACGCCAATGTGACCCGCTGGGAGAGAATGCCGGCGCAGGAGGGCGCCTATGCCGAGTTCCCGGAAGCGATCGCCCCTTCCCTTCAGGAGGCGCTGCGGCTCCGGGGGATCGAGCGCCTCTACTCCCATCAGGCCGCCGCCGTCGAGGCGGCCGCCCGGGGGGAGCACCTCGTTGTGGAATGCCGGCGCAGGAGGGCGCCTATGCCGAGTTCCCGGAAGCGATCGCCCCTTCCCTTCAGGAGGCGCTGCGGCTCCGGGGGATCGAGCGCCTTTACTCCCATCAGGCCGCCGCCGTCGAGGCGGCCGCCCGGGGGGAGCACCTCGTTGTGGTCACCCCGACAGCCTCGGGAAAAACCCTCTGTTACAATATTCCGGTGCTCAACAGCTGTCTGGAGGACCGGGACAGCCGCGCCCTCTACCTGTTCCCGACGAAGGCGCTCTCGCAGGATCAGGTCGCCGAGCTCAGAGCACTGGCGGGAGGGCTGCAGCTCGATCTGCGCACCCAGACCTACGATGGCGACACCGCCCCGGGACTGCGCCAGGCGATCAGGCAAAGCGGCCATATCGTCGTCACCAACCCGGATATGCTCCATACGGGGATCCTGCCCCATCACACCAAATGGGTGAAGCTGTTTCAGAACCTGAAATATGTGGTCATCGATGAGATGCACCAGTACCGCGGCGTTTTCGGCAGCCATGTGGCCAATGTGATCCGCCGGCTGAAGCGGATCTGCCGCTTCTACGGGGCCGCCCCCCGCTTCATCCTCTCATCGGCGACCATCGCCAACCCCGCCGAGCTGGCCGGAGCGCTCATCGAGGAGCCCGTCACGCTCATCGACGACAGCGGGGCGCCCCGGGCGGAGAAGCACTTCATCTTCTACAACCCCCCGGTCGTCGACCGGGAGCGCGGGCTCAGGCGGAGCTCCCTTCTGGAAACGCAGCGGCTGGCGAAGGAGCTCTACCGGCGCAAGGTGCAGACGATCGTCTTTACCCGCAGCCGCCTCGGGGTGGAGCTTCTGCTGACCTATCTGCAGCAGTCCAGGACGGAGCAGCCCGGCCGGGACAGCGGTATCCGCGGCTACCGCGGCGGCTACCTGCCGCAGGAGCGCCGCGCCATCGAGGCGGGGCTGCGCGAGGGCTCCGTCAAAATGGTGGTCAGCACCAACGCCCTGGAGCTGGGCATCGATATCGGGGAGCTGGAAGCCTGCCTCATGAACGGCTATCCCGGAACCATCGCCAGCACCTGGCAGCAGGCCGGGCGCTCCGGAAGACGCAGCGGCACCTCTTTGGGGGTGCTCGTGGCGAACAGCGCCCCTTTAAACCAGTACATTGTGAACAATCCCGACTATTTTTTTGGGCGCACTCCCGAGCGCGCCCTGATCAATCCCGACAATCTGATCATCTTGACGAACCACCTTCGCTGTGCCGCTTTCGAGCTGCCCTTCGGGGAGGGGGAGCACTTCGGCAGAACTGAAGTGGAGGCGCTCCTGGAATTCCTCTGCGAGGAGGGGGTCCTGCTCCGGGAGGGCGGGCGCTATCACTGGATGGAGGACGCCTATCCCGCCGCGGAGATCTCCCTGCGCAGCGCCGCCAGCGAAAATGTGGTCATCATCGATACGACAGAGCCCCCGCCGCGGGTTATCGGCGAAGTGGACCGCTTCAGCGCCCCGATGCTGGTTCACGAAGAGGCGATCTACATCCACGGCGGGCGGCAGTACCAGGTGGAGAAGCTCGATTTCGCCGAAAAGAAAGCCTATGTCCGGCGAGTCGAAGTGAACTATTTCACCGATGCCAACCTCTCCGTCGATCTGAAGGTTCTCGACACCTTCGCCTGCGAGGAAGGGCGCATTGTCCGCAGCTGGGGCGAGGTGCGGATCAATGCCCTCGTCTCCCTCTTCAAGAAGGTTCGCTTCAACACCCATGAGAACCTGGGCAACGGCCCGGTGAACCTGCCTGAAACGGAGATGCACACGACCGCTTTCTGGGTCGCCTTCCCGCCGGAGCGGCTCACCGGGCTGAGCCCGGCGGAGATCGAGGCGGGGCTGACCGGGCTGGGCAACCTGATCCCCCAGATTGCGGCGCTCTTTGTGATGAGCGATCCCCGGGATCTGCGGGCGGTCGCCCAGATCAGGGCTCCCTTCACCGGGGCGCCGACCCTCTACCTTTACGACAATTTCCCCGGAGGGGTCGGCTACAGCGAGCTCCTGTACCGGATCTACGAGGAGATCTTCCGGGCCGCCGCCGCGGCGATCAACGCCTGCCGCTGCAGCAGCGGCTGCCCCTCCTGCGTCGGCGCCGCCGACGAGGGGGAAGGAGACGTCAAAAAATATGCCCTGAGGCTGTTGGAGGTTGTTCTAGGTGAGGGATAAACTGCGCGCCCGCCTGGCGAGGCTGCGCCGCTCCGGGGAGCTGACCCCGGCGCGGTCGGTGGCGAAGCCGCGGCAACGCGAGGAACGCTTTCTTTTCCCCGGGGAGGAGAGTCTGGCGCAGACCGCCTTTGGCAGCTGCTATCTGCGGGAGCTCGCGGTCCCCCTGGAGCAGCGGCACGGCGACTACACCCTGGGCAAAAGCCTGGCTTGCACCGGTAGCGATCTTTCCCTGGCGGCGCGCGACAGCAGCCTGCAGGCCGTCGCACCGGAGCGCTATCTCTTCCTCGATATTGAGACGACGGGGCTCGCCGGAGGGACGGGCACCTGGGTTTTCATGATCGGCCTGGGCTGGCTGGCAGCGGACTCTTTCCGCATCCGCCAGTATTTTTTGCGCCATCCTGCCGAAGAGAAAGCGATGCTGCAGCATTTTGCCGCATTTGCCGCCCCTTTCAGCAGTCTGGTCACCTTCAACGGCAAGGCCTTTGACCTGCCCCTGATCCAGACCCGCCAGACGCTCCGGAAAACCCCGCAGACAGAGCCGCAGGAACATCTCGATCTGCTCGTCTGCGCGCGCAGCCTCTGGCGAAAGCGCTTCCCCTCCCGCCGGCTGACTTTCCTGGAGGAGGCGCTCCTCGGCTTTGAGCGCCGCGACGACATCCCCGGCGAGGAGATCCCCGAGGTCTACTTCCGCTATCTCCGCCGCGGCGAGACCGGACGGCTGCTCAAGGTGTTCGAGCA
>MTBK01269253.1_pt1 | contig 16364 bp, 11 predicted proteins | sample 1535981 | NCBI WGS metagenome assembly MTBK01 (sample SAMN06109225, study PRJNA356200) | anaerobic digester metagenome | isolation source: biogas reactors fed with pig manure or primary and secondary sludge | place: Spain | collected 2016-06-30 | reverse complement strand
CCAGCCGCTTTCATCAAAAGCGCCTATGATACCTACTTTTTCAATACCTTTCTTGTCTATGGTCATCTTGCCACGGTTTACCGTCAGCACGTAGATGCTACCTTCCGTAAGATCTACCGACAAGTTGGAATCGCCTTGTTCCGGGCAATACCAGGACGGCGTGAGGAAGTTGTAGCCCCAGTTTTCATCTGACCAGTTTCTGGCTACCGTTACCTTAAAGTAGGAGTACTGATCGGACCCGTCTTCCATGTCTACCAATATCTTGTATATGTTTGTGCCGCCATCTGTTTCCCAGAATTGAGGAGCGTTCCCAATATCCCAGCCTTGGTAATTGCCGGGGAGGAACAAGTAGCGCAAGTCTGCAGCAAACGTGGTGACATCAAAGGAAATGGTGTTGGAAGAAACGCCTTCCAATTTTGTACCGTACACTTTTGCCATCAAATAGGCGTCTACGTTGGCCGTATTGTTCACGCCTACATCCAAGTCATTGGCCACCAGCCCGTTCAAGTCTGTCTTGCTGATGGACAGCGATTGTGTGAAAGACGTACCTACCAAGGCGGTCTGCCCGTTGGCCGTAGCGTACAAACTGTATTCAATTTGAACAGCCGGTCCAAAAGAAGCAGCGCTCCAGTTGAACGTTACTGCTTCTACCTTGCTGTTGTCTTCATTGATAATGACCGATCCCTGAGATTGCAGCACAGGAGCCTTATAACCGCTTTGCGGACTAAGGGTTGCCTTTTCTATCTGCATGTCGCAGGCTACAAAGGCCATTGCCAGTGTAACAAACAGCGTTATGTATTTTATATGCTTCATAATCGTATTCATTAAGGAATGATTCAACTTTCTTTAATACCCCGGGTTTTGTACCAAATTGGGGTTGGCGTTCAAATCGTCCAGGATGATGGGATAAATCTTGCGATGCTCAGGCAACGACACTTTTCCGTTCATCACCCCGCCTTTCAAGGTCCAGGGAAATTGCATGGAGGTAAAGTAACCGTAACGAATCAAGTCCGTTCTGCGGTGTCCTTCCCACATCAATTCGCGAGCGCGCTCGTCCAACAACCAGTCTAACGTCAGTTCACCGGGTGTTTTGGAGGCTACTCCGGCTCGGTCTCTCAAAAGATCGACGTACCCCTTGGATACGGGGTCAGCTACTGCACCGCCGCTCAAACGCGCATCGGCCTCGGCATGTATCAAGTACATCTCGGCAAGGCGGAATACGGGGAAGTCGATGGAGGAGAACTTGTAATTGGATTCTGCATCGGAAACGGTGTGGCCGTCTGAGTACAGACCGGTGAATTTCCAGCATCTCCATCCCGTGTCGGTGGTGGTGTTGTCAAACTCTTTTGTAGAGCCGATGTTGTAAAAGAAAGCACGTTTGTCGCTCCTTTCGCGGTCGTACCCAAAGCCATCTGTGGCTCCCCAGGTTACGCCCGACAGTTCAAAGCGCTGTACGTAATCGTCTGCCACGTGGTAGCCGTTCCACGTTTCCGGGTTGAGCAATCCGCTAATACCCAAGTTTCTAGGAATGGCTTCGTTGGCATCTGAACTCAATGTGGCCGATACCAGGTGTGTGGTACCACCCCAGCTTTGCGTATGGTCTTTATCGTACGATACGGCATAAATAAACTCGGACGTGGCTCCGTTCGTGGTGTTGTCCTGCATAAAGAGTTCCTGGTAATTGGGATGCAGCGTATACCCCATTTGGATAACGGTTTGGGCGGCGTCTTTGGCTTTTTGCCATTGTGCCGTTCCCGTGTATACTTCCGCATTCAGGTACATGCGTGCCAATACGGCCCATACAGAACCTTTTGTGGCGCGCGGATACGGTACCTGACCTTTGGCAGGCATTTCTCCACTATTGGCCAGTTCCAGCAATTCTGTTTCCATCCAATCGTACAAATCTTTACGCGAAATTTGCTCCGGCAAATCTCCACCAATATTTTCTTCCATGGCAAAAGGCGGATTTCCGAAAAGATCCAGGAGCAAATAGTAGTAGAGAGCCCTGTTGAAGCGGGCTTCTGCGCGGTACGTGTGCACCGTTGGCATTTCACCGCCGTGGCCTCTTTCTTCCAGTTTGTCGTCCGTTGTTTGGATCAAATATTCGTTGGCCAACGTAATGCCTTTCATGGCGCGTGTGTACACGGCAATGATGGCTTCGTTGTCGGCCGAAGTCCAACGGTGGTACTGAATGGGTGCCACGTAGTTGTCTCCCCAGATGATTTTGAACGAGTCTGTAGACAGTTCGTTCAACACCATGTACATACGGGTGAGTTCACTTTGTCCGGCGTCGGATACGCTGATATCGGAAGATCCTACGTCTCCCTGGCTGACTAAAGCCCAGTATCCGTATATGTAAGCCAGTCCGTTCAGGTAGCTGGCCGGTTCTGCGTATGCAGTTTCAGAAGTGGCGTCTGTTTCATTCAACGGTAACGTGTTCAGGTCGTTGATACAAGCAACCGGAACCAGCAACAACGCCAGTGCTGCAATAAAAATTCTTTGTAATATCTTTTTCATAGCTGCCTGTTTTAAAATGTGAGGTTCAGACGAAGGGTAAACAATCTGGGACGCGGTACGATGTTAAAGTCAACACCGTCCGAAGACCCGATTTCAGGATCCAACCCTCTGTATTTCGTAAAAACATACACGTTTTGCACAGATGCGGCCAACCTCAAGCTGCTCAGGAACTTCAAGTTTCTGAAGGTGTAGCCCAGGTTGATGTCGTCTATGCGTACAAACGATGCGTTTTCTATAAACATATCTGAGTACTTTTGGTTGTTCTCAGAAGGAGCCGTCCACCCTTTCACCAGGTATTGGTTACTCAAGTTGTTCAAGTATCCTTTGTTCCAGTCGTCGCTGTACGATGTGGAATAGCCCATGGCTACTCCGTTGATGATGTAGTTGCCTATGGAACCGTGCCCGTTGATACCCAAATCCCAGTTCTTATAACGGAACTGCGTATGGAAACCAAAGAAAGCATCCGGCGTGGGGCTGTAGCCCGTTACGTACCGGTCGGCATCTGTAATTTCACCGTCGCCGTCGCGGTCAATCAATCCGTTTTGTACGGGATTGCCGTCTTGGTCGTACAATTGTTGGAACATATAGAACGTATAGGGCGTAAAGCCTTCTCTATGCAACGAGGTATATCCGCCCGTTCCGCCCATTCCTTCTCCTGTCGTAACTCCAAGGTATCCTTCCGTTTTCAACGTAGTCAGCTTGGTGATCTTCGTGTCCTGAATGGTCAAGTTCCCGCCTATGGACCAGTGTATGTCTGACGTTTGGATGGGAATAAAGTTCAAGTTGAATTCCAATCCTTTGTTTTCCATATTTCCGATGTTGGAAATGATGCTGTTTCCAAAGTTGGATCCGAGCGGTGTGGAAATGACGTTCAACAAATCATATGTATTGCGGTAATACGCTTCTACGCTTCCCGTAACGCGATCTTTGGCAAAACCAAAGTCAAGACCTACGTTGTACGTCTCTGTAGTCTCCCATTTCAAATTGGCGTTGTAAGGCAACGGAGCCAATGTGGTATAAAACGTATTGCCAAAGAGGTATTGCATTTCCGGTGAAGAAGAAGACAAGTACCTGGCCAGGTAGGGATAGTAGTCGGAACCGATATCTTGCTGTCCCGTGCGTCCCCAGCCGGCTCTGATTTTAAGAGCAGATACGGCTTGGCTTCCTTTCAGGAAAGATTCTTCCGCCACGTTCCAAGCTACGGCTGCCGAAGGGAACAATCCCCAACGGTTTTCCTTGCTAAACCTGGAAGAGGCGTCGTTCCTCAACGTCACGGTAAACAAATACCTGGAATCTATGGAATAGTTGATCCGTCCAAAGAACGAAATCAAGTAGTATTCCTTGGCATTGGTAGGCGCCGTGAAGTAATGGGCACCCGGTCCGTCCGGTTGCGTATTGCGGTATTGTTCCTCGTCATACTGCACGTAGTTGTGCTGCCAGGAATAACCGGCCATCACATCCAGGTTGCTCTTTCCAATGGTTTTGTTGTAGTTCAGGTACGTTTCCAGCAAGGTGTTCTTGTTGTAGTTTTCATACATCACGTACAAGTCGTTGCTGGAGCGCATGGCCGATATGGAGCCCAACGCGTTGTATCTTTCACCGCGCGTACGGGCAATGTCGTAACCGGCGTTCACGTTCAACGTCATGTCTTCCCAACCGTGTACTTTGTATACAATCTGTGCGTTTCCAATGGAGCGCAACGTATTGTTGAAGTTGGTGTAGTCATAGATGGCAGACAACGGGTTGGTACTGGCCATGGTATTGGCGCTTCCGTCCGGATTCAACCAGTTCCAGTATCCACCGGCTTTGGAAGTATCTATGCTGCCGTCTTCTTTTGTAAAGTGTACCGGTTTTGTGGGGTCAAAAGCCAGGGCGTTACCTACAGCGCCGGTAGAAGCCCAGTCTGTTCTTTGGTAAATGCCTTTGGCGTTGATGTTGATAGTCAAATGGTCGTCAAAGAATTTGGGTGACAGGCTGATATCCAGGTTTCCACGCTGGTTGTCACCGGTCTTTAACGTAGCTTGGTCCAAGTTGTACCCCAAACTAACCCTGTACGGCATAAAGTCTGTGGCTCCGTACACACTTACGTTTTGGTCTGTATTGAACGACAGACGGTAAATTTCTTTTTGCCAATCTGTATTTTCTGTCCCCAGCAGTCCTTGAATGATTTGGTTGCCCGGATACGTAGTGTTCATAAAGGCTTTGTACTCATCTGCCGACATCATACTAATGGAAGATGCGTTTTGTTTGAGCGAGTAGCTTGTATTGTACCCTACGTTGATTTTCTTGCCGACTCCCTTTTTGGTGGTGATGATGATCACCCCGTTAGAAGCCCTCGACCCGTAAATGGCCGTGGCACTGGCGTCTTTCAACACCGTATAACTCTCAATATCATTGGGGTTTACAGAAGCCAGGGGGTTCCCCATGCCGGCTCCTCCGTCACCCGTAATGGGTACGCCGTCAATGACCACCAGCGGGTCGTTGGAAGCGTTAAGCGAGGCGGCGCCGCGGATTCTGATTTTTGCCGAGGCTCCGGGCTGTCCCGTTGCCGGAGTAATATGCAAGCCGGACACTTTTCCCAGCAACATCTGATCCGGTGATGTAACAGCACCTCTGTTCAGTTCTTCTGCCTTGATGGCTACCACGGAACCGGTCATGTCGCTCTTTCTAACGGTTCCGTAACCAATGATTACGAGTTCATCCAGAAGCTCTGTGTCTTCATACAATACTACACGGGTTGCATTCCGTGCTGCAACAACCAAGGTTTTATACCCCATATACGAAATTTCCAACATCGTTTCCGGGGAGGGTACCCTCAAGGTAAACTCTCCGTCCAGATTTGTTGTGGTTCCGTTGGTGGTTCCTTGTTGCAGGACTGTAGCTCCGATTACGGACCAATTGTGTTCGTCTACGACTAATCCCTTCACTTCGTACTGAGCGTAAGCAGAAGTCAAGGAAAACAACGTGACCGCAAGCAATAAAGTCATCAGTCTTTTCATAAACATGTTTTTAGTGATTAATTTTTCTTGCCAACAATACCGGGTCGTCCTCATCCTGCACAAAATAGACGCTTATGGCGGCTATCAGCAGACAGATTCCGGAAAAGACCATAGCGTAAATGGTCTGACCGCGGTACAAATATTTTACCATTACCCCACCTATCAATCCATTGAATATTTGAGGAATAGTAATAAAAAAATTGAAGATTCCCATATACACACCCATTTTGTTTGCGGGCAACGAACCCGCCAGGATGGCATACGGCATAGCCAGGATACCTGCCCATGCTATGCCTACTCCCACCATGGGAAAGACGAGCATACGGGGATCCCGTATAAAATAAAAGGATATAAATCCGACAGCTCCCATCAACAAGGTAAACGCATGCGTTCCCTTACGGGAAATTTTGCCGGCTATCCACGGTAAAAGAAAAGCGAAAATGGCGGCTACTCCGTTGTAAACTCCTTGGAGTATACCTACCCAGTCCCCTGCATCTGCATACGCACGGGACGTATTGTCCGTAGTACCGTACATATGGTCGGCTACGGCAGGCACCATGTAAACCCACATGGAAAACAAAGCAAACCAAGAAAAAAACTGCACCACACCCAATTGTTTCATGGTTTTGGGAATGTGCATGAAGTCTTTTCCTATTTGCCAGAACGGTTGTTTCTCCGGCTTGATTCCGTCTTCCGGAGGATACTCTTTCGTTTTTACAATCGTCCAAAGTACGCTTCCCATAAGAACGGCAGCTCCTATGTAAAAAGCGAATTTTACGTTGGATGCGACCAATTGCCCTGTTTCCGGACTGGCCACATTGGATACGCCAAACCAATTGGTCAAGACGTACGGCAGTATGGCTCCTATTACGGCTCCTACACCTATGAGTGACGTTTGTACTGAAAAACCCAAGGTGCGTTGGTCTGAAGGCAACAAATCTGCCACAAGCGCTCTGAAAGGTTCCATGGCCACGTTGATGGAAGCATCCATAATCATTAAGATGCCCGCCCCAATAAACATAGGAGCTATATACGGAGCCAAGACGGGTGCATTAGGCATGAGCACCAATGATAAAGAAGCCAACAACGCTCCAACCAAAAAGAAGGGACGACGTCTACCCAACTTTGTCCACGTCTGATCGCTGTAATGGCCCACGATGGGCTGCACAATCATACCGGTCAGAGGAGCGGCTATCCAAAAGAGAGAAAGATGGCTGACATCTGCTCCAAAGGACTGCAATATGCGGCTGACGTTTGCGTTTTGCAAAGCCAAGCCAAATTGAATACCCAGAAACCCGAACGTCATGTTCCAGATATTCCAAAAAGTCATCTGTTTTTTATCGCTCATAACCATAAATATAAGGCATTTACCTTATATATAAGCTATACCAACGACCAACTTCAGAAACCGGTGGACGAATTGCCGCTTTTCCCTGCCCAATTCACCCCTCACCTCTCACCCCTCACCCCTCACCCTACGGCCCGCCTTCAATCCACTCCATAAATTCCGGAACACGTTGCCGGCTCACCAGAACGGGTTTGCTGTAAGGCGGCTGCAATTCAATACGCAAGCGGCTGTTAAAATATTTGGAAATAGAGGTAATGGAGTCTATATGGGCAACACAGCTTCTGGAAAGCTTGAAAAAAGCATTGGGATTTAGCTGGTTTTCAATACTATCCAGAGTGGAGTCCGATACGTACGACGTGCCGTCCTTTGTCATTATGTACGTACCTTTATCTTCTGCGTAAAAGTAGGCGATATCTGCAATAGGCACTACGATGATCCGGTCTCCCACTTTTACGACAAAGCGTTGTTTGTACTGCGCATGCGCAGCCAACGTTTTGCCCAAATTCCGCAACTCTTTTTGCAGAGAGGGCATTTTTCTGCATTTTTCCACCGCCGCCACAAACTCTGCATCCCCCACCGGTTTGAGCAAATAATCTACTGCGCTCTTTTTCAGCGCTGCCAAAGCATAATGCTCGTACGCCGTAACGATGATGACCGGTGGCATGTGTTCTATGCGGTTGAACAGTTCAAAACAAATTCCGTCCGAAAGTTCCACGTCCATAAAAATCAAATCGGGTGTGTCTTGTGACAACCACGTGGCCGCTTTGTCCACAGAATCTATGACGGCTGCTATTTCTGCGTGGGGATAATAGCTGCTCAGCAAACGCTTCATTTGCATTTGCGCAGGAACTTCGTCTTCTAAAATGAGTACCCTCATGGTTCGTTTTCTTCTAACGGCAAGCGCACTTCAAACGTGTCGCTGCTTTTGTTGATAAGTATGTCCTTCCCAAACAGGGATTTGTATTGACCGCTGATGTTTTTCAGGCCCACTCCCGTAGAGGCCACTTTGTAGATTTTGGGTTGCAAATTGTTACGTACGATCAAACTCCCTTGTTCCGTGGTGATTTCTACGGACAACGGCTTGTCTTTACTCACCACATTGTGTTTGGTGGCGTTTTCTACCAGTGTTTGCAAACAGCAAGGTATTACTCTTGTGTTCAAGTATTCCTTGTCTACGTCAATGGTCACTTGCAACGAATTGTCAAAACGCTGGGAGAGCAATTGCGTATACAGTTGCACAAAATCCAATTCTTCTTGCAACAAAATGGTGCCTTCTTCGCATACATTCATAAAATGCCGGTACAACGAGGCCAGACGTTTTACGTAATCGCTGGCTTTGTCCGGGTCTGTATGAATCAAATAATCCAAGGAGTTCAAACTGTTGAACAGGAAATGTGGGTTCATTTGATGCTTCAGCTGGTGGTACTGATACGTGGCTTTGTTCTTCTTGCTGATCTCTCTGTCCAAGGCTCTTCTTTGCGCCCTGCCGTAATAGGCGTATATATCCATTCCCGCAATGATGATCATGTTGAAGAAAAAAGCGGCAATGCCCGTATACCAAAAAACATAATTGAAAAAAGGACCTTCATCCACCCCCTCGGGTCCCGGCATAACCCGCATCAATACGGCCGATCCCAGAGCAATCACAACCAATCCACTGATTTCTAGCAACGCTCTGAGAATGGGTCTTTTGCCGTAATCCAAATGACGTACCAACTGCCAAACGAGCAAAAAATCCAATACGACCATAAGCAGAGCCAAAGGATAGTTTTGCAACAAACGGCTGAGCGTTTCGTTGAAGTTCAAGTTGAACTGGTTCTGGAAAAAAGGGACGGCTCCTTCAAAAGCAAGCCGGAAGGCCAGCACAAAGAAAGCCAACAACAAGATTTCTGTAAGGGTTGTTTTATTTTTTTTCACGACGTACAACAAAGAATACAGACCAGCCTATGATTTCCGTTACCAACGTAGTTGTAAGGACATTGCTTAAAATGTGCTTCATACCGGGAAAGAGCATCTGAATCCAACGCGCTCCGTTTGTACCTAAAAAATAGCCGGCAAACGAAGAAAGCAACAACAATCCTACTATGACTTCCACCGGTCCGCCAAACGCACGAATAAGAATAACGACCATAGCAATAGTCAAACAAGTAAGCACCAAAGTGTCTCCCAAATTTGTGTTGTGCAACAAGTAACAGCTAAGGGCATGTGCTACGGCAAAGCCATGAATAATCAAATGTATGGTTCCGGCTTTTTTCATATTGGGTAAAGTTACAAAAATTCTTGAATGTTTTTTCTCTATATTTGTTAAGATTTACTAATGAAGTTATTATGGAACTTGTTTTTAGAATTCACTACAAAGCACCGGAAGGCAGCGTGATGCAATTGTTCGGAACTCCCATGAACCGTATGGAAGGAGATTGGTGGGAACTGACGCTTCCGGCACAATCTCTGAAAAGAGGCATTCCCTATACATACACTGTTCTTTTACCTGACGGATCTTTCGTAACGGAACAACAAGGCCGCAGCCACAAGAGTCTCCCAAAAACAGACAAAATCTTTATTACCGACAGATGGAGCGACCTGACGTATTCGTACGTATTCTCTACCCATACAGCCCGTAGTCCCAAAAAGTCCCCTATCCACTTGATGGTGCAATCGGGTGCCGTACCGCAGGGATACCATTTGGCCCTGTGCGGCAACACGAAAGAAACGGGCATGTGGGATCCGCAACACGCCGTAGCACTCACCTATACGGGCGGAGGTTTGTGGGTAGCAGGCCTGTCTTCTGCACCCGGTACTTTTGAGTACAAATACGTCATCCGCAAAGACGGGCACAAACAATGGGCAGAATGGGAAGAAGGCCCCAACAGGAAATTGCCTGTACCGTTTCCTATCCAAGCCGACAGCAAAGAACACCAAATCATTGCAGACCATCCCCACAGAAGTTCCCGCCCCGGATTGAAATTTGCCGGTACGGCCATTCCCATCTTCTCTTTGCGTAGTGAAAACAGCTGGGGCATAGGAGATTTTGAAGATCTGAAGCTCATGGCCCTTTGGGCAGAAAAAACGGGACAGCGTGTCATCCAGATCCTTCCGGTAAACGATACGACCATGTACCACAATTGGATAGACTCGTATCCGTACGGAGGCATTTCCGTTATGGCGTTGCATCCTCTGTATGCCCGTATAGAAAACATGTGTCCGGAAGACATCCCCGTTGATTTAAGCCGGTTCCAAAAAGAAAGAAAGAAGCTGAACAGTTTGCCGGAGCTGGATTACGACGGCGTAGCAACCCTCAAATGGGAAGCCCTGAAATACGTCTACAAGAAGACGGGCAAAACCACCATGCAAAGCGCTTCTTACCTGTCTTACATAAAAGAAAACAACCATTGGTTGCAACCCTACGCCCTGTTCTGCGTATTGAGAGATACGTACGGAACGGCCGATTTTACCAAATGGGACAAATACAAAACGTACGACCCTGCCTATTTGGCGGATGTGGACCCGGAGCAACTGAACTTATACATATTCGTACAGTACCACTTGGACAAACAATTGGTAGAAGCCCGCGATTTCTTAAACAGCAAAGGCCTTGTGCTCAAAGGCGACATTCCCATTGGCATCACGCCGCAAAGCGTAGAAGCGTGGGCCTTGCCGCATTTGTTCCATATGCAATCACAAGCCGGTGCCCCGCCCGATGATTTTTCCGTACACGGACAAAACTGGGGTTTTCCCACGTACAATTGGGCCGAGATGGAAAAAGACGGGTACGCGTGGTGGAAGAACCGCTTCTCTTACATGGCGCGTTACTTCCAAGCCTACAGGATAGACCACATCCTTGGGTTTTTCAGGATTTGGACCATTCCGGCTCGTCACAGTTCGGGGTTGCTTGGGTACTTTGATCCGGCCTTGCCTTTTACCACAGAAGAATTACATCGCAACGGCGTAGTATTACACCACGAGCGCATGGTAAAACCCTACATCACAGACTGGGTTTTGGATGAAATATTTGGCAGCAAAGCGGCAGAAGTAAAAGAGTCCTACCTGTTGTACAACGATTCCTCGGGCCGATACGACCTGAAAGAACCTTTTGACACGCAGCGGAAAATCCAGGCGCACTTCAGCACCTTGCCGGACGACGAACTGCACCGCAACATACAAGAGGGGTTGATGGATTTGTGCACCAACGTGCTTTTTGTGGAGCAACCAGACCGTGCGGATGCGTACCACCCTAGAATCTCGGCTCAGTATAGTCTGTCGTACAAAGCCTTGGACGACGATACCCAATTTGCCTTCAACAAGCTGTACGACCACTTCTTCTACCACAGACACAACGAATTCTGGTACCACAGTGCCATGAAAAAGCTGCCTCCGTTGATTTCTGCCACGCAAATGCTTTGTTGTGCAGAAGATTTGGGAATGATACCCGATTGCGTACACCCCGTGATGCAAGAACTGTCTATGCTCAGTTTAGAAGTGCAACGCATGCCCAAAGACACGTACTTAGATTTTGGCTACCCGACACATTATCCATACTTAAGCGTGTGCACCACAGGAACGCACGATATGAGTACCCTCAGAGGATGGTGGGAAGAAGACCGTACCGTATCAAGCCGTTTCTATCACCATTTTATGGATAAACAAGACGAGGCACCGTATTACTGCGAACCGTCTGTTTGTTTGGAAATCATTCAGGATCATTTGCGAAGCCCGGCCATGCTCTGCATCCTTCCTTGGCAAGATTGGATGGCTCTATCGGCCACATTACGCAGAGAAGACCCCCACGCCGAACGCATCAACATACCGGCCATCGTCCCGCATTACTGGCAGTACCGTATGCATATGACGTTGGAAGAATTGTTGCAAGAAGACGAATTCAACGCCTTTATTCTGAACTTGATTGAAACTGCAGGACGCTGACATGAAAACATACAGACAAATATTTCCTGAAGAAATTGCCCAACTGAAAAAGCAACGTTGCTATTCGGAGGATTGGACAAAAGTATGGGTGGACCCCGATTTTAGGACGGATAGAATATGGGATACTGCTTTTTCCGGAGATATTCGTCTGGGTGTCTTCACCTCTGAAACGGAATTGCCCTCCGGAATACGAATCCGGTCAGGCATCTGCAATACAAAACTGCATAACGTGTCTGTGGGTGACAATTCCTATATAGAAAACATCCACGGATATATTGCCAATTACAACATCGGTTCTGACTGTATCATTGAGAATGTCGATAAATTATATACAGAAGGCATTTCTTCTTTCGGGAACGGAGTAGAAGTATCCGTACTTAGTGAAACAGGCGGTCGAGAAGTACCCATCAACAACAAATTGACGGCTCATTTTGCCTATATCCTGGCGTTATACCGTCATAAAACGGAACTTATCAAACAGATGCAAGAGTTGGCTCACCAATACGCCGTAAAAGTATCATCAAACAGAGGTACTATTGGAAACCGAGTTACCATCAGTCATTCCGGTACTATTAAAAACGTAGTCATAGGAGACGCTACCCATATTGAAGGCACGTCATACCTGGTCAACGGCAGCATCAATGGAAACGCAAACGACCCCGTATACATTGGGTATGGAGTAAAATGCGAAGATTTTATTATCTGCTCCGGATCCCGGGTGGAAAGCGGTACTACCATCAAGAAATGCTTCGTAGGTCAAGGAACCAGACTGGCGAAAGGGTATTCCGCCAACGATTCGCTTTTTTTCAGCAACTGTTTTGGAGAAAACGGCGAGGCATCCTCCGTATTTGCAGGACCTTTTACCGTTACGCACCATAAATCCACACTGCTTATTGCCGGTATGTTTTCTTTTATGAATGCCGGTTCCGGATCCAACCAATCCAACCATATGTACAAGTTGGGTCCCATTCATCAAGGCATCATGGAGCGCGGAGCCAAAACTACTTCCGAATCCTACATCCTTTGGCCCTCCCGCATCGGGGCTTTTTCCCTCGTACTGGGTCGTCATGTAAACAATACAGATACCAGTTCCCTGCCTTTTTCATACCTCATAGAGCAAGACGACACCACCTATCTTGTTCCGGGAGTAAATCTGAGAAGTGTAGGTACCATTCGCGATGCCCAAAAATGGCCTAAAAGAGATTTGAGAAAAGACCCTGTCAAATTGGACCAAATCAATTACAACCTACTAAGTCCCTACACCATTCAGAAAATGATGAACGGTAGATCTATCCTTAAGGAATTGATGAGAGTATCCGGAGAAACGACAGACGTGTTTTCTTACAAAAGCACAAAAATCAAAAACACTTCTTTAATCAAAGGAATTGAATATTACGAGATAGCCATCAAGAAATTCTTGGGGAATTCCATCATAAAACGTCTGGAAGAAACACGTTTCAAATCTGTTGAAGAAGTCAGAGAACGATTGCGCCCGGACACTACAATAGGATTGGGAGATTGGCTGGATGTTTCAGGTCTGATTGCACCCAAAACAGAAGTAGACAAATTGATTTTGGGAATAGAGGCACGTGAAATCTCCAAAATAGCCGATATCAATCACATTATTGAAGAATTACACAAGAACTATTACTATTACGAATGGACTTGGGCTTATTCCAAATTGGAAGAATTCTTTGGGTTGGACCTCCAAAAAATCACCATAGATCAAATTGTTGAGATTGTCAAAGTATGGAAAGATGCCGTAGTAGGATTGGACAAAATGCTGTACGAAGACGCACGGCAAGAGTTCTCACTCAGTGCCATGACCGGCTTTGGGGCAGACGGCAACATGGATGAATGCCGCCTGGATTTTGAACAGGTCAGAGGGGTATTTGAGAAAAACGAATTTGTAGCCTCTGTGTTACAACACATTGAAGACAAATCGGCCCTTGGTCAGGAACTCATAGACAGACTCCGCACCATCTAACCACCTTCTTACAGCACGCAGCCCCGCTCTTTACTCGATAGCGGCACCGCGCTCTCCGGAAGCCGTGGCCCAGGCTCGGTACATCTTACCCGTATTAAATTCCATGGCAATATTGCCATTCTTGTCTATACAAATAACACCGCCGCCGGTGCCTTCCATTTTATCAATTTTTTCAAAAATCACTTCCCTTGCAGCGTCTTCTACCGTCATGCCTTTGTAGTCCATCAAAGCACTGATATCAAAAGCCACACAACGCCGTATCCACAATTCGCCATGACCTGTTCCTGAAACAGCCACAGTATTGTTATTGGCGTACGTACCTGCACCTACGATGGGCACATCACCTACCCTTCCCCAACGTTTCCCGCTCATACCTCCTGTAGAAGTTGCCGCTGCCAGGTTTCCTTTTTTATCCAACACCACACAACCAACCGTTCCTCCGGGATTCGGTTCTTCCTGCTTCTTTTGAAGCCTTTCCCATTGCTCAATTCTACTTGGGGTGGAGAAATACGAATTCTCAACTACCGTCAATCCCATTTGTGCAGCAAAAGCCGAGGCTCCCTCTCCGATGAGCAACACGTGCGGTGAATTTTCCATCACTTGGCGAGCTGCCAGTATGGGATTCTTTATGTCCTTAAGACCTGCAACAGCACCTGCCTGCAAATTTTGACCGTCCATTACAGCGGCATCCAGCTCGTGTACCCCGTCTAACGTAGTAACAGCTCCTTTCCCTGCATTAAAGTGAGGACAATCTTCCAACCATATTACTACTTGAGTAGCAACATCCAGAGCATCAGCGCCTTCCTCCAGCAAAGTCGTACCTGTTGACAGCGCTTCGTCCAACATACTTAAGTACAGCGCACGTCTTTCCGGAGACATTTTTGTTGCGGCTCCTGCACCTCCATGTAAAACAATAGCCCATTCTTCTTTAGGGCTGTCCTGTGTGCAACTTGACGCAAAAAACACAACAAAAGGTAAAAGCAAAAAAGTAAAATATTTCTTCATACAAACAATATTAAATTTCAATTGACAAGGTAGAATTTTTTTTTGTGGTTTTAAAAATTATACCTAACTTGCAGACTGAAATCAAGTGGTTAAATAGGTCCACAACCGTCGTTTTTAGTTCAAAAAACCTATTCGACAAGCTGTCTTAAAGACGGCTTGTTTGCTATAAACTGCCACCTTTTCGGCCATTTTCCTGCAATTTCCTGCAACTTTCTGCAACTTCCTGCAACTTCCTGCAATTTTTTGCAACTTCCTGCAATTTTTTGCAATTTTTTGCATTTTCTTGCACCTACCTTTACTGTTTTTCTTGCATTTTCTTGCAGCTAATTTCCTGCTCTTAGCTCGTTTTTTTCAGTTTTATTTTAACTTCTAAATCATTTTTTTGCAACTACTTTCCTGCTCTTAGCTCGTTTTTTTCAGTTTTATTTTAACTTCTAAATCATTTTTTTGCAACTAATTTGTATGTTTGCACGTCATATAGGCACATTTTAATAAATTTTTATGAAAAAGATTTTCACTATTATCAGTATTGTCGGGCTTTCCTTAATGATGTCTTCATGTTTACCCGACTGGATAAAGCCTGATCAAGTTAGCAAAAAACTACACGGAGAGATAGAATACGATTTTGCAGATAAAATAGACTACTTTAAAGCAGAGTTGCTAAGTTGTTACGGAGTAAAGGATTTGGACGATCCTTCCGTTGGTACCATACATGCCAATATAAAAATTACAGGAAATCTGACTTCATATCCAAGGCTTCGTTTCCAATCAAAAGCAAATGATAGAGATACGTACATTACAGAAGCTATGACCCAAAACCAGGTTCAATATGATTCCAAAACCTTTGTAGATGAAGTGGAGCTAGGTAAAGGTGAAACGCACATGTTAGAATTGGAGTTCCCTAACGTACCGTCCAATTTCGTTAAAATTGCAAGACTATACGTATCTGTGGTAATCAACGAAAAGAAATATTACTCGTTCATTATTCACCAAATCCCCTACCTGCCAAAATCCGATCGAATAGTCTGGAGGTAGTGAGTAGCCGCTTCCAACACAGGACGTCAATTTACACATACCCAACAACTTACAGTGCTATGCCATTGTGTGGCACTCACTACCCTTAGAGCAAAAGGCCGTTTTTCCGTGTTTTCCGCGAAAGGTAGTGAGTGACAAAAAGCCACTTTTTTCGCAACTAGTAGAAGCAAAGCAACTTACAAAGCCCGGACACTTCTCTATACTCACTACCCTTGAACCAAAGCACCGTTTCCTGCAAAAAAGCGCCGTTTCCTGCAAAAAGCGCCGTTTCCTGCAAAAAAGAAGGTGCGGCAAGGCCGCGTATATAAAAACCCCGGACCTTTCAAGGCCGGGGTTACCTTTCGCGTAGCTAAGCCCTCCCTCGAGGGAGGGTTTGGGCGGGTGATCGTTGTGAGTGCGGCCAAGCCGCCCTTAAACGAAAAACCCCGAACCTTCTATGAAGGTCGGGGTCGTTTAAGGGCGGCGGCTACCTACTCTCCCACCTGGTAGGGCAGTACCATCGGCACAAACGTGTTTAACTTCTCTGTTCGGAATGGGAAGAGGTGGGTCCACG
>MTBK01124082.1_pt1 | contig 16445 bp, 13 predicted proteins | sample 1535981 | NCBI WGS metagenome assembly MTBK01 (sample SAMN06109225, study PRJNA356200) | anaerobic digester metagenome | isolation source: biogas reactors fed with pig manure or primary and secondary sludge | place: Spain | collected 2016-06-30 | reverse complement strand
TCGCCGATATCGGGCAGGTCCTCTGGGCGGCGCAGGGGGTCACCGATGAGCGGGGATACCGGACAACCCCCTCCGCCGGCGCCCTCTACCCCCTGGAGATCTACGTCGTCGCGGGCGATCTCATGGACCTTCCGGCCGGCATCTACCACTACCAGCCTGATGGGCACATCCTCGTCCGGACCACAGGCGGGGATCAACGGGAAGCCCTGCAGGCGGCGGCCGTCAACCAGACCCCTATCGGCGACGCACCGGCGACGATCGTCATCTGTGCAATCCCGGAGCGTACGACCGCGAAGTACGGTGAGCGGGGTATGCGCTACGTCTACATGGAAGCGGGGCACGCCTCCGAGAACGTCTACATCCAGGCGGTGGCGATGGATCTCGCCACCGTCGTTATCGGGGCGTTCGATGATGCCCGCATCGGAGATATCCTCGACCTCCCCGGGAACACAACACCGCTCTACATCATGCCGGTGGGAAAGCAGGTACCCGGAGGGGGCTGACCGGTAGTACCGCTAACGAGGGCGGGAAGGCTTTACCGAAGGCTGTTGCTGGCTGATACAATGGATCGCGCCAAAACCCGGGACCATCGCCGTACAGTCGATACCGACGACCTCCCGATCGGGGAAGGCCTGCCGGATCCGGGCGAGTGCAACCTCATCGTTCGGGTGACCGAATACCGGCACCAGGACGATGGTATTCCCGATGTAGAAGTTCGCGTAACTCGCCGGCAACCGGTCCTCGCCGCCGACCGCCCCCGGCATCGGGAGCGGTATGACCGTCAGGGGGGTTCCGTCCTGGTCGGTCGACCGCTTGAGGATCTCGTAGTTCTCCTTCAGGGTGGCATAGTTTACGTCGTCCTCGTTCTCCTCAAGGGCGCAGAGGACGGTTGTCGGGTCCACGAACCGGGCGATATCATCGATGTGCCCATCGGTGTCGTCGCCGGCGATCCCCTCTTTTAACCAGATGACGTGACCTGCACCTATGTAGGCCTCGAGGTAGGCCTCGATATCCTCACGGGAGAGGTCGGGGTTGCGGTTCGGGTTTAAGAGACACGCCTCAGTCGTTATCACCGTGCCGCGCCCGTTCACCTCGATGGAACCCCCTTCCATGACGATCCCGGGGGTGAAGACGGGGAGAGCCATATCACGGTTCATGGTGAGCGGTATCCGGGTATCCCCCATGAGCTCGGGGTACTTCTCCCCCCAGGCGTTGAATATCCAGTGCACCATCGCAAGGCTCCCGGTCTCCCGGTTGGCAACGAACGTCGGGCCGTAATCGCGGAACCAGACATCGGCATAATCGACGATCTGGAAGGTGACGCCCCCTGCATCGATACCCTCCTCATCCAGAATCGCCTCGACCCTGGTGCGCATCATGTCACTCACAACAAGCAGGTTGACCGTCTCTGAGCCCCGGAGCGCTGCGATGATCTCGATGTAGGCCGCCTCCACCCGGGCAAGGTCGGGGAACGTCTCGGTATCATGGGGCCAGGAGAGCCATACGGCATCGTGCGGCTCCCACTCCGCCGGCATGTGGTAGCCGAGCGCTTTTGGTGTCCGGTCGGCCGGAATCCTCCGGGTGAGCGCCCCGTAGGTCTCGGGCCGGCGGTTCCGGAAGAAGCCCCAGCCCTCCCGGACTGATTCGTTCATCGAGAGGTCGATCTCCACGACCAGGACCCCCTCACCCTCCCCGGCCCGGGCGAGGACGTTTCCGAAGGCATCGGCTACAAACGAGCTCCCGAAGAACCGGATATCGCCCTCCTCCCCCACCCGGTTGACGGCGGCGACGTGAATGCTGTTCGCTATAGCGTGACCCCGTTGCACCGTCTCCCACGCCTCGCGCCAGTCGCCCTCCGGCGGCACCTCTTCACCCGCGATACTGCCGAGAGCCGTCGGGTAGAATACGATCTCCGCACCCTGGAGCGCAACCGCCCTCGCGGCCTCCGGGAACCACTGGTCGTAGCAGATGAGCACAGCTATCCGGCCATACCGGGTGTCGTAGACCCGGTAGTCATCCCCGGGGCGGAAATAGGTCTTTTCGTAGAAGAGGGGGTCGTAGGGGATATGCACCTTCCGGTAGGGGGGGAGCAGATGCCCGTCCGCATCGATCACCACCGCTGTGTTGTAGTACTCCCCATCCGCCGTCCGCTCATAGAGGGGAGCGATGATCACAACGCCCGCCTCCCGGGCGAGCGCCGAGAGGGCGCGGGTTGCAGGGCCCGGGATGGTCTCAGCGTATGCGGAGGCGTCCCGGCCATCATACTGCGGGAAGTAGGGTGTCCGGAAGAGCTCCTGCAGGCAGATGACCCGGGCGCCCTCCCTGATCGCTGCCCGCACCGCGCCAAGGGTGTGAGCCAGGTTGCGGTCGGGGTCGCCGCCCACCGCCGTCTGGATGAGGCCGATCTTCTGTGTGGTCAATCGCTATCAACTCACCGTATCGGTAGGACACTTCAGCATTTTATACCATCTGCCGGAAAGCCATAGCGTTATTCGGGATCGCACCCTGTACGTACAAGGAAGATGGAGTTTGCGACAACCCTTCTCATCGCCGTCGGTCTCGCGATGGATGCGTTCGCCGTTGCTATCAGCGGGGGCACGGGCGTTCGGGAGGACCGGTGCCGGTACGCCCTCGTCGTCGGGGCGCTCTTCGGTGGGTTCCAGGCGGGGATGCCGGTGCTCGGGTGGCTCGGCGGCGCAAGCATCACCTCGATCATCGGGGTTTACGGCCGCTGGATCGCATTCTTGCTGCTCGTCCTGATCGGCGGGAAGATGCTCATCGAGGCGGTACGGGGGGATGGGGATGGGGTGCAGTTTGCCGGAGGGAGCGTGGCAACCCTCCTCGTGCTCGCCGTCGCTACCAGCATCGATGCGCTCGCTGTCGGCGTCACGTTCGCCCTCCTGGATACGCCGATCCTCTGGCCGGCGATCACGATCGGCGTTGTTACCTTCGCCATATCCGCCGCCGGGGTCCTGATAGGGAGCACGTTTAGCCGGGTATCCGGGCGGAAAGCCGGGATCCTCGGCGGGGTGATCCTGATCGCCCTCGGCCTCCGAATCCTGCTTGAACACACAGTCCTCTAGCAACTTCACCCGGTCTCGTCCAGGATCCGCCGTATCTCAAAGGTCAGGTTTTTGCTCTCAGAGTCGAGCGCGACGAGCCGGAGGTCCCCTGCCGACCGAACCCCGATACCAAGCTCCACCGCCCGGGCGATCTGATCCATAGCAAATATCCGGCCCTGCATCACATCCGGCGTCGAACCATAGAGCCTGAGCAGGGCGATAGCGACAGCATCGAGGGCGATCCGGTCGGCACTCGCGAGCATGACCCCGGGCCCGATCAGGTCGCCCCGCTCAGGCCCTCCGGTTGAAAAGCCCGCAGTCGCGTCCATGATGGTAACATCACAGGGGCAGAATTTGTTTACCTCGGCGATCATCCGGCGTTGGTGCGGCGAGGAGTGGAGCTCAGCCATGTAGTTGTAGCCATCTTCCGGATCTTTCGCTGCAACAGCCCCGATGAGGTTCTTCAGGGAGAGGGAGACGTGCCCACCGAACCGGTGGGCCTTCAGACAGCATGTCTGGATAACCGCATCCGAATCACGGAAGAGCCGCGCGACTAAAAACCCCCGCTCCCAGTGAAGGTCAGTCGAAGGGATCGCCTCCCATCCCTCCCGGGGAAGATCGTCGAGCACCACCACCTCCGCGCCTGCCCGCTCCGCCACCCCGGTAACACCGCGCCTCGCGAGCACCACCTCCGTCTCCCCCATACCGCTCCTCTCAGCGATCCTGACCCTCCGGGCGCCGGCGTCGGCGATCTCTCCGAGGATCGCCTCCAGGGTATCAGGGTGGGTTGTCGCGGGGAAAGGGTCGTCGCTGTTGAAGTTTGCCTTAACCGCGACCTCCCCGCCCTCGCGGGGAGGAGCGACCTCGCCCCAGAGCACCTGAACGGCGTGGTAGCGATCTGACGCATCGGTGACGTAGACTTCGGAGACTGCTGGTGATGCCATGCGCGCAGAGTCTCCGGCGATCTATAAAAAATGTGTGCTATCCCGGGATTGGCCCCGGGTAAGGCGACAGAACTGGAGTCAGAGCGACATTGAGGAGAGGCTGGTCTATCGTGCCGACACCCGGAACGATCTCCCGGCGAGGGGAGGGTATGCGGGCACGGTGCGCCTCACACCGTCCCGTAGGTCGTCGTCCGCTGCCGGAGCACCCGCCCGAGGTCTTCGGCTATCCGCTGCATCTCGCCCGGATCCAGGTAATCAGCACCCTCACCACCGGCATCGACTGAAACATCGTCGCAGAACATCGTCCCCCCGAGATCGTTTGCGCCGGAGAGGAGGGCCATCTCGGCCATCTTCGTCCCCACCTTCCCCCACGAGACCTGGATATGGTCGAAGTTATCGAGGAAGAGTCGGGCGACCGCGATAAGCAGGATATCTTCCCTGCCGGTCGCTCCCGCCGGCGCGAGTCCCGCGCGGTAGAGGGCGGTGTTCTCGTGGAGGTACGAGAGAGGCACGAGTTCGGTGAAACCCCCGGTATCGTCCTGGATCTCGCGGAGGATGCCGAGATGTCGGGCCCGGTCCTCCGCCGATTCACAGGATCCGTACATGATCGTCGCAGTCGAGCGGACACCGAGATCGTGCGCCTCCTTGATGATCCGGACCCATGTCGCCGTATCGCACTTTCCGGGGCAGATCACCCGCCTGACGCTGTCAACCAGGATCTCGGCCGCCGTCCCCTGGAGGGTTCCGAGGCCGACCTCGCGGAGCCGCTCGATCGCCTCTGCGGTCGAGACCCCGCTCTGTCCCGCCGCCCAGGCGATCTCGTCCGGGCTTGCGGTATGGATATCCACCCCGGGCGCGACCTCCCGCACGGAGGATATGAGATCAGTATAGGAGTCGAGCGTGTAATCGGGGTGCACCCCCGAGAGGAGGCAGATCTCAGTGACGTTTCGTGCCACCGCCGTCAGTGCCTTCTCCCGCACGGTCAGGGGATCGTCATAGAACGCTCCCGGGGCATCAGCCCGGCGCCCGAATCCGCAGAACCCGCAGAGGTTCTTGCAGATGTTGGTGACGTGGATGTTCTGGTTCCGGACGTAGGTGACGATATCACCCACTTTTCGTTCCCGGAGTTCATCCGCGGCGGCGGTGATATCCCAGACATCCCGGTTGCGGGTCTTGAGCAGTCGCACCGCTTCCTCCTCGGTGAGGCGGTGACCGGCGAGCGTATCGCCGAGCAGGTCATGCAATGAGTACGGCATCGTAGACAACTCTATTAGAGTCCGGATTTATTCGTCTTTCCTTTTCCACCGCACAAACACCAGGTCGTGGATGATGACGATGACAATGACAAGGATCGCGAACTCGAAGAGGTGCAGGGGCAGATAACCGATGAGCGGCACTGCAAATAGAGCTTTTCCTATGATCCACTCTTTCTCTACCGGTTCAACCACCCCGACGCCGGAGATTTTGAGGTTTCCCTGGTCGATATAGGGATTGTTATCTCCTTTCGTGATGTAGCCACCGTGCGGGTCTCTATAGTACTCGCCGAGTGCCGATTGCTCGATAGTGGCGGCATCGGCATAGATCAGCGCGCGATGAATGATCGGGTGGACGGAGTCCACGCCGTTTGGCCGGTAGATGATCACATCACCATAGTCCCCGAACGATCGGTATCCGGTCAGCTGCCCCTCCTCGTAGGTCACAAGAGCACCGAACCGGTCCTCATCCACGACCAGCACGAGGTCACCGACGTTCATGTTCGGGACCATACTCTCAGACTCGATCGTGACCACGGCAGGCCAGGTGCCGGCGACGATGTAGAGGGCGAGAGCAATGCCCCCCACGACCGCGATGACCCAGAGGAGGTCCCGGGCGAGGGAGACGCCCGGGTGTTCACTCTTCCGGAATGCCTGGAGGGCCGATGCTGCACGCTGCAGCCAGGTGGTATCCGCCATTTGTTCTCATGAGGGTACTATTTCTATATACATAGAATCTCCGGCGGGAGATGGATGAAAAGATAAACCCATATCACCAGGGGGCAAATATCATGAGACCATGCTCGCCAACGCCGAGATCGTACGCCGGTTCCTGGAGCTCAAGCACCAGGTCCACCCCGACGTGGTGAGTTACATCAGGGAACAGGACGATCCCTCGCTCATCGACCGGATCGCTGCCGCGGTCCCCGACGGCACCCTCGTCATATCGGCGGAGCACATACCGGGGCTGAAGAAGGTCAGGGACGGGACCAGATTCCTTACGAACCCGGAACTTGAGGTTATTGTGGGAAGCGCCGGGACCACGGGGAGCGTCACCGGCCACGAGGACGCAGTCCACTACTTCCGGGATCGCTACAACCAGCTCGCCTCGATGGTCCGGGGCAGGATGACCGCGATGCCGATCGAGGCGCTGGCAAAGTCCCCTCACCGCTACCGCGACGAGGAGTGTAGCATCATCGGTATGGTGGCCGAGACCCGGACGACCGCAAAAGGGCACCGGCTCGTCGAGCTGGAAGATCCCACCGGATCCATACGCGTTCTCTTCAATAAAGGGAGGGACGAGTCTTTCTCGGAGGCAGAGAAGATCCTCCCCGATGAGGTGCTCGGGGTCAGGGGGAAACTCTCAAACGACGGTGGACTCCTCTTTGCCGACCAGCTCACCCGGCCGGATATCCCCATCAACCACGCTCCGTTCAGGAGCGATCGACCGGGAAAAGCGATCATGATATCGGATGTCCATGTTGGGAGCGATACCTTCCTCAATGAAGCGTGGAACCGGTTTGCCGACTGGCTCCAGGACTCCGACGCCGCATATCTCCTGATCGCAGGCGACCTCGTCGATGGCATCGGGATCTACCCGGGGCAGGAGAACGAACTGACGATCAAGAACATATATGAGCAGTATGATGTCTTTGCGGAGATGCTCCGCGACCTCCCATCAAGGATCCAGATCGTTGTCATACCTGGAAATCACGATGTCGTCAGGATGGCCGAACCACAGCCGGCGATCCCGGCAGAGTTCACCGAAAAATTCCCGGCAAACTGCACCGTCGCCGAGAACCCCTGCCTGTTGAACCTCCAGGGTGTCCGGGTTCTCATGTACCACGGGCGGTCGTACGACGATATGATCGGACTCATCCCGGGAGCGAGTTACGAGCGGCCCGGGGAGATCATGGACGAGATGCTGAAACGCCGGCTGCTCGCCTCTCCCTACGGCATGCGCACCCCCATCGCTGCCATGAAGACCGACCGGCTTGTTATCGACCCCCTCCCGGAGATCCTGCTCACCGGCCATGTCCATATCTGCGGCATCACCCGGTACCGGGGCGTCCTCGGGGTGAACGCAGGAACATGGCAGTCGCAGACATCGTTTCAGAAGCAGATGAACATCCACCCCACACCCGCGCGGGCGTTTGTCGTCGATCTCCAGACACTCCAGACCGAAGTGATGGATTTCAGCTAACTATCCGCTGTTTTCCTGAGCCATTTTCCACATATTTTAAAATGTTGACCGCCACTGTATATGGTACTCTATCGGAGGAAAAAAAGAGATGGATCTGGTGTATCTGGCACCCATAGGTGCCATCCTCGCTCTCCTGTTTGCAGGATACTCGTACATGAGTATCAGGCGGGAGAGCACAGGTACTGAACTGATGCAGAAGATCGCTGCCGCCATTCATGATGGGGCAATGGTCTACCTGAACAGGCAGTACCGTGCTATCGCAGTATTTGTCATCGTGCTCGCCGCAGTCCTTGCGATCTGGATCGACACGCTCACCGCCGCATGTTTCGTGCTCGGCGCGGTGCTCTCAGCGGCTGCCGGTTACATCGGCATGTTTACCGCAACAGCCGCAAACGTCCGGACCACGAACGCTGCGCGGAGGGGTATCGCGGATGCGTTCCGGGTCTCGTTTGCAAGCGGCTCAGTCATGGGCATGGCTGTGGTCGGTCTCGGTCTCCTCGGGCTCTCGGTCGCCTATGTGGCTATCAGCACATTCACCGGGCTCGCGCAGGCTGAAGTCCTCACCGCTGTGACCGGGTTTGGTCTCGGTGCGAGCTCTATCGCGCTCTTTGCTCGTGTCGGCGGCGGTATATTCACCAAGGCCGCAGACGTCGGCGCCGACCTCGTCGGCAAGGTCGAGGCAGGCATCCCCGAGGATGACCCCCGGAACCCGGCCGTCATCGCCGATAACGTCGGTGACAACGTCGGCGACGTCGCAGGCATGGGTGCCGACCTCTACGAGTCCTATGTCGGTTCGATCATCGCGGCGATGGTCCTCGGCGTCGCAGTCGCGGCCACGCAGTTCCCGAACGCAGACGCCATGAGCGTGATCATCCTCCCGCTGGTCATATCAGCGGTCGGCATCGTCGCATCCATCATCGGCTCGCTCTTCGTCCGGACTAACAAGACCGAGAGCAGCGCCATCCACATGGCGTTCAACAAGGGACTCCTCTCCGCGCTCGTCCTTGTCGTCATAGCGACATACTTCCTGGTGAACATGCTTCTCGGGGCGGAGTATATCGGTGTCTTCTACGCCACCGTCGCTGGTCTCGTTGCAGGGTTTATCATCGGCCTGATCACCGAATACTACACATCGTTTGATCGGAAACCGACCCTCTCTATCGTGAAGTCGAGCGAGACCGGGGCCGCCACCACCATCATCACCGGGTTTGCGAAGGGGATGGAGAGCACCGTCTGGCCGGTCCTTGTCATCGCCCTTGCTATCTACGTCTCGTACATGGCAGCCGGGCTCTACGGCATCGCTATCGCCGCAGTCGGTATGCTCTCGACACTCGGGATCTCCCTCTCGGTCGATGCATACGGTCCTGTCGCAGATAACGCCGGCGGTATCGCCGAGATGTCCCACCAGAAGCCGGAAGTCCGTGAGATCACCGATACCCTGGATGCGGTTGGAAACACCACCGCAGCCATCGGAAAGGGGTTTGCTATCGGCTCTGCGGCCCTGACGGCACTTGCTCTCTTCTCCGCCTACACCCAGGCGGTCAACCTCACGATCATCGATGTCTCGGTCCCGAATGTCTTCATCGGGCTCTTGATCGGCGCGATGCTCCCCTTCCTCTTCTGTTCCATCACGATGATGGCGGTCAGCAAGGCAGCATACAGTATCGTCCACGAGGTCCGCCGCCAGTTCCGCGAGATCGCCGGCCTCATGGAGGGGACAGCCGACCCTGACTACAACTCCTGTATCTCCATATCTACGAACGCGGCGCTGCGCGAGATGATCCTGCCGGGTGTCCTCGCCGTCGTCGCGCCGCTCGCTGTCGGGATAGTCCTCGGCCCTGAAGCGCTCGGTGGCCTCCTCGTCGGCTCCCTCGCAGCCGGGTTCCTCCTCGCCATAACTATGGCAAACGCCGGCGGGGCCTGGGACAACGCGAAGAAGTACATCGAGCAGGGCCACCTCGGCGGGAAGGGTTCGGATGCCCATAAGGCGGCGGTCGTCGGCGACACCGTGGGCGACCCCTTCAAGGATACGTCAGGGCCCTCCCTGAACATTCTCATAAAGTTGATGTCCATGGTCGCGCTGGTCTTTGCACCGCTGATCCTGGTCTTCTAAACTACTTTTTTTCTCGCCGGAGATGCATTCAGGAGCCTGTCAAGCGCACCTTCCGGAACCCTATCAGCCAGGGGTTACACCCGCAGGGACGCTCCTCACCAGATCGCAGTGTGGAGATCGCCACCCTTCCGGAACCCCGAAAACGACCGGAACCCCTGCACCGCATCGATGACCCGGGCACTCGCTACCTTCATGAAGACCTCAAGGGGTATGCGCATCTGCCCTTCAAGACAGCTGTAGAAGTAATTTCGCAGTGTCATCTCCGCCCGCAACTCGGGTATGAGGCGGCGCTGGAGGAGGGCGGTGTAGGCCTCTGCGAGCGGTGCTCCGGTGGTTAGATGGCGGTCGGCGGCATGAGCGGCGAGCTCTGCGGTCCGGTGAGCGTAGAAGATACCCTCGCCGAGTATCGGGCTTGCAAACCCGCCGGCATCGCCGACGAGGAGCGCCCCTCCATAGACCGGGGAGGGGATGTAGTTACCAAACGGTAACGGAGATCCCATAGGTCTCCGGTCTGCAAACGCCGAGAGGCCGATCGCGTTCAAAAACTCTCTGAACCGATCTGAAAGGATTCTTTCATTTTTCCTGTACAGTCCCCCGATACCGACAACGACCGCATCCTGATTCGGGAAGACCCACCCGTAGCCCCACCGGCAGGCGGAAAAGAAGAGATGCGGTGTCGCGAGATCGTTATCCACGTGAACCGGCCCATCCCCGCCGGCCGGGGCCTGTAGCTCGCTCCGGGGGATCACCAGTTCCAGCGCCATCCCGAGGTTTTCCTGCCACCGTTCACGGTCAACGACACCCTCCGGGAAGGAACGCCTGACCCGGCTATGGATCCCATCAGCCCCGATGAGGACCGGCGCAGAGCAGGAGTCTCCTTCTGATGTCGTGATGGTGTGGTGGGCGTGGTCGACGGCGGTCACCTCCACACCCTCACGGACCTCGACCCCGGCCTCCGCCGCCCGCCGGGCAAGGTACGCGTCGTAGCGCTCCCTCCTGGTGAAGTAGAACGGTTCCGCGAGGTCTCCGGTGAGAGCGCGGTCGTTCTCAACATAGACTGCGTATGTCGTCCCGGCGAAATCGATCAATCCCTCCCGCCGGAGGGCTGGAACCGGCAGAGAGAAGACCCGATCGAGAAATCTGACCGATTTCTGGCTGAGGCAGCCCCCGCAGACTTTATCCCGGGGGTACGTCTGCCTCTCAAGGAGGGCCACACGGTGACCGAACTTCCTGAGCAGGCAGGCAGCGGTGCTTCCGGCAGGCCCGCCCCCAACAACAATAGCATCATAGTCAGGCCTATCTATCATCATCTTCCCTCGTGCCGACAGAAGCCCGGCACATACTATTATTCTTTTCTCGGGGAGAGGCGACACCCTCTGCCCCGGAGAAATACCCTGGAGGAATGTATGCACTAAAGCACGGTATAATTTTCCAAAAATTGTTTTCCCTGCCCCGCATCAACCCGATGAAGGCGCTACTCCAGAGCCGGCGAGTGTTTTATGCCAGAAGTTCATGTCCTCAAGGGAGCCGCAGATGTTGACGCTCTCAGGGAGCGTTCCCGCATAGGTGTAGCCTGCCCGGGCGAAGGTGATATTGGCCGGAGGAGAACAGGCCCGGGCGATGGCAAACGCCGTCCGGACCCCGACTGAGCGCACCTCCCCTTCCATCCGTTGCAGGAGGTAGCCTGCAAACCCGCGCCCCCGGTAACCGGGCACTGTCGCAAAGCCGGTCATCTCTGCAAATTTACCGGCACTATCCACCTCCGCCGCGGCAACCGAGGCGATACGGTCACCGGATCCACGGATACAGAAACACCGGAGGTTCTTCTGCATCTCCCCTGCAAGGTAGGCCGGGTCGTGTATGGGAACCGGGTATGTCTCAAAGACCTCCCGGTAGATCGACGCAAGAGCCGGGGCATCCCCGGGCGTGGCAGGGGTAGCGGTGAAGCCTGGTCCGATCACCATCTCCGCCGCGCCTGCCCGGGCTTTTTCCCGCGCGACCGTGAGAACTTCATCGATACCGGCCGTATCAATCCCGGGGGCATCGAGGTATTTTGCCATATAGTAGCCATCCACCCTACCGCGGAACAGGCCGGGAAGGCATGCTCCGGAGGCATACCCGCGCGCTACGAAGTGATCGCGGGCCGGGGCAGGGATTCGCGCAAATATCCGCGAGTAACCCCGGTCCTCTGCGAGCGCGCTAAGGCGGTCGGTGATCCCGGGAAGGTCTGCCTCATCCAGGTGATAGAGAAAGATTCGGTCGTTATGGGGACCGTGATGGATCAGGCTTCGCCCGAGTTTTGTGATGGTGTCGGCATGGGCGCCTCTTCGCGGGCGACGCGATCCCCGGCCGGAAAGCCGTCCAGGGGGAGGAAGGGTCTGTTTTGCCGCGCGCCGCACCGGGGCGGCCCGGGCATCGGTACGTGTGATATGGTTTTTTGAATCCTGTAAAGAACTGAACATGCTGTTCCCGGGACTATATATTGCCCTTAATATATAATTGGTCCGGATAATCTGCCCCCTGACCGGAGAAAAACACTTTCACCCCGCACGCGGCAGGCTCTTTACACCAAAGATCGATGCTTCCTGTATGTCGATGCAGGAGCAGAAACTCACGCACCTCACCGCCGCCGGGAGGTTTGATATCTGTAGCCCGGGGGAGTGTATCAGGTTCCTCTCAGCCGCACCCTGCATCACCTACAACCCCCGGGCCGGCGGATGCAGCCGGATGCTGAAAGTCCTCCTCCACGGAACCTGTTCCTATGACTGTGCCTACTGCTCCATACGCCTGCAACGGGAACGGATGAGTTTCTCTCCCGAGGAACTCGCGGCGACCTTCCTCGACCTCTGGCGGGAGGGTCTCGTCGGCGGCTTATTCTTGAGCTCCGGTATACCGGGGGATGTCGATCTGGTCATGCATGATATCGTGGAGACGGGAGAGATCCTGCGCCGGCGGGGCTACGACGGCTACATGCACCTCAAGATCCTCCCCGGCGCTACCCGGGCGGATATCCACGACGCCGCCCGGGTTGCGAACCGGATCAGCATCAACTTAGAGACGACATCCCCCGACCGCCTCGGGAGCATCGCCGGGGTGAAGGACTACCGGCAGGATATCCTGAAGCGCCAGGCCTGGGTCGCGGAGGAGAAGCCCGGCAACCACATCACCCAGGTCGTCGTCGGGGCGGCAGGGGAGACCGACGCGGAGCTCCTCACCTGCGTCGCCGACCAGTACCGGCGGATCCGACCATTCCGGATCCACTTCGCGGCGTTCTGCGCCCTGCCCGGAACCCCCCTGGAATCGCACCCGGACACCCCATCCTGGCGGGCACGGCGGTGGTACCAGGCCGATTACCTGCTCAGGGACTACGGTATCAGCGCTGATGAACTCCGGGCGGCGCTCGATGAGGAGGGGTTCTTCGGGAACCGGGATCCAAAAGAGGTTCTTGCAGCCTCTACAGGACCGGTGAACGTCAATCTCGCGTCACGCCACGACCTCCTCCGGATCCCCGGCATCGGGCCGAAGGGCGCGGACCGGATCCTCGCTATGCGCAGGGAGCGGCCGCTCGCCGGCATCGACGATCTCAGGCGGGCCGGGATCAGGGGAAAGGCCGCCGGGCAGCACGTCACGTTCAGCGGGCGGGATACTGTCCAGACCAGGCTCTTCCCCTGACAACGCAGGAAGGACCGGATCGCCCGCAAAAAAGAGTCAGGGTTGTTTGACCCGGGCAAACTCATCGTTTACTTCGGCAGCAGACTGGTACGTCCGGTCACTGAACTGTTCGAGTGCCGCGATCACACCCGCTGGAGCGTTTTGCTCCCGCGCGCGGTTGATCAGGTCTCCTCTCCCCACCGGGTAGTCGATCTCCCTGAGGTAGGCCTGCAGATCGGCGGTCGAGAGTTGTTCAGCTTCGTATTCATCCATCTCAGCCCTCATCATGGATTTGAGCTCCGGAGCGTGCGCTTCCGTCACCGGCTGTGCTTCCACATCCTCCGCCTGTATCCGTATCTCCTCGCGCGCCGGCCTCTCCCGCACCTCCACCCGCTCCGTCGTGACGACCTCACGGGGCGGCGTCTCTGTCCGGGTCACGGCCCGCGCCTCCTCCTGGCTCGGAGGACCTATGGGCCGGGTCGACTCGATCATGTCCCAGTCTGCCTCCCGGGGCCACTCTCCCTCTGTGAAACCGGATGCGCTCTCGATCCTGTGCTTGCTTATATTCGCCACAAAAACGTCATCGCCAGGACGGTAGATCATCGCCTCGATGGGGATCGCGAAGAGCTTTGCTCCGAGACCGAACATGCCACCGGTCCTGAGCACCGCGTATGCCACCCTCCCCGTGGGCAGACCGACCCGCAGGCTTGCGATCTCACCGAGCTCATAGCCTTCCGGGTTCTTCACCTTCTTTCCCACGATGTCATCGGACGACATGAACTCCGACTCCCCCGCCCTCCGCGTCTCCTGTTCAAGAACAGTCCTTGCCATTACAACCACCTATCGCTTGAGTATACTTCCGAAGGTGAATGTCACCTTCATGCAGAGCGGGCGGTGCACGTTGAGACTATATAACATTTCCCGGGTTCCAGGCGCATGCCAGTCCACGATGGTATATCCGACATCTTCAAATCAACCTGATTTCCATGCTTTTCCTCCGGGATGACCTGATGGACAGGTGGATAGCCGGGTCATGGCGATCGCAGTTCCATGCCGTCGTCGAATGCCCGGGTATCCTTCCGTCAACTCCCATAGGAAATAAAATATATATTGAACATTATATTATCTCGAATATCAATGAGCCGCCTCCGTTACTTCAATACTATCTGTGCAGTCTGTGGCGAATCCTGCCGGTTCACCATCCCCGAAGCAGTCGCTTCCATCGGTCCGCGAGACCTCGACACCCGCCCCGCCGAGCCCCTGCGATCCACCATCTACGCATGGGTCAAACGATGTCCCTCCTGCGGTTATTGCGCACCCGACCCGGGCAAAGCCCTGGAGGGAGTGGCCGATACGGTGAGGCTCCCACGATACCGGGAGCAACTCGACTCCCGGAAGTTCCCTGGAATAGCAAACACCTTCCTCTGCTGGTCGATCATCCAGGAAGACCTCAGTGCGCCGGCCCAGGCGGCATGGGCAGCCCTCCACGCGGCATGGGCCTGCGATGACGAGGGAGCCGATGTGCCGGCCCGGGTCTGCCGGAGACGTGCCGCAGACCTCCTGCGGCGGGCATGGGATCAGGATGAACGCCTGGCCCCCCGGGCATGGGCGGATGAGGCCCTCCTCGTGGATATGCTCCGCAGGGCAGGGCGGTTCCGTGAGGCCCGCGCCGTGGCAACGGAGGTGCTTGAGAGGAATCCTGAGACCCTCATCGCCGGGATAATGCGGTTCCAGGTCAGGTTGATCATCGCAGCAGACCGCAGGGCGCACACCGTCGCGGAGGTCCGGCGGTCCGTGCCGCTGTGAGACCCCGGTGTGGTAAAGCCTCACACTTTGTATACTGCTTTGCCGATACTCTAATCATGGATATCACGATCTTCTCCCCCGGTATCTACACCTACGGCGCCATGCTGATCGGCGGCGTCCTCCGCGACGCAGGTCACCAGGTATGCCTTACGCGGACGGCAATAGCCCCGGAAGGCTCGCTCCTGCTCGCGAGCCTCTACTCAACCCAGCACCTCCTCGACCCCGCCGTCCGGGACCTGGTGCGATCCCACCGCGAGCATGGCGGGACGGTTTACGTGGGGGGGCCTGTCTCAGCGGCACCGGAGATCGTGCTCGGAGAGCTCGAGCCCGATGCGGTGGTGGTCGGCGAGGGAGAGGAGACGGTGGTCCGCCTCGTCGCGGAGGGGATCTCGGATACCCTCCCCGGGATCGCCTACATCGATGGTGACCGGGTGATCGTGACACCGCCCGCCCCACCGGCGTCGATCGACCGAGCGCTCCCCCTGATCCCGGAGGATATCGGGAGCCAGAGCATCAGGGGCGCGAGCGCCTACATCGAGACCCACCGGGGATGCATCGGCGGGTGCACCTTCTGCCAGGTGCCCCGGTTCTTCGGGAGGAAGGTCCGGAGCCGGCCGCTTGAGAGCATCATCGAGGAGGTGAGGGCGTTTGCGGCGGCTGGAGCAACAAGGCTCTCGGTCTCGGGGGGGACCGGATCGCTCTACGCCTCCTCCGGCGGGGAGATGAACCCGGAGGCCTTCGTCACCCTCCTCCACGGTATGGCGGAGGTGATGGGGCCGCGCAACGTCTCTTCCCCCGATATCCGGGTGGACTGCATCACCGACGAGATACTGGATGCAATCAGGCGGTATACCATCGGCTGGGTCTTCTTCGGGATAGAGTCGGGGAGCGACCGGGTTCTCCGGCTGATGGGCAAGGGTGCCACCGTTCGCGAGGTCAGGGAGGCGGTGGAGCGGTGCCGCGAGCATAACCTCAAGGTTGCGGGGAGCTTCATCGTCGGCTACCCGGGGGAGACCGGGAAGGATTACCAGGCGACAAAAGACCTGATCGCAGACCTCTTTCTCGACGATGTCTTCGTGAGCAGCGCCGAACCCATCCCCGGGACACCGCTTGCAGACCTCGCCATCAAGACTCCGCGCGAGAAGAACCCGGCGTTTACCCCACACATGGGCGAGTACCGGCCGCTTGACCTGACGGAGAGCGAAGCCCGGTGCTTTGACCTGATGATGCACGCCGATATGTACCGCCCGCAGATACGGCTCGTGACCGACGAGGTCTACTCTGCCTACCTCGCCGAAGCAAGAAAGCAGGGGCAGGATATCCGGGCGGCGACCGACCTCATCCTCAGATACTCCCGGGCGTAAAGGCTCAGGCGGCCCCTGCCTCCCCGACCCGCCGCGCATAGACCGTCAC
>MTBK01231229.1_pt2 | contig 16478 bp, 9 predicted proteins | sample 1535981 | NCBI WGS metagenome assembly MTBK01 (sample SAMN06109225, study PRJNA356200) | anaerobic digester metagenome | isolation source: biogas reactors fed with pig manure or primary and secondary sludge | place: Spain | collected 2016-06-30 | reverse complement strand
CCGGAAACGACGAAGAACGTGCAGGTGAGCTCCGACAGTTACCTGGACGAAAACCCGCAGCTGGCGGCGGTAAAAGTAGAGGGCGAAGATCGCTTCCTTCTGGGCTGGCACAGCTGGCACAGCGCCTCCGGCGACGAGATCAGTGATATCCGCTTCTGCCTCTTCGACAGCCGGGGCAACCTCGATCCCACCTTTATCGACGCTTTGAGCGAAGTGGCTGCCCTGAGCAGCGTGAATATCGGCGGAGACTTCCGCTTCGTCAAGATGGCGCCCTCCTGGAACGACCTGGAAAGCCTCTCCCTGGTCTGGTCAGAGCCGGCCATGCAGGGCGGTCTGGAAGGCCTGGGAGACAGCGACCGCGACCTGCTCAAGGCGGTCAAGTTTATCTCCTATGGCGACGGTTTCGGCCTCTCGGCGCCTTTGACTGTGGCCGAAATGCCCGAGCGCACCTTGATCGACCATTACGACGTCTATATTACCGATGCGCCGGGCCGGGCTATCGCCGCGGTGATCCTGGGCTCCCAATACAAGATGATCGATCCCACTGACCCCACCACCTGTACGGTCTTCCCGCAGGCGGGAACCCGCTTCAACGAAAGCACCGGCCAGCTGGAGACCGTCGATATCTATGTGCCCAAGTGCGAAGCCAAGCTCTACACCGCCGTAGATACTTACAGCGACAGCATCGCGGTCACCGGTGTGGGGGTGGATTATGCCGCAGTGCGCCGAAACAGCCCGCTGCCGGTGCAGTTCACCGTGCGGAACAGGGGCGTGAACACGCTGACGGATCTGGAGATCACCCTGGATGGGGTGAGCACTGCTTTTGACGGACTAAGTATCCGGCCCAATCAGATTGCTTTTCTCACCGTGTACCATGCCCTGGGCGACACCATTAAGGATGTCCGCTACCGGGTCACGGCCAACAGCGGCGCCATCACCGCTGACCCTGATGAAGAGGCAGTCCTCTGCCTGGAGATCCCCGACGTGGGCATCTCGGCGGTGAGCACGGTCAGGGAGGGGGAAGGCCTGCGATCGGTGCAGGTCAGCCTCTACAACGAGAGCGACGTGGCGCTGGCCGGCAGCGGGCGCCGGGTGCGGCTGGGCGTCTACAGCGACCCGGACTGCCGCGAGGGCGAAGACAACCTGGTCGTCGAGGTGGCGGGTCAGGAGACGGAGCCGTTTATCATCGACAGCGAGGCCGATCTGGCCCTGATCGACGCGGGAGGCTACTCCCGCCAGCTCACCTTTGACCTGGCCGCCTACTTGGATGAGCACCTGGGAACCTGGGAGGAGATCCCCGACAGCGGCGTGACCCTCTACTTCCAGGCCTGGATCGAGGAGGCCGTGGAGGAAGAGCCGGGCGTTCCGCAATTTGTGACGGTGCCCGAGTATTTCCGGGCCAACAATACCGACTCCATCACCTTCGACAGCCTGCTGGCCCGTTACGGCGAACCCGCCACCGTCACCACCCGCGTCTCTGCCGGCCCAGGCGGCGCCACCGTGGCGAGCGTCAGCGTGCGCAACAACAGCCTCAGCCGGAAGAGCAGCGGCAACCTCATCGCCACCCTGCTGGACGCCGAGGGCAATGTGCTCAAGACCATGCAGAGCTACACCCCTCCCGCAGCGCTTCGCAAACTGACGGCGCCGCTGATGCAGTCCCTGGGCCTCTTCTCCCCCGCCTCCGCAGGCCTGATCACCATGGGCCCCGAAGAGACGGTGGAGGAGGAGTTCGATTTCGGCCTGCCCGGCTCTTCCGTCCGGGTGGTCTACACGGACCTGATCCTGCAAGAGCTCGGAAGCGCGGCCCTGGCCCGGCTCAGCTTCGAGGGGATTCCTGTGGATGTGGAGGACTTCACCGAGGATGCCGGGGGCGTTTACGGCGCCATCCGCCGGGATTTCAAAGGCACCACCCTGGTCACCGCGGTGCCCGAACATCCTGAGGCCCAGGTCTATATCAACGGGCAGCCGGCGCCAGACGGGGTAGCGGTAGTGGATGTGGACCGCGACATGGATATTACCGTACGCGTGGTCAGCGCCGACGGCTCCTCCGAGCGCATCTACCGCCTGCGCATCGAAAACTACGTCTTCCTCAGCGTAGAGCCTGCCAGGCTCGATTTCGGCAGCGTTTTCGAAGGCTACCGCTCCGCCCCGGCAGCCCGGAGCTTCACTGTGGAAAATGAGGGCAATGTCCCGGTGCGGCTACTAGACCCCAGCGATGGCTGCTTTGCCGCCGATGGAGCGCAGTTCCCCCTGACCGTTGTCCCGGGTGAGGAGGCGACTCTGAGCCTGCAGCCTAAAAAAGGCCTCCCTGAAGGCATCTATGACCGGACCCTCCTCCTGGAAACTGCAGAGGGCTCCACGGCAGAGCTGGCTCTCCGCTTTACGGTGGAGTGCGCCTACGTGCCGCGCGAGCTGAGCGCCGGCGGTGTCACAGTGTCAGGCGACATCCACGTGGACGCCAGGCTGAATGTTTCGGAGTTGTCCCTGCACGGGGAGGACTGCGCCGCCTGCGAGGCCATCCGTAAAGCCCGGGAGAACAAAAATAACATCCTCATCCTGGGCAGAAATATCTCTCTCAATCCTGCTCCCGGTTTCACCGGGGAGCTGACCGTCACCGCAGAAGTTGATCCCAAATACAATGGAAGAACAATAACAGTGATGCACTGCCAAAACGGCGCCCTCGAGACCTACAAAGCCGTGGTTAAGGATGGCAAAATTACCTTTACCGTTCGAGGCTCACTTTCACCTTTCGCTTTGTTTGTGCCAGGCGGCCTCCTGCCTGGAACCGGCGGTTACCTGCTCTGGTTCCTGCCCACCGCAGCCCTGGTTGCTGCCGCCGCCGTTATGCTGCAGCGGCGCAGAAAAGGGCTGCCCAGCCTGTGATAGGCTGAGACCGATTGCCAGGCATATATTCGGGCCGGGGGAAACCCCGGCCCGCTTTGTTCTCCCCCATTTAAAAATCCCCCTGCCCCCCTTCCCGCTCCCGTGCAAGAGACAGGGAACAGGAAATAAGAAAATCACGGTGATAAAGCGGGGCCGGCTTTTGAGGCCGACCCCGCATTCACTTCAGGTTCATATAAATTGACAGTGCTTAACTGCCGGCTTTCTGGTCCAGTTTGGCCTGCTCCTCTTCAACGAGGATGCGGCGCAGGATCTTGCCCACCATGGTTTTAGGAAGTTCATCTCTGAATTCAATCATTTTGGGGACCTTGTAACCGGCCAGGTTTTTCCGGCAGAACCTGATGATCTCATCGGCGCTCACCTTTTCACCCTCGCGTAGAACGATAAAGGCTTTAACTGTTTCACCGCGATAATCATGAGGAATGCCCACGGCACAGACCTCCTTGATTTTAGGATGGCTAAAGAGAACCTCTTCAATCTCCCGGGGAAAAATATTGAATCCACCGGCAATAATCATATCTTTTTTTCGATCGACAATATAAAAGTAGCCCTCTTCATCCATCTTGCCGATATCGCCGGTAAGAAACCAGTCTTCATTAAAGACTTCAGCGGTCTCTTCGGGCTGATTGATATACTCTTTCATCACCTGGGGACCGCGGACCGCAAGCTGCCCGATCTCCCCGGGAGCCATTTCAACAGTGGGATCTGCAAGATCAACAATCTTCGCTTCTGTCCCGGGAAAAGGTATCCCAATGCTGCCGGGCTTGGAGCGGCCGTAAATAGGATTGCAATGGGTCACCGGTGAGGTCTCCGTCAATCCGTAACCTTCGCGTAGGCGGCCGCCGGTGAGTTTCTCGAAACGGTTTTGCACCTCCAGAGGCAGCGGCGCCGCGCCGCTGATGCAGATCCGAATGGAACTCAGGTCATACTTCGCCAGGTCCGGCGCACTGATCAGGGCAATATAGAGAGTAGGCACGCCGGGCATAAGAGTAGGTTTCTCCCGCTCGATTAACTTCAGGATCTCTTCCCGCGAAAAACGCGGTACAAGAATCAATGTGCCGGCTGTAACCAGGGAAAAATTCAAACAGGTGCTCATCCCATAGCTGTGAAAAAATGGCAACACTGCCAGGCCTATTTCCTCCCCCTCCTGGAAATCTGTGAGCCAGCTTTTGATCTGCAAGGCATTGGCCAGCAGATTGCGATGTGTAAGGTGGGCTCCTTTTGCCAAACCGGTAGTTCCACCGGTGTAAAGAAAACAGGCGGCATCATCTGGCTTTCTTTCCACCCCGGGAGAAAGGGGTGCGGAAGAGTATTCTTTCATCAGATCCTGCAGCCAGCAGTCACCCTGCTGAAGCTTTACACGATCACCTTCACCCCTTTCCTGAAAAAAAGTATAAAGAATCCTCAAGTGAAAAGGGAGGTACTCCTTTATGTTCGTCGCGATAATTGTCTTGATGGCCGTCTTCTCCTTGATCCTTCTCACCAGAGGGTAGAAGCGGCTCAGGGTGACGATGATCTCCGCTCCTGAATCATTGAGCTGATGAATGAGCTCCCGCTCTACATAAAGAGGGTTGCAGGGGACAACTACCGATCCGGCTTTCAAGATGCCGCTGTAGGCGATCATGAACTGGGGGCAGTTTGGCAGGTTCAAGGCAATGCGACTGCCTGGGCCTGCTCCCAGGCCGGCCAAAACCGCCGCAAAAGAGCCGGCAAGGTTATTTAGCTCCTGATAACTCAGCGTGCCGCCCATAAATTTTGCAGCGGTGACATGGGGAAAACGCTGTGCTGTCTCTTCAAGATAGTGGACAATGGTTTTCTCCGGTATTTTCAGATCGTGCGGCACACCCGCTTCGTAATGCTCCAGCCAGATTCTCTCAACCATGACCAGGCCTCCTCAATATTAATGAGAGCAAGGGGGAAAGCAATGGGGCGTATCCAGGGATGTTCCGAATCTTCTCAATTATACACCGGAAGACCCGCCGGCGACCAGCTGTTTTTTCAGTGTATGACCCGACAAACCGCAGCAGGTTTTTTCCTTCTTTTCGCGAAAGATCTAATGGGAATTAGCCAATGCTCAGCCAGCTCGATTCAATATTGTACGCATAAGGAGGCCCAACATGTTCGACATTGTAAAGGATCTGCACATTGAACTGAAGACAGAGCATGTGCTGAAAGGACAGGGTATTGATCCGGCAAAAGCTTCGGCGCTTTTAACCCGGATCGCCTCGGAAGTTCTGGATGAGGCAAGAGCCCTTTTAAGACCGGCAGCGCTTTTCGGCAGCATACCGGTCTCTCATCTCCAACAGGATAGAATCACTTTTGACGGCGGCTTTTTTGCCGGCCCCCTGGTAGCAAAGGCTTTCGCCGGAGCCGACAGCCTGGCCCTGGCGCTGTGTACAATAGGGAGGGAGCTGGAAGAGCACATTGCCGGGCTGATGGGTACTGACATGATGCGTGCCATAGCTATGGATGGCGCCGGCACGGCGGCAGTGGGCGAAGTGTCGCGTTTGATCAGGGAGAAGATTGGCAACAGCGCGGAAAGCGCCGGCCTGAAAGTTGGGATGAAGGCCAACCCGGGCCAGGAGGGGTGGCCCATCGAGCAACAGAGGACGCTTTTCAATATCATCCCCGCCGGCGAGATCGGGGTGGAGCTTACCGAAAACTGCTTGATGATCCCCCGCAAGTCTGTCTCCTTCGCTATTGGGATCGGCGGTGGAATGTGCTCCGATGTTGTCTCCTGTGAATTCTGCTCAAAGCGGGAGCACTGCCAGTGGCGGAGCGAAAGCAAGGACAGCAGGTAAACTGCGGGGGGCGGCGCAAGCCCCCCCGCTTTTATTCCAGGCCGTACACCAGGCGCGGCGCCAGGTAGCGGGGAAATCGCTCCAGCAGCGCAAGGCGCATGCAGTAGCAAAAATGACAGGCATCGGCATAACCGGGGGCAGAGGGCAGGCCATATGTCTCAGCCAGCCGCAGCGGGCCGCCCTGAGCCAGAGGGCCGCACACAGGATGATCCTCCGCCCGGTAATCAGTGAGGACCTCCGAGAGAGCCCTTTCCCACATGTTTCCTAAGACCAAACCCTGACAGATATGAACATTGCCGAAGGCATCGAGGTGGACCCTTCCCGGATTGACCAGGTCTTCGTAAGGACATTCGTTGAAAAAGCCGGCGGGTAAGGAAAGAGCCTGCCCGGCCAGATTTTCCACCGCCCGCCCCCTGAACATCAACGGATCCTCATCTTCCTTTCCAAAAACAGCACCCATCTTCGCTGGAGCAGCGGTTGAAAGAACAGAAAGGCTTACCGGCAATTTCTGCGCCGCCCTGATGGCAAGGTGTGCCGGAGATGGTTCAACACCGCCGGGATTATGGTAGATATCATCACTTATGCTGATTTTCGTCACACCGGATTTGGCCAGCGGTTCCAACCACATCAGGGCATCCTCTTCGCTGACAGCAAAGTAACCATTTGTCACCACCTCGATATTAAAACCCATTGCTGCAGCTTTCCTTACGCCAGCCAATAGAAGAGGGTAGTAAAGAAAGGGCTCGCCCCCTTCAAAGCTTACACTCTTTACGCTTTTAAGACCGGCAGCCTCATGTAAGACCGCTTCAATTTGTGCCAGGGTAAATGTGCCTCCGGAGCGCGGGCTGCAATGTAAAAAACAATGATCGCATTCATAGGTACATCCATAGGTCAGCAGAAAATGAAGTCCCCTGATCACTGCCCTGGTCTCCTCGATTCTGGTCCAATCTCTGCGGTAGCGACGCAGGCCATTTCTTCTGGCAAGTACTTTTCTTCCAGTTACCGTGCACCTAAGATATTCAGCAGACAAAGGGCGGTACCCTTTTCCATTCATATGTTGACCGGAAGTTACTTCAGACATCAGATGGCCTGTTAAGCCGCCCCATACCTGAATTCACAGGAATGGGGTAAATGTACATAAAAATTGGCTCCCCAGGCAGGACTCGAACCTGCAACCTACCGGTTAACAGCCGGTCGCTCTGCCATTGAGCTACTGAGGAACCTGAAGTAATTATAGCGAATGTTTTCGAATTCGTCAAGGTTCTGATGCTGCTTTTGCCGCCAGGGTAAGTTGCAAGTTTAATTGCCCACCACATTTGCCGGCCCTTATTCTCCGACCAATTTCATATGATAAATGGTCGTTTGGCCGTGCGGGCCGGGGGTGGAATCCGGCCCCTGCCTGGGGAATATTTTAAGCATCCCAGGGATGTGTTGGCAGCAGCAATGCCGGAGCATAACAGCGATCCTGCGGGCGAGCAGAGCCCTCCCCCGGGGCATGGCTTGACCATGCAGGGGCTTATTCGAGGTAGTCTTTGAGCCGTTTGCTGCGCATGGGATGGCGCAGTTTACGCAGCGCTTTTGCTTCGATCTGGCGAATACGTTCGCGAGTCACGCCGAAAAACTGTCCCACTTCCTCAAGGGTGCGGGAACGGCCGTCATCAAGCCCGAACCTGAGCCGCAGCACCTTCTCTTCACGAGGGGTCAGCGTGTCAAGGACATCTTCCAGCTGCTCTTTGAGCAGTTCAAAAGCCGCCGCATCCGCCGGCGCCTGCGCCTCCTGATCTTCGATAAAATCACCGAGATGGCTATCGTCTTCTTCCCCGATAGGGGTCTCCAGGGAAACTGGCTCCTGAGCAATTTTCAGTATCTCACGCACCCGTTCTTCGCTAATATTCATTTCCCGGGCAATCTCTTCGGGCAATGGCTCGCGGCCTAGCTCCTGAACCAGTTGGCGCTGGATGCGTATAAGTTTATTAATTGTCTCCACCATGTGCACAGGAATCCGGATAGTGCGGGCCTGATCGGCAATGGCCCTGGTGATAGCCTGGCGGATCCACCAGGTGGCATAAGTGCTAAACTTGTAACCCTTTCTGTAATCAAATTTTTCTACGGCCTTGATCAAGCCCAGGTTTCCTTCCTGGATCAGGTCTAAAAAAAGCATCCCGCGGCCCACATACTTCTTTGCAATACTGACCACCAAACGCAGGTTGGCTTCAGCAAGGGCACGCCTGGCCTCTTCACTGTTGTTCTCGATGGCTTTGGCCAGCTGGACCTCTTCCTCCGCAGTCAGCAGGGGAATCTTTCCGATTTCTTTTAAATACATTCTCACCGGATCGTTTATAGCCACTCCTTCGGGCAAGGAAAGTTCAGTTTCCTCTTCCTTCTTTGTTCCTTTACCGGCAGTTTTTTCGGTCTGTCCGGCAGAGGTGCTCTTGCCAACACCCGCGGTTTCCTCAACTATATCAATCCCCTGTTCCGCCAGTTGATCAAAGAAACGATCAAGTGCCTCCACAGATAGCTCGTAGGACTGCAAAGTATCATTGATCTCTTTGTAGGAGAGAGCACCTTTGTTCTTGCCGCGTCCAATCAAGCCCTCCTGGACTTCTTCCAGGGAAGCCAATTTTTCTATATCTTTAGCCATGTAATTTTTCTCCTCCTCCGGAACAATGGGGGGCACCTTTCAGTAGTTTAATCACACGCAACTGCTCCTGAAGTAATTTTTTAGCATGATCATCGTACTGCTTCTTCTTATCTTTCTCTTTCAGGACCCGCTGCCGCAGCTCCTGCTGTCTGGCTAGTTTTTCCCGATTTATTCTTTCAATGCAGTCCCTGGTCATTCTAACCAGTTTCCCGGGCTCTAAACCCTGAAGGCTCGGATCAGTTGTTGCTGCAGTGATGATGCCGTGAATTCTTTCATCCATAAAATGATCTATAAGTTCTCCACCGCCAGCAGGGCGGCCTTCATTTTTCAATTTCAAAATAGTTTCAACAACCTGCCGGACCGGTTCCTCCTGAAAATCACCGGGTTCCAGTGCATCAAGAACCATCCCGGAGGCTTCTTCGCTTTGCAGCATTAAAGAAAGTAGTATTTTTTCCGCCGGGCTGGTTTTTACCTGATTAATCTTAGTTTGATCTTTTACCAGTAGATTATGATCACTGCCGGATCTTTGCCTTTTTTGCTGACGCATCAGCTCCCGCCTGACAGCCCCCTCGGAAACAGCAAGTGCTTCAGCCACCTGTTTCAGGTAGATATCCCGCTCCACCAGATTTGATATGTCACGAAGCATTAAAAGAGCTCCTTCAAGGAAGCGCAGCCGGCTCTCCTCCGATGCCGGATCGTAATTCCTTTTTAAAATCTCTAGCCGGTACCCGGCAAGAGGCCGGGCCTGGGCAATGGTCTCCTCAAAACAGGCTGCCCCGCGCTGACGGATCAAACCATCGGGGTCGCTGCCCTCCGGCAGATCGGCCACCTCTACCAGGCAGCCTGAGTCCTGCAATATTTTTAGTCCCCGCCATGTTGCCGACTCACCCGCGCTGTCAGCATCATAGGCAATGATCACTTTTTCAGCCTGGGAACGCATCAACTTGCCCTGTGCCGGGGTGAGAGCAGTCCCCAGCGAGGCCACCACATTTTTAATCCCCGCTTGGTAAGCGGTAATCACATCAGTATAACCCTCTGTCACAATCACCGTCTTCATGCGCCGAATATGCTCCCGGGCCAGATTAAGACCGTAAAGGAACGTACCTTTCTCAAAAACGGGGGTTTCTGGCGAATTCAGGTACTTGGGACCGCTTTTTTCCCCCGCCTCCATGGCCCTGGCACCAAACCCGGCTACTTTACCGCCTATGTTAAAGATGGGAAAGATGAGCCGGTCTCTAAAGCGATCATAGCAACCGCCGCCCTGTCTGGGTGAAGCCAGACCTGCCTGCAGCAGAAAATCTGAAGAGATCCCCTTTTCCTGGGCATAGTTGATCAGATTTTGCCATCCCGACGGCGCATAACCCAAAGAGAAAATTTCGCCTGTTTCCTTGTTAATACCTCTTTCCAAGAGATATGCCGCCGCTTTTTTCCCGGCAGGATTGTTCCATAGCCTGTCAGCATAAAAACGGGCAGCCAGGAGGTTCAGATCATAAATCCTCTCTCTTAAGCGGCTATCTTTGCTGCCGGCAGCCCTGGGCCCGGGGATGGTAACCCCTGTTTGGCGGGCCAGTAACCGGACTGCTTCAGGAAAAGTGAGGTTCTCCATCCTCATGATAAAGTTGAAAACATTACCTGAAGCGCCGCAACCAAAACAGTAAAAAAGCTGCTTTTCCGGTGTTACCGTAAAAGAAGGTGTCTTCTCGTTGTGAAACGGGCAGAGCCCTACCATGTATTTTCCTCTTTTTTCCAGAGCAAGATACTGTCCTACAAGGCCGGCCATGTCGCAACGCTGCCTTATTTCGTCTATTATTTGCCCCGGAATTCCCTGAGCCAAAACGCTCACCGCCAAATTTTAGATATTCAAGGAAAGAAAAACCCCATCCCGCAATGCCCAGAGACGAGGCAACCCTGGATAAACGATTTTTTGACGTCAATCCTGCTACGGCTGGGAACGCTCCTCCCTGCTTGAACAATGTCACTGCTATTTTTCTGTTACAATATATTCTACGCCTCGTTTTATAATCCTGCTTTATGTGATAATTTACGTGATGAAGCCCTCTCATATTGTTGCCATAATGTGACATTTAAATTCTGACCAACCCTGTAATAAAGAGGGGTTAGCCCTTCGGGTCAACCCCTCCCTGCAACCTGTTTTCCGAAAACAGCCCTTTCTTTTTCAGCTAACGCAGAGGTGATGGGGTCAACTCTTTGAATTGCTCCGCCGTCTCCTGCATAATCCGGCTAAATTCACCGGTTTCGGAAAAAGAGAGTTCAATATAAGCAATCCGGCCGGCACCGAGGCCTAATTCTTCCAAAATTGCATTCACGTGGGCGATCCGTTTCTGAATCCAGCCGGCAGCATCGCTGTGCGGACAGTCGGCGTACTCATCTTCCTTACAGCCCACGACGATGATACCGTCCACACCCATTTCCACCGCTTTGAGCATGTGGACAGTGTCTATCTTGGCCACACAGGGATAGCGCACCAGCGCCAGGTTATCGGCCTGGAGTCCGGTAATCTCAGGAAGTGCAAAGGGACCGTAACCACAGGTGATACCCAGAACTGCCGGTGCACCGTTGGCCCGCTCCAGCATGGCCTTAACGGCAGGCTCGATGGATGCAGCAGCTTCCTCGACCATGGGAGTGAGAAATTTGATGGCATATGCCGGGCAGATGGAGAGACAGAGTCCACAAGCCTGGCACTGTTCACTGCGTATGCTGACGGTCCCATCCTCGTTGACCACCGGAACATCATAGGGGCAGATGCGCACGCAGGTAAGACAGTTCGCACATAGTTCCTCGATCCGCTCCGCTCCGGCAAGGCAGGTCAAACAGCGGCGGGCTTCGTTGACAGCGTCAAGTGCGCCAAAGCCCAGTTCGGCCTGATTGAAATGTTTAACCCGCTCTGCGGGATCTATCATGGGAATGGCGTGACGCTCCACTCTTGTTACTTTTTCAGCCACTGCAGGATCGAGTTTCTCCAGTGCAACAGGTTCCTCCAGCGCTTCGCTGTCAAAGGCTTCACCGTCAAGATGGACCAGTATTGCCAGAGCTGCCACCCTGCCGTTTTTCATCGATTGCACCGCTGTTCCAGGACCGGTAATCATCTCGCCGCAGGCAAAAACACCGGGACGGCTCGTAGACATTGTTTTGTGATCAAAAACAATGCGGCCGCGCTCGTCAAGGTCAACCTGTCCTTTCAGCGGTTCCGGATCACCGCCCTGACCAATGGCAAAAATGATCACATCGCCGCTGACAAAGGTTTTGTTATCTTGATTGTAGGTCGGGCTAAATCTGCCGGCTTCATCAAAAACAGAGCAGCACTCGATCATCTCCAGGCCGCTAATTTTGCCGTTATCCCGGATAACCGCCTGGGGTCCGCAGGAGTTGGTAAATTCCACATTTTCCTCTTTGGCCTCCTCGATCTCCCAGGGAAAAGCAGGCATCTCTTCCGCTGATTCCAGGCAGACCACCTTTACCCCGGCTGCGCCGCAGCGAACGGCGGAGCGGGCCACATCCATAGCCACATTGCCGCCGCCAATTACGATTACAGTTGGATTGCCCTCAAAACAGAAGTCGTCCCGTTTTACTTCTTTAAGGAAGTTCAGGGCATAGTAAATACCGTCCCCTTCTACACCAGGGATGTCCAGACCGCGGCTCACCGGCAATCCCAACGCGATGAGCACTGCACCATATCCTTCTTTCTCAAGTTCCTCTACTGACAGGTTGCGGCCCAGCTCAAATCCTGTTTTAAACTCTACCCCCTGTTCGGCTATTTCTTCAATATCCAGATCGATGGCTCCGTCAGGGAGGCGATAAAAGGGGATGTAATGGCGGACCGCACCGCCCATGAAAGGTTCGCGTTCATAAACTGTTACGGCACAACCCTGCCGTGCCAGATCGTAGGCTGCAGTCAAACCGGCGGGGCCGCCGCCGATTACGGCTACTTTCCCCCTGGATCCTACTTCGATCTCCGATGGAGGCGCCTTTGCTTTGCTGTTCTCCACGGCGAAACGCTTCAACCCGCGGATAGATGGCGGCTGATCCACATCATGGCGGCGGCATTCATCCTCACAGTGGTGAGCGCAGATTGTACCGCAGATGGAGGGAAGCGGGTTGGTTTCTTTGATGACCGCTAGCGCCCGGTCAAAATCACCCGTGGCGATAGCAAGAAGATATTCACGCACATCCTGGTGCAAAGGACAAGCTGCTTGACAGGGTGGAACTACATTTTCCGTTAAGGCCTGAGTATGATGCTGGGTCAAGAATGATCACTCCTTGTTTTAAAAAAAGTTTACATCTTTATTATTTCGCGGTCTAACTCCTTATTCCTCTCCGCCACCTGTTAATTCTATAACTTTAATTATCACAGACAGATTTTTCATAAAGGATTTCACCGTTAATCAGCGAAATGAAAATCGTTAATGGAAAAGGGGTCTAAATGAGCGTCACCCTGCCCAGCCGGCTCTCCAGAAAGTGTAAAGCATTCTACTGTTCTAGCGCAGGGCGGCAGTACACCGGGCCACCTCCACAACCCGCCTTGCAAGTATTTTTATCCGGTTGAGAGCATTTTCATCTCCGGAGGCGGGCGAGTGGGCACAGCAGCCGTGGTGCCCGGCGTCGGCGGAACCATGGCCGTCGCCGACCAGGACCATCCCCTGGACCAGCATCATATCGTGGAGCGCTTTCAGGGTAGTCTCCTGGCCGCCAAAAGGAGCGCCGCCCGTAGTGATGGCTGCTCCCACAGTGTTGAGCAGGGCCTGCGCTGCGCGCAATTTACGGGTCTTATCCCAGAATCCCTTTAACTGGGCTGAAACGGTGCCAAAATACACCGGGCTGCCCATGATGATGGCGTCGGCCAGCGCCAGCGTCTGGAAGGCTTGATCAAGTTCGCTTCCAAGGTAGCAGGCTCCGCTACAGGGAGATGAACAGGCCCGGCAGTAAGGGTATTTTTGTGAACGGAGCAGAGGTTCGACATGAATAAGTTTTGTTTCGGCTCCATCCCGGCGGGCTTCTTTTAGTGCAAGCTCAAGCAGATAAGCTGTACTGCCCTCCTTTCTGGGGCTGCCGTTAAGTCCGACAACATGTAACAACTGAATCACCCTTTCTTAAATGTGTTGGAACAAATTTGTTTGTAGGAGGTAGTTACCATATGTATATACCAGGAAAAGTAACCACCTGTTTCTTAGTCTTGTTCCTTTTGCTCAACATTTTTGCCCTGCAGGCTTACACAGCGCCGGCAGTTGAGCTTGAACTGAACGCAGGCAGCGCTGTGCTTATCGATGCGGAAAATGGAACGCTGCTCTATGAAAAAAACGCCTCCCTGCCTCAAGCCCCGGCAAGCCTGACCAAGCTGATGACCCTGCTTTTAGCCATGGAGGACCTGAAATCGGGGCTGGTCGACTGGAACAGCACAGTTACGATCAGCGAAAAAGCCTGGAAAACAGGCGGTTCACAGATGTTTTTAAATATCGGCCAGGAGGTTACTTTCAAGGATCTTCTCAAAGGCATATCCATTATTTCTGCCAACGACGCCTGTATCGCTGTGGCCGAACATCTCAGCGGTTCAGTAGAGGTTTTTGTTCAACGAATGAACCGGCGGGCCGCTGAGCTGGGGCTGGAGAACAGCCACTTCGTCAATCCCCATGGACTGGATGACCCTGATCATTACATGAGCGCCCTCGATGTAGCCCATCTGGCCGCCTTTTTTATCCGCACGCAACCGGAGGCAGCCGCTTTTCAGTCGGAAAAAGAATTCACTTTTAACGAAATTCGCCAGTTCAACCTTAATCCCCTTCTTGGTAACTATCCAGGTGCAGACGGTATCAAGACCGGCAGTACCCCCGGGGCCGGTTACTGCCTCGCTGCTACCAGCAAACAGCAGGGAATGCGTCTCATCAGCGTTATCCTTAACACAGACGATGAAACGCAGCGGCAGGAAGACAGCGAAATGCTCCTGAATTACGGGTTTCGCAATTTTGAGCTAAAAGTGCTTTATGAGAAGGAGGAGGTTGTTGCCCGCTTTCCGGTGAAACGCGGCCAGAAAAGGGATGTAGCCCTTGTTGCCGCAAGCCCGGTACAGGTTGTGGTTCCCCGTGGTGACAACAGCTACACCATCGAGGAAGAGCTGGATCTTCCCGACAAAATAGCTGCTCCAGTTAGAAAAGACGAAGTAATCGGCTCACTGCACTTGAAAAGCCCCGGGGGTGAGATTATCGCCGAAGTAGAGCTAATGGCGCAGGAGGACTTGAAGCGGCTGGGCTTTATACCCAATCTGCTGCGGCAGACAGGTGATTTCTTTGCCGGACTTTGGCAGCGGGTTTGGCCGTTTAAATGAGACCACCATCTGGAGGATCGTCTGTTGCCATAGGCATGCCGGATCTATAGTGCCGGCGGTGTGGAAAAACGTTTTGAGCCGGGCTCTGCCGAAAGGAAATGTTGGGGCGGTTGGCGAATACAGCCGCCCCTTACCTGTAAAAGTGTGCGCTGTTTCAAGCTTCCGCTATTTTATACTTTTACTGAAGGCGATAAGTCAAAGTAACCGTTCCCCTGAGTCAGGGGCTATTTCTTTTTTAGGGCAGCCCGGGCGGCGGCCAGCCGGGCAATAGGCACCCGGAATGGTGAGCAGCTCACATAGTCCAGGCCGGCTGCATGGAAAAATTCAATGGAGGCGGGATCCCCGCCATGCTCTCCGCAAACGCCAAGCTTGATCCCCGGGCGAGACCGGCGCCCCCCGGAGATGGCCTCCTGCACCAGCCGTCCAACACCCTCCCGGTCAATCTCCGCAAAGGGGTTTGCTTTCAGGATGTTTTCCTGCAGGTAGAAGGGCAAAAATTTTCCTTCGGCATCATCGCGGCTGAATCCAAAGGTTGTCTGGGTCAGATCATTGGTCCCAAAAGAGAAAAATTCTGCGGTTTCAGCCAGTTTATCGGCTATCAGGCAGGCCCGGGGCAGCTCGATCATCGTGCCAATGAGAAAAGGGAGTTCTCTGCCGGATTCATCCAGCACCGCTGCAGCTGCATTTGCAACCTCCGTTTTCATCCGGATCATCTCGGCGGTATGGCCTACCAGGGGGATCATAATCTCCAGCTTGATCTGATCCGGCGAAAGCCCTTCTTTAAGAAGTTCAACTGCAGCCAGAATGATGGCTTTAACCTGCATGCGATAGATTTCTGGATAGACCAGCCCCAGACGGCAGCCGCGGTGGCCCAGCATGGGATTCAGTTCGGACAGCGAGTTAATTTTCTGCAGCTGAGCCTCTTTTTGCTGCAACAGCGGTCCGCCAGCTCCTTCCCGGCGCAAACGGTCCGTTTCCAGCAGTAGCTCCTCCCGGTTCGGCAAAAACTCGTGCAGCGGAGGATCAAGCAGCCGGATGGTCACAGGATAGCCGGCCATCTCCCGCAAAATCCCCTTGAAATCCTCTTTCTGCACCGGCAGCAACCCCTCCAAAGCTGCATTTCGCTCAGCGGTATCACCTGCCAGAATCATCTGCCGCACCAGCGGCAGCCTTTCTTTTGCCATAAACATATGCTCCGTCCGGCAGAGGCCGATCCCCTGGGCGCCCAGATCAAGAGCACGGCGGGCATCGTCGGGATTGTCAGCATTGGTCCGCACACTCAAGCTCCTGACTTGATCGGCCCAGGCAAGAAGTTCTCTGAATTCAGGTGTCGGCTGCGGAGCGATAAGGGAGGGTTCTCCCAGGATCACTTCTCCGGTAGCACCGTCAATGGATAAGATTGTTCCCTCGGGATAAACTTGTTCTTCGATGGTCAGCCGGCGGCTTTCCAGATCTATTTTTAGCGCTTCACAGCCGCAGACACAGGGTATCCCTGCTCCCCTGGCCACCACTGCCGCATGGCTGGTCATCCCACCGCGGCTGGTGAGCACACCCTCTGCGGCATAGATCCCGTGAATGTCATCAGGGGTGGTTTCAGGACGAACCAGTAGCACCTTTTCTCCTGTCTCCGCCATCTCCTGAGCCCTGTCTGCATCAAAAACAATTTTACCCGATGCCGCTCCCGGTGAAGCCGGCAAACCGCGCGCAATCACTTCAAGCTGGACACCGTGATCAAAGCGGGGATGAAGCAGCTGGTCCAGCCCGCCCGGATCGATCCGCAGGAGTGCCTCCTCTTTAC
>MTBK01240853.1_pt1 | contig 16493 bp, 12 predicted proteins | sample 1535981 | NCBI WGS metagenome assembly MTBK01 (sample SAMN06109225, study PRJNA356200) | anaerobic digester metagenome | isolation source: biogas reactors fed with pig manure or primary and secondary sludge | place: Spain | collected 2016-06-30 | reverse complement strand
CCGGGGGTTCCCCCCGCCCGTTACAGTTAGAGCCGGCCCAGAAGAGGCAGTCTTTTGGCGCATTTGCCCAACAAAGTTACCAGGCGATCTGCCGGGGCAAACCAATGTCAGCATGACACAGTGATGATACTTTTGCAGGTTGACGTCTACCCCCTCCAATTGCTATGATTACTCTGGGCAATTCTGAATATTACATCAGAGGCAACCAAAGATTCGCTGTACGCGCCTGCAAAGCTAACGGGGAGGTAAAAAAGCCTGGGAAAAGGCTTGTGAGTGCATCGCCACTGACCGGAGTCATCATGGAATGTGATAACTGTTGCCAAAATCAAAGGAGGTAAATAATGGATACCTACGAGCAATTAAGGAAGATACTGGACTCGCATCCAGCCACAGCCCCGAAGGCAGAATCTGTTAACGAAATCCTCAGAATTCTTTTTACGCCGCAGGAGGCAGCGGTGGCCGTGGCCATGAGCTACAAGGCAAAAGATTTGGCGGCCATTGCGGGGAAAGCGGGATTATCCGAGGAGGAAACAATAGAGCGCCTGGAAGCAATGACCGGTAAAGGAATTATTATTTCGCATCATAAAAAAGGAAAAAAGTTTTACGGCCTGTTACCTTTAATCCCGGGATTGTTTGAGTTCCCTTTTATGAAAGGCGGCGGTTCGCCAATGCACGAACGTTTGGGCGGGCTGTGGGAAGAATATCATCAGGAAGCACTGGGCAACTCCTTTGCGGGAAATCCTACGCCGCTGATGAGGGTGGTGGCCGTTGAGAAATCAATTACGCCGCAAAACCGGGTCCATCCTTATGAAGAAGTAAAAAACCTTATTAATAACGCCTCAACCCTGGCACTGGCAAAATGTGCCTGCAGAGTCAGTGTTGGCGGTTGTGACAAACCTAAAGAGGTTTGCCTGATTTTCGGCAGCGCCGCGGAATTCCTTATCGAAGGGGGTTTTGCCCGCCGAATTAGCAAAGATGAGGGGTTGAAGGTGCTGAATATTGCTGAAGAGGCAGGCCTTGTTCATACAAGCAACAACAGTGCGGATCGGGCAAATCTCATCTGCAATTGCTGCCCCTGCTGCTGCACTGTTTTACGGGGAAGAACCCGGCTGAAAAACCCGCATGCTTTTGAGCCCAGCCGCTTTGAGGTCACGGTAGACGCCAGTGAATGCACTGGATGTTCAACCTGTGCTGATGAGCGCTGCCCGATGAAGGCGATAGAAATTGTTGATGGAATTGCGGTGATCAATGCGGTGGAATGTATCGGCTGTGGCCTCTGTGTTACTGGCTGTCCTGCCGGCGCCATGGTTCTTAAAGAAAGAGGGCAGCCACCTTCGATACCGGCAACAATATCGGAAATGGTCATGACCGTACTCCACGAAAAAGGCAGACTGGAAGATTTCCTGAAAAGTAATGCAAGGTTAATTTTCGCTCTCTATCTGGCTTTGCCGGAGGTTCCGCCTCTATATGGGCTCATCTCTAAAAAGGGAAGTGATCTGTCGGATTGCATGAACTGCCGGTAACGAAGAGCATTTTGGATATTGCTTTGAAGCATGCTGCGCTGAACGGAGCCGGTAAAGTGATCACCATTCACTTGCAGATCGGCAGGCTCAGCGATTTGGAAGATGAATGGTTGCAGCGCTACTTCGATTATTTAAGCAAGGGCACCATTGCCGAGGGGGCAAAGCTGGAGATCGAAAGAATGCCTGTCATGGTGATGTGCAGCGCCTGCACCCACGCCTATGAGGTTCAACGGGAAAACATAGGAGATATGCTCTGTCCCGCCTGTGGTAAAACGAGCGGCACTCTTATTTCCGGTGGAGAATATTTTATCAAAACAATGGAGGTGCAATAATGACAGGGGTCAGGCTTATTGAAGTTAGGAAAGAAATCCTTGGTGATAATACCAGGCTGGCCGGAGCAACCCGGGAAGAGCTGCGCAAGAAAAAAACAATGCTGCTAAACCTCATGTCTTCACCGGGTTCGGGTAAGACCAGCCTGATTATGCGGACAATAGAGGGGTTGAAAGGCAGTGTGAATCTCGGCGTGATTGAAGCCGATATCGATTCAGTTATTGACGCAGAAAAAGTCTCTACAACAGGCACTCCCGTTGTTCAGCTCAGGACTGGCGGCTTCTGTCATCTGGATGCCACCATGGTCAATGAGGGCATTGAAGCACTGGGGGAAAAAAACCTGGACCTGATTATCATCGAAAACATCGGCAATCTGGTCTGCCCGGCAGAATTTGATACAGGGGCACATAAGAACGTGATGATTTTAAGCGTTCCTGAGGGCGATGACAAGCCGCTAAAATATCCCCTCATGTTTTCTGTTTGTGATTTGCTCCTGATCAACAAAATGGATTACCTCTCACTTAGCGATTTTGACCCGGGCGCTCTGCGCAAGAAGGTTATGAACCTCAATCCCGGCATGGTTGTAGTGGAGATTTCCTGCAAAACCGGACTGGGTATTGAGGTATGGATTAACTGGGTAAAAACAGAGATAGCATCCTTCAAAAATGAGCTGTAACCATCTTTTGGCCTGCCCGAACACGGCCTGATTCCTGATAATGTCAATAACCATTTAGAAATGGGGAATTCCCCGGGGCTTTCTCTTTAAATCTAAAGCTTTTTGAACATAGGGAAGAAGCTTTTCTCTTTCATTATTGCTTAATCCGGTGCCAGGTATCACTGTGGGCAATGCCGGGGATAAACTGCCGCGGTTGCCGCGGGATCCGCGGTAGGGCTTTTAGTGATGACGCATCACGCGGGAAAGATATCACCATCGATGACTTTCAGTTCCTGCCCGGCGCCGGAGTCAGAGGGTGCACCAGGTTAAAGTATTTAATACTGGGGCGAAGGGATACTAAAAAGGAGCCCGCACCGGCCGGGCCACTTTATCTATTACCATGGGGGTGAATGTTCTTGAAAGCGGTAATCATGGCGGGTGGAGAGGGATCCCGTCTGCGCCCGCTCACCTGCGACAGGCCGAAACCCATGGTTCCGGTGATGAACCGGCCGCTCATGGAGTACAGCGTTGAGCTGCTGCAGAAGCATGGTTTTCATGAAATCGCAGTGACATTACAGTATCTGCCGGAGAAAATCAAAGACCATTTTGGGGACGGCAGCCGTTTTGGGGTAAAGCTGCATTATTTCGTGGAGGAGGAACCCCTCGGAACAGCGGGGAGCGTTAAAAATGCAGCCAGTCTGCTTGATGAAACCTTTATTGTTATCAGCGGTGATGCACTTACCGATTTTGATCTTACCGGAGCGATGCACTTTCACCGTGCCAGGAGCGCCATCGCCACCATTGTCTTAAAATCGGTGGAAAATCCCCTGGAGTACGGTGTGGTGATGATCGATCCCGATGGAAAAATTAACCGCTTTCTGGAGAAACCGGGTTGGGGTGAAGTTTTTAGCGACAGGGTAAATACGGGGATTTACATCCTGGAACCAGAGGTGCTCTCCCTTGTTGAAAAGGGGCAGATGTTCGATTTTAGCAAAGATCTTTTTCCCCGCCTGCTGGAGAAAAAGGAGCCTCTTTTTGGCTGTGTGCTGGAGGGATTCTGGTGCGATATCGGAGACTTGAAGGAATATTTGCGGGCGCACCGGGAAATTCTCACCGGGCGGGTCAAGGTAAAACTAAATGGTTTTGAAGTTCAAAAAGGGATCTGGATGGAGGAAGATGTTTCCATCCATTCCCGTGCCCTGCTTCAGGGACCACTCTATATCGGTGCCGGCTGTCACATCGGTGAAGGAGCTAAAATCAGTGACGGTGCTGTCCTGGGGAAAAAAAGCTGTCTGGAGGGGAGAGCATCGATAAAGAGGGGTCTTACCTGGGAAGGAGCCTGCATCGGCAGGGGCGCTGCCCTGCGGGGGGGAGTCCTCTGCAGCACAGTCCTCTTGGGTAACCGCGCCGCTGTCTATGAAGGAGCCGTTGTAGGTAGTGGCAGTATCATCCACGAGGGTGCCGTGGTCAAACCGGGAGTAAAGGTTTGGCCGGCCAAGGTGGTGGAAAGCGGTGTGGTTTTACAGGAAAGTCTAATCTGGGGGGAGAAGGCCTCCCGGTCATTCTTCGGGCGTAAGGGCATCCAGGGCGAGATCAACCGGGATATTACTCCGGAAATGATCGTTCGCCTCGGCGCAGTATATGGCTCCATACTGCAGGGGCCGGTCCTGGTTTGCGACGATGGCTGTAAACCTTCGGTGACCCTGTGCAAAGCATTTATTGCCGGGGTGCTCTCTGCGGGGGTACCTGTATATGATACAGGCGAACTGCTGATCCCCATGGCGCGGCGTGCGGCGACCTATCTTAAAGCGAGCGGCGGCATCCATATTTCATATTCTTCCGCGGAGGGCGCATCCCTTATATTTTTTGACGATGAGGGCTTGCCCCTGAAGCGGGAGCTGGAACGCAAGGTGGAACAGCTCTATTTCCGGGAAGACTTTTCACGTGCTCCCGGCGATGGTATTGGGGAGGTTCTACGTTTTTCCAAACTGGATGAACTATACCGCTCCTGGCTGCTGCGGGATATCTCCCGGAAAAAGCTGGCCCGGGCGGGCCTGCGTGTTGTGCTGGGCAACCCCACGCCCTACCTGAGGCGCTTTCTGCTCCCGCTGCTCCAGCAGCTATATTGCACTGTTATTACGGTAAATTCAGCGCCGGGGCCGGGAGATGAATCCCCATGTGACATCAATGGTTTCACCTTTGATCGCAGCAGCGAGCTGTCAGCTGCGGTACGAAGAAATAGTGCCACCCTTGGTGTGGTCATCGCCCCGGATGGCGAGAAGGCGCTTATTTTTGACGAAAGGGGAAAGGCTGTAAAAGGTGATCTTTATACCGCACTGATTTCACTCCTGATTTTCAGGGAACGCCGGGGGGGAACAGTGACAGTACCGGTGCATGCTTCGCAGGTTGTGGATGAGCTGGCGAGGCGTTATCAGGGGCGGGTTCTGCGAACCAGGACAGCGCCGCGCTATCTCATGGAACCCGATGAAGGCGAGAAGGGGGAGTCTGACGGGGCGGATGTCAAACTTTCTGCAGTGCTTCCTTTCGATGGTGTGGCGGTGTTGGTTTACCTGCTCGACCTGCTGGCCGCCCAGGATCTTACCCTGACGGGACTGCTTGATGAGATCCCGGCGATCAGGGTCAGGGAGCGAGAAATACCCTGTCCCTGGATGATGAAAGGGCGGGTAATGCGCCGCCTCATACAAGAATCAGCAGGCAGGAGAACGGAGATGATTGACGGATTGAAGATCCACCACCCCCAAGGGTGGGCCCTGGTACTGCCTGACCCGGAGAAGCCTTCCTATCATGTGTACAGCGAGGCTTTTTCCGAGGAATTTTCCGATTCGCTGACAGATCTGTATGTACAAAAAATAGGCGATCTCCAGAAAGAAAAATGAAAATACCCGGCGTGTCCAACTTAGTTGCTGTTTTGTAATGGTAGAAAGAGGCTTTTGCCGTCGCTAAAACCGTATCTCTCGAGTATTTCCAGGACATCATTATACTGGTTGCGAATGGTTTGCACCCGTGCCTCATTGTGGCGATATTTTTCCGGCGGTGCGTTCAGGATGAAGGAAACAGGGATTACCCGGTGCCGCCAGTCAATATGGCAGATGTAAACTTCGTAATCGACATCTTCAATCCAGGTTTCTCCGCTGTTCATATCTTTGCCCAGTTTGATCCGGGAGAGAATGCCGTAACGGGTCAGGTCTGTGGGCACACCGATGGTCAGATGCTGATTAGTGCAGAAATTGCCCAGTGTATAGATCACCAGGGACCTGCGGGTGCCGCCCCCCGGTATATCCACGCTGATCCACTCCAGCGGCTGCGGTACATGAGTATGCGTGCCGATGATCATGTCTGCCCCGGCGGCAGTAAGCTCCCGAACCATCTCTTTCTGATAGGGGGTCGGTTCGTGGAGATACTCTTCGCCCATGTGCAGGTATAAAGCTACCAGATCTGCCCCGGCGCTACGGGCTTTATCCATGTCAGCCTTGATGGGTTCAAGGGTATAAAAGTTTTCAATATAGTTGATGGCATACTCATGGCCTGCGGGAACGGTTACTCCATTGGTATTGTAGGTATAAGAGATCAACCCTACTTTGATTCCGTTAATGTCAACGATAAAAGGTTTGTCCCGCTCTTCCCAGCTTTTTGCCGTGCCAAAAGTATCCAGGCCCAGAGCCCGGACATTGTCCAAGGTGTCCATGAGCCCGCTGTAGCCCCGGTCCATAATGTGGTTGTTGGCAGTGTTAAGAATATTAAATCCGGCTTCCTTGAAGGCCTGGGAAAGCTCGATGGGCGCATTGAAGAGGGGGAAGCTGGTGATGCCACGTTCAACGCCTGCCTGTGCCGCTTCCAGGGTGGCTATGGCCAGGTCCGCTTCTTTGATGAGGGGTGCGATAATTTCAAAGCTGGGGGTAAAATCGTACTTGCCCCCGCCCAGATGAGCCTGTTGAAGCTGTGGCTTGTGTGGATAGGTTGTGCCAACAGAGATCAGTGTTGCAGTCCGGATGTCGGGAGGCGGTTCCGGGGCTTCCTGTTCGTCAGAAGGCTCAGCCTTTGCCTCCTGTTTTTTGTTGTTAATATAATAAGTGCCGGCGTAGATGCCTCCTAGCAGTGCAGCTATAAGTAGCAGGGCAATGCTGATAACTGTAATTCTGCGCAAAACCGCTCACTCCCGTTAAAAGGTTTGCTATTCCTTTGGAATTATACCATGTTGCCGATCCATAAGGCAAAAACCAACCGGCTTGTTCGGGTTCGGGAGGATAAGAGTGCTTTGAGGCGAATATCTAGGGTGCTGAGGCGCAACTGCAGCATCTGTTATTCAGGGAGGACCGACTTGAAACGGGAAAATGTGTCAGAGCTGGTGGAACAAAATGATGATCCCTCCCGCAGGGCACTTTTTGAGCTCTTCTACGGACGCACCTATGCCGCGGTCTACGCTATTATGCGCCACCGGGAAAACTCTGAAGATATCACCCAGGAGGCTTTTATCAAAGCATTTCTGAATATGGGGCAGCTACGGGATAAGAATAAGTTTGGCGCATGGCTGGCAGCGATTGCGACCAACCTGGCCCGCACTCATTTGAAACGGGAAAAGCGACTTTATTATTTGGGAAATCCCCTGGAATTTCCCGCCGGCGTCGCTGAAAAAAATTTGAGCAGCACAGAAGAGACGGTCATCCGCGAGGCGGAGATAGAAAGCGTTCGTGCAGCGCTGCGCACCCTTTCTCCAGAGCAGTATCAGGTGATAATCATGCAATACTTTTACGATCTTAAGATCACGGAGATTGCGAGCCTCCTAAAAATAAGCCCCGGCACTGTTAAGTCACGCCTTTTCCGGGCGCGCGGCAGGTTATCCCGGGTGCTGGAACCAAAAGAGGACCTTGCTTGTCGGATAGATGAGGGAGGCGGTGAAGGATGATGCACCCGGAGAAGGAAAAGCCTGACCATGATAAGATCATCCGGGAGGCGCTACGGCGTGAGCTGGAGATTGCCGTGCCCCCTTCTTCCGAGAAGGCCTGGGAAGAGATCCAGTCTGCCCTGGCGCAGGGGATGAAAGAATATGCCTCTCCGCCCGGGCGGAATTTCTTTTGGCGCCGCTTTGCCGCTGTGGCTGCGCTTATCCTCGTTTTTGCCGGGGGGGGGCTGGTACTTAACCACTCCGGTTTGTTGGCGCCGCCGGGCTTGTTGAAGGGTAATTTAGCACAGCTGGTGGCTCGGGATGGCCATAATGATGTTGCGGATACAGCTTTAGCTGAGGAAATGCTGCCGTTTTCTTCTGCACCGCAGGGCCGCTTCACCCTGGAAGTGGCAGGAATCGAGGATCTTTTCCAAGGGGAGGATCATTACCAGGCTGCTGTTTATCGCCGGGGGGATGAAAAACTGCTCTGGGCCTGCCATCCTTCTCCTTCAACAGATCTGGGGGAATTCATTGCCGGGCTGGGTAGACAGCTGGGGGTTGAAATAGAAATATTCAACGAGATTACCGCTGAGGAATGTCCTGGAAACCTCCTTGAATTCGCAGCCGGCGGCCGCCCTGGTATCGCCTGGCTGGATGCAGAAGGTGCCCAGGCTCTGCTTACATTAAGCGGCTCACCTGATCTGGGCGCTCTCCGGGAGACGGAAGAATTCAGGCCCTGAATAGGGAGAGCCATTTGGGGGTACCGGGAAGATATCATTCTACATCGTGGAATACCGTAACTCGCGGGCGAAGAGAATTTGCTTCCGGGACATTGATCTATTTCCTTTCAGGGAGGGTGAAATGCAATAAGCGGACAAAGGAAAAAAGGAATCTGCTGCTTTACGGCGATTCTGTTGCTAATGATGCTCTGCAGTTGCAGCGACAGCGTGGAACCGCTGGAGATTGGCATACCCTGGCAAAATGGTGAAATCACTTTAATGGAGGTGAGCAGGGAGGGGGAACTTCTCTTTTATGATGAGAGCAGGATAGAGATAGAAGAGCACCACCTCCTTTTTAGCACAGAGTACCAGTTTACCGGCGCACCGCTGGTACGGCGGATTTACATGGATCCGGAGACGCTCTGTCCCAGGCGAAATGAGACAATTATTACTGATGGGGCAGGTAAAAAGAGCAGCCTGGAGGTGCTCTACGGGGAAAAAAGAATCAGGGTCAAGAAGAACAGAGGGCAGGGTAATGACATCACAACGGTAGACCTGCCTGCCCCGCCTTTTTTTGATAACGAGCAGTTTACTCTTCTGGTGCGCGCCTTGCCGCTTGAAAGGGGTTGGAAAAGCAGGATCAGGCTGTTTGTTCCCGCAACGGCGCAAACTGTAATTATAAATCTTGAGGTGATCCGTCAGGAAGAGGTTACTGTTCCGGCGGGTACTTATAATTGCTATGTTGTTGAGCTGGAAGATCTTGGCCAGTGGGTCTGGGTCGGGGTGGATCCGCCGCACCCGCTGGTGAAACATGTTAACGAGAGTGCAGGCACACTCTCGGAACTGGCTGAGTATTACCCCGGAGGCAGTGAAGAGGAGTCTGATCCGGGCAGATAAATCCGTCACGGTATATATTAAGGACTGCCCCTTGCAGCATGAGGAACGAATTACCTTTATTAAGCCTTTTTGTTGGCCTTTTTAAATTTTGCCTTGAAAACTTGCAAATATATAATAAGCAATATATAATTTCGTTAAAGTGATTTAACCGAAAAGGCAAAGCTGCTGCAAAGCAGTGACGCAAAGCTGTGGGTCCATAAAAGGGATTGCCAGGCTGCCGGTAAGGAATGATATTTTTTTCTCCCTGATGAGGCAGCCGCAAGCTGTCTCTTTTTTTTGCCTGGCATATGAAGTTATTCATGATATTTCCTGCTGATTTCCTTATCAATTCACCTCATCATTCGTTAAATCCCAGCTGGCCCATGTTTCACAAGACCCCCGCAGGATCGACAGCCAGAGGGACAGTTGTTTCGAAACTCTGGTAGAGGCTGTAGTCCAGGTGAGGGAATATATTGTCCTTTTCCTCCAACGTTTTTAACCACCTGGCATCAATGGATCCTTCGTTGATCTGGCGGAGCAGTTCCCTGAAACGGATGAGGTGTTTTTCAGCCCTGCTACGGGCGTAATCGACCATTGTCCCCGAGGTCATGATAAAGGGCCAGTCGCTGCTTTGGGCCAGCATCAGTTCCCGGGCTGCCTGGCAAAGGGCCCTGCCGGTTAGCCCCTCTGCCTCTGGGTGTGATGTGGCCAGCTCGATCATATCGGCTGCCGCCCTGTCCAGGTGCCGGTAAAGCCAGTCATTGGTGCCGTTCAGCCAGAATTCATGATAGCCCTTGTCTCCCCAGCTGGAGGGGTTGGGTGTGGCCAGTTGCAGCGGGTAATGGAGATCAAGATATTCACCGGGGGTGATCAATTTAAAGTGCGGCTGATCAAAGGCGATTTTGCGGCAGAGATAATCCAGCCATTGAGGCCCCTCGAACCACCAGTGCCCAAAAAGTTCGGCGTCATAGGGTGAGACGATGATGGGGGGACGGCCCATTACTGCAGATAGGTATTTCACCTGTTGTTCGCGGTTGAACATGAAATTCCCGGCATGAAGGGCTGCTTTTTCCCGGGCGCGCACAGGATCATAAGGTTCCTTATACTTCAGCCCCTCGCGGGTAATGCGGTAATATTTAATGCCTGTGTGGCTGCGCATGCCGGGTGGGTGAAGATGAGGCCCAATATAGTCCAGCGGCAGATCATAGCCAATATCCCGGTAGAATTCGCGGTAGTCGTAATCCCCGGGATAGCCCTCCTGTGCACTCCAGACCTGCTTTGAGGTCTCGGCGTCTCTCCCGAAAACGGCGACCCCGCCCCTGGTCAGGATGGGGCTGTAGACTCCGTATTTAGGACGGGGCGTGGCGTAAAGCAACCCGTGTGTGGCTGTAATGAAATACTGCAATCCCAATTCACTGATGATATTCTCCATGCCGTGTTCAAAGGCACATTCGGGTAGCCAAAACCCGCGAGGCGGCTCCCCAAAAAGCGAGGTAAAATAGTTTATAGCATTGGCTGCCTGAGCATAGATGCTCTCAGGTTGAAGCTGCAGCAGCGGCAGGTAGGCATGCGTGGAAGCCGTGGTGATGAGCTCCAGGTAATTTTCTTCATAGAGCTTTCGAAAGGCAGAGTTCAGACGGCCATTGTAGCTATCAAAGTAGGCAGCTGCAGAATCAAAATGTGAGCGGTAGAGATGTGCCAGTGGAGCAAAAGTGTCGTCACCGGCGGTCCGCGCTTCTTCGCGACGGGACAGCTCCTGCAAACCCTGGAGATAGCGGCGGTATCGTTTCTGCAGCAGGGGGTCCTCCAGCATTGCCAGCAAAGTAGGTGAAAGAGAAAAGGTCAGCCGGAAATCTATTTTCTCATTGCGCAGCCCTTCAAAAACCATAAGCAGAGGGATGTAGCATTCGGTAAGCGCTTCAAAAAACCATTTCTCTTCCAGGGAGTGATCATGCTCGGGATGGCGGACATAGGGCAGGTGAGCGTGTAAAATCAAAGCTAGATAACCTTGAGCCATATGCGCAGCTCCTCCTTTAGACGGTCATGCCGGCTGATGGCGGCAGTTTCACCTTTATTTTTTGCGGCCTCTGAAGAATTCTGGCGAGCTGAGATGGTGCAGCGAGATCCGGTGGAAGAGTTTTCTTGATTTCCAGTCGGGAAGCTGCCAGTTTTCATCGATGACATCGCTCAGGCTGTCCCGGGGCGTGCGGATGAGGTTTGAGCAGATGATCGATTGGAAAGATCCTCCGGGTAATTTCCAGCCCAGCTCGGCGCGGTAAAAACAGTCTGCTTCTGTGACTCCGACATACCAGCTGTTGTTTTCGCGGCCTACCTTCAGGTCAAAAAAATCTTTCGCATTATTTTCATCCTCCCGGGCATATTTGTAAACCCGCAGCAAAAAAACAGCCTGAGGCCATTTATCCGCCCCCGCCGTTTTTTCCAGGGCCTCTTTTGTTGGAAGGCTGATCTCCCAGTAGGCAAATATATTGCGGGGATCCCGGGGCAAAATTACCAGGCGATCTTCACCGTAGAATTGCGGTAGGGATGCGCTGCAGTTAAAACAGGCTGTTTGTGGAGAAGCCACACCTTCGCCTCCTTGCAGAAAAATAATAAAGATGCTCCTGTAACTGGATAGAAAAACAGGGAAGAGAGCATCAATTTCAATTGCTATTATGCCCTATGCTTCGGGATATATATCCGTCTATACATGCCTGGCAGAGGAATAAAAAGGACTGACGGGGGAAAGATAAGCTTGATTTTTAGCAAGATCACACTGTGGGAAGGAGCCCTCTGGATTTATGCTCATCGGAATGGCTGCCTTCGAATATTTGCCGGTGCGGATTGGCGGGCTTGCCGAAGCAGTAACTTCCCTGGCTGAGGCCTTGAGCAAAGAAGAAGAGGTTGATGTTTTCATTCCCTCTCACGGCCTCACCGGTAAAGGTTCTGCCGGCAGTGGTGAACTTGATTTACAAAAATACGCCGATTTCAGAATCACCGTTGGGGAGAGGCTTTACCCTGTCAGTGTCTTCCAGGCCCGCCGGCGCGGGGTGCGGATCTTTATGCTGAGCAATGAAGTCCTGGATATCCCCTCCGTTTACCGCCCCCGATCCACCTTTACCCGAAAGATGATCCACTTTACCAAGGCTCTGCCAGGGCTGATTAATGTCATGCTCAAACGCGAAGGACGCAAGCCGGAGGTGCTTCATGTTCATGACTGGCACTGCGCCCTTGCCGGTGCTCTCGTTAAAAAATATTTCAGGGTTCCCTTTGTCTATACTATCCACCGCCTTTGCCGCGAGCGCATCTCTGCGCGAGAGCTGGCTGAAGTCAATCTGGGGGAGCTCATCGAGCCGCTCTACCTGGAGGGGGAAATGTTCAATGTGGAGGTTTTCGGGGCTCATCAGTGCGACTACCTTACCACGGTGAGCCGCACCTATCTTGATGAGGAATGGGCCTCCTTTTTTAGCTCCTATCAGGGTAAGGTCACCTATGTCTGGAATGGTGTGGATGCTGATTTTTGGGATCCCGGGGAACTTGAAGGCGCCGCCCTGCCTCGAGAAGAGAGGCGGAGACGTATTTTGGAGGAAAATGATCTTGATGAGGGCCCTTTTTTCTTCTATGTGGGCCGTTTTGACGCGGCGCAGAAAGGAATTGATATCCTGCTGCAATCTATCGAAGGGCTGATGGAAGAACAAAACAGCGCTGCAGCAAAGATCCGCTTGCTGCTGTTGGGAACAGGGGATCCCTTTCTGGAGTCAGAAGCGCAGCGCCTGGTTTCCCGATACCCCCGCCGGATGAAAGTGATCCGCCGGTATCTCGATCGTGAAACCACCCGCGAGTTTTACGGTGCGGCAGACTTTTGCCTCATTCCTTCAAACTTCGAACCCTTCGGCCTGGTAGCCCTTGAGGCCATGTGCATGGGCTCTATCCCTGTGGGCAGCCGGGTGGGTGGGATCAGCGATACGATCATTGATCCGGAAGAAAACAGTCAAGGGGCTACGGGACTGCTCATCCCCAGGCGTGATCCGGTGGCGCTGGCTGCAGCGATGCAAAAAATGGCGGGCATGCTGGAAAAAGAGCCGGAAAAGATTGAGAGAATGCGCAGCAATGGACGGCGGCATGTTCTTGATAACTACAGTTGGGAGCGATCTGCAGGACGCTACCGCTTGCTTTATCGGGGAATGGCTCCTTTGAAATTGCCCTTTGTCTCTTATGCTGAGCCCTACTAACCTTCAAGTTTCAGACAGAAAGGAAGAGCTGATCATGAATGAAGGCGGAAAGATCTATTTTATACTCGCCTTGCACAATCACCAGCCCCTGGGCAATCTGGGCGAGGTTTTCGAGCAGAACTTTGAGCGCACTTATGAACCCTTTATCGATGTTTTGGAAAAATTCCCCGCTATCAAGATGGCGCTGCACTACTCCGGCAGTCTCCTGGATTGGCTCGTTGAAAAGAGGCCCGAATTCATCGGTCGGCTGAAAAAACTGGCCGCAGATGGTCAGGTGGAGATACTGGGCGGAGCTTATTACGAACCTATTCTTCCGGCAATTCCCGATGAGGATAAAACCGGCCAGATCCGCCTCCTGACGGAACGCCTGCAGGAGCTCTTCGGCGTGAAGCCACAGGGGATGTGGCTTGCCGAGAGGGTCTGGGAACCGCATCTGCCCCGTCCCATTCACGAAGCCGGTATGGGCTATCTGGCTGTAGACGATACTCATTTTCAGGATGCTGGCATAATGGAAATAGAACACTACTTCAGGACCGAAGAAGAAGGCTGCCCCCTGGACCTCTTTCCAATCAGCGAGGAACTACGCTACCTTATCCCCTTCAGGGAACCAGGCGATACGATAGCTTTTTTTAATGAACGGCGCCATGAAAGGGAATCGCGTCTTTTTGTGCTCGCAGATGACGGAGAAAAATTCGGCGGCTGGCCCGGGACTTATGAAGCGGTCTATGGGGAAGGCTGGCTTGAAGAGTTCTTTACCCTGCTGCAGGAGCAAGAGGACTGGTTGAATGTCGTCACCTTTGAAGAATACCGCCGCCTCTTCCCTCCGCGGGGACCTGTTTATCTGCCGGCAGGCTCCTATCGCGAAATGAAAGAGTGGTCCGGCGGTTTCTGGAGAAATTTTTTAAGCCGCTATCCCGAGAGCAACAGGATGCACAAGAAAATGCTCATGGTTCGTCGGCGATGGGCCGATCTTCCGGAGGGTGAGAGCCGCGATCATGCCCGGCGCCTGCTCTGGGCGGGCCAGTGCAACTGTGCTTACTGGCATGGCGTTTTTGGCGGCCTCTACCTGAATTTTTTAAGGGCGGCTATCTGGGAGAAACTGCTGCAGGCTGAAAAAATTGTCGATGATCAGATGAAAAAAGCGCCCTATCTGGAACTGCAGCGGGGCGATTTCAGCTACAGCGGCTCTGAAGAGCTCTATATTTTTACTGATCGGCTGAACCTGTTGCTGGCGCCACAACTTGGTGGCAGTCTCTGGGAACTCTCCTGGAGACCGGCAGCGGTGAATTTCCTTGACACCCTTACCCGCCGCCCTGAAGCGTACCACCAGGAATATCTCCATCAGGAGGAGGCGCCGTTACCGGCTGAAGAGCAAGTCGCCTCAATTCACCACCTGAGGGCAGTCAAGGAAGAGGGGATTCTGGATCATCTTTTCTACGATCCTTATCCGCGCGGTGCCCTTATCGAGCATTTTTTTGAGGAGAATACTACTCTGGAAGAATTCCTCGGGGGGGAGTACCGCGAGTGTGGCGATTTTTTGATGCAACCGGCAGAAGTGCGGATAGAGCCGCTGCCCGCGGAAGAGGGGCCTAGAGGTGAAGGAGTGCAGGTTTATTTTCAACGGGAAGGGCTCTACAGCGAAAAGAAGCCCTTGCTTTTGGCGAAAAGGGTGACGCTTTACGCCGGGGAGGACAGTTTTCTAGTTGAGTACCAACTGTCCAACAGAGGAAAAGAGGACCTTGTGATCTACTTCGGTGTTGAGTTTAACTTTGCCTTTTTATCCGGTTCGGACGAGGAGCGCTACTATGTCATACCCGATGGCAATCTTGAAGAGAGAAACCTCGGCTCCAGCGGCACCTCCGCAGGGGTTAAAGGGATCTCGCTTGTTGATGGGCGGCGCGATTTGCAATTGACTCTCTCCTGGCGGCAGCCTGCCCTGCTCTGGCGGGCGCCGGTGGAGACTGTCTCCCTGTCGGAGGAAGGCCTGGAGCGTTCCTACCAGCAGTCGCTTCTTCTGCCCCGCTGGGATTTTCACCTGGCTGCCGGTGAGAACTGTGAACTGAATTTACAGCTTCACCTATCCAGGGCAGGCGTCAAAGAGAAAATGCAGGCTTTTGCGGGAGGAGAGGCGGGTCTATGAGTGGAAAGCCGCTCTATGTTGCTTTTGTCTGGAATCAACACCAGCCGTTTTACCGGGATTCTCATTCAGGCGATCTCATCATGCCCTGGGTGCGGCTCCATGGAAGTAAAGACTATTATCAGATGGCGGCGATTCTGGAGCGCTATCCAAAGGTGCGGCAGACCTTCAATCTGACCCCGTCGCTGCTTGAGCAGGTCGAGAGCTGTATTGCCGGGGCTAAAGACTTTTATCAGAAGGTGGATAAGCCGGCAAAAGAGCTTGACGATATGGAGAAGCGCTATTTGCTGCATCATTTTTTTGACATTCACTGGGAAAAGGTTATCGGGCAGCATCCTCGCTATCTTGAACTGCTGGAACTTCAGGGGCGGACCCGTGAGCCGGGGGCGGTTGAGCCGGCTCTGGACCGCTACAATGAGCAGGATTACCGTGATCTGCAGCTCTGGTTTAACCTGGTCTGGATAGATCCCGAAATTCGCCGTTCTGATGCAAGGTTGAAAGAGCTCGTTGAAAAAGGAAGCAATTTCACTGAAGCGGAACGGTGCCACGTTGCAGAGAAGCAGCTCCATCTGCTCGCCGGGATCATTCCTCTGCACCGCCGCCTTCAGGAGTGTGGGCAGATGGAGATCATGACCACACCTTTCTACCATCCCATCATGCCGCTTCTCATCGACAGCTGCAGCGCTTTGCGGGCCTGCCCGGGGCTGCCGCTGCCGCGACGCTTCTGCTATCCAGAGGACGCCTGTGCCCAGCTGGCCATGGCTGAAAAACAATACCGGAGGCTTTTTGGCCGCCGCTCCAGGGGGATCTGGCCCCCGGAGATGGCGGTAAGTCCGGAGATGATTGCCCTTTTTACAGCATACGGTTTTAGCTGGTCCATCAGCGATGAGCAGATCCTGGCCCGATCATTGAATGCGGAGATCCTTCGCGACAGTTACGGCCATGTCCTGAATGGGGACCTGCTTTACCAGCCTTACCGGGTTCGCGGAACCGGTGGGGAGATCGCCATGGTCTTCCGGGATCACCATCTTTCAAACCGCATAGGTTTTGAGTACCAACATTTTTCTCCCGAAGATGCCGCCGCCGATCTGGTGCACCGTCTGCTCAAGATCCAGGAAAAT
>MTBK01151889.1_pt1 | contig 16508 bp, 12 predicted proteins | sample 1535981 | NCBI WGS metagenome assembly MTBK01 (sample SAMN06109225, study PRJNA356200) | anaerobic digester metagenome | isolation source: biogas reactors fed with pig manure or primary and secondary sludge | place: Spain | collected 2016-06-30 | reverse complement strand
GCATGGATGAGGGACACTGCTGGTGAACGGTAAAGGCAAAGGATTCTATCGGCAGCTCAGCGCCGAGAGCAATATGGCGGGCACTGTTGCCCGGCGCCCCGGCCTGGTTAACATGGCCGGCAATCACTTCCTCTATCAAACTTTTATCGATTCCTGCTTTGGTAATGGCGCCTTTTAATGCAAGGATACCCAGTTGAACAGCGTTCAAACCTGAAAGTGACCCCATGTAATCTCCAATAGCTGTCCTGACGCCGCCGACAATAACCACTTCTTGCATAATTTTGACCTCTATTAATATTTATTTTTCGAGATTTATGATAATTTTAATAATATGTCATCTCAAGAAAATGACTGTTGCAATCCTTCCCGCTGATAATAACCAGTAAGACTGCAACAGCTCGGGTAGATGATTTTTATAAAATTATTTCTTGTAGCTGTAAAAACCTTCTCCCGCTTTTTGCCCGTATTTACCTTCCGTGTACAATTTGACAATCGTGGGAATGGGCAAATTAGAAAGATTACCTGTCTCCCTGAACTTACCCATGGCAATGTCATAGGCCAGATCAATACCCGTCAGATCCATCAATTGGAATGGTCCCATCGGATGGCCAGCGCCAAATAGACATGCTCTATCGATATCTTCAAAGGATGCAACACCCATTTCCAACATCCATTCTGCTTCTCTAAAAATCGCGGCAAAAATTCGGTTAAGGACAAATCCATAAACTTCCTTTTTAATATGAATGGGTTCTTTTTCAATTTTGCGGCAGAATTCCATCAGTATCTGAGCTGTTTCATCGGAAACATGAGGACCTTGCACAACTTCAACCAGCTTCATCACCAGCGCCGGATTGAAAAAATGGAGATTGGCAACTTTTTCAGGACGGTTGGTTGCTCCGGCAATTTCGGAACTGACAATATATGAACTGTTGGTAGCCAGAATAGCACGAACAGGCGCAATCTTGTCCAAATCGGCAAAGATTTTGCGTTTCAAGTCGATTCTTTCCAGAACGGCTTCTATGACCAGATCGGCATTGCCAGCAGCTGTTTTTAAATCACCGATGAAAGAGATATTGGCGCGAGCGTTATTTGCTGCTTCCTCCGTCAGTTTTCCTTTTTGTACACGACCGGCCAGATAGCTTTCCACAAACTTTTCAGCTTTCTCCAAAACCGCAGGAATAACATCCGTGCAAACTACCTTATAACCCTTAAGCGCGCAATGCAGGGAAATCTGATGACCCATGTTGCCTGCGCCAACGACACATATATTTTTCACATCTTCAATTTTCATGTTTGCTCCTCACTTTCATATATACAGGATCACTCTAAAGCATCTCCAGAACAGTGGCCATGGATACACCACCTCCACCACAGAGTGTTGCCAGTCCCAGTGATTTTTGTTGTTTTTTCATCGCATAAATCAGCGTTACCATGATCCGGCATGCCGAGCTTCCCACAGGATGACCAAGGCCAATGCCAGATCCGTTCACATTCGTTCGTTCTCTTTTGTTTCCCAGCTCCTTTTCACAACCAACGTATTGTGCGGCAAAAGCTTCATGAAGTTCAATAAGATCAAAGGAGTCAATTGAATACTGAGGATATTTTTTGAAAAGATCCTTCATGGCTGGCACGGGACTGAGACCCATCACTGAAGGATGACATCCGCCGTATCCCGTCGCATTGATCCTAGCCATGGGCGATGAATTCAGCGGTATGACCCATCAGATAAGGTTTGCCCTGATACAAATCGAGAGGGGCTCACATCCCTTCCTTTACGGGCCCCTCCTCTGGATGAGGAAGAAGCCTGGAACCGGCTGGATGCTAACGTAAAGAATGGGCTGCAAGACGCGTGAAAAGGCTTGCGAGTGGGCAAAGTCACCACGAAACAGCAGGAATTTTACAATACCCTCGGTGTGGTTCCGCTTTCATCGTTAGGAGGTGACAGAAATCCAGGTTATCAATCCCTGCTCCCTGTCCTCAGAACCCAGACCACCTCTCTTTCTGACTTTATCGTTAACCCGAAAAAAATTCATTTTTTTATCTCTGCAAATTTTCAATTATCGCGACAGCAGCCTGTCCACCGCCAGCACAAGATGTAAACAACCCATATCTTCCGCCCATGCGGACAAGGTGCTTCATGGCAAACATGCCACACCGGGCTCCTGACGCACCATTGGCATGTCCAAATGCAATCGCCCCTCCCTGAGGATTCCATTTTTCCATATTTACCTTTTCGCCGGTTTGTTTTTCCAACTCCTTAATAACAGCAAGATTTTGAACAGCAAACGCTTCATTGCATTCGATTACATCTAGATCAGAAAGTCTCAGTCCTGCTCGCTTCAATGCAATCGGGATAGCATATGCCGGACTGATCCCCATAATCGATGGATCAACGCCGCAATCCGCACCACAAATCCATTTGGCGACTGGTTTGTAACCCCATTCCTGGGCTTTTTTTGCGGTCATCATGAGCACAAAAGCACCACCGTCATTTAATCCCGAGGAATTCCCTGCAGTAACAGTGCCGTCTTTCTTGAAAGCCGGAGGTAGTTTTGCCAAAGTTTCCAGCGATTCAAGCCTTGGATGTTCATCCCTTTTAAACTCTATAGGTGGCTTTTTCTTTCCCTGCGGCACATTAACTGTGACTATTTCATCCTCGAAGTAACCTGCATCGATCGCCTCTTTTGCCAACGTCTGGCTACGAAAAGAAAAGGCGTCCTGCTCTTGCCGCGATATGCCGTACATGACCTGTAAATTTTCAGCGGTCAGTCCCATTTCAAAAACACCGTATATACGCCCCTGCCCCTCTTTCGCGGGTGGTTGTATCTGATGCTCCAAAAGTCTCATAGTATTAAGACGGTACGGTACCGGACTAGAGGAATACTTAAAAGGAATCTGGCTGAAAGATTCCATACCACCAGCAATCACACAATCAGCATGGTTGCAAAGAATTTTCCACGCCGCATGATTAACGCCATCAATGGCCGACGCGCACTGCAGTTCCACTCCAGATCCTGTTGTGCTCAATGGAAGACCGGCGGCCTGTAGAATCCAACGAGCTGGATTGATAGCGTGAGCCATAGGAAAGGCTGATCCCGCAAAAACAGAGTCCACCACACCACGTTCGCAGATTTTCGTCTTATCGACCAATCCCTTCAGTGCAAAACTGCCAAGTTCTTCTGCTGTATAGTCTTTTAGGGTTCCTCCAATTCTACCAAAAGCCGTTCGCATACCATCAATAAACACAACATCTCTTCCTATCATTTTCGACTATCTCCCTGAGTATCTTTATAAACCTAAATAGGTTTTTCTTACAAGTTCGTCCGCCAGCAGTTCCTTGGCAGATCCTTCTGCAATAACTCTTCCTCTAGACATGACATAGTTTCTTTTTGATAAATCAAAAGCAAAGCTTACATCCTGTTCCGCCATGAGAATGGTTATTCCCAAATCACGAATACTTCTGATTCGTTCAAACAGTTCATCTTTCATTTTAGGACTTAGACCTACAGAAGGCTCATCAATCAAAAGGAGTTTGGCATTAGACATAAGTGATCGACCTATAGATAACATTGTCCGTTCACCACCGGATAACGTTCCAGAAATCTGGTTCTTTCTTTTTTCTAACACTGGAAATACGGAATAGATTTTTTCAAGAGAATTTTTAACTTCGGCTTTGTTATTATTAAGAAATGCACCGATTTCCAAATTTTCAAGAACTGTCATCTCGCGGAAAGGTCTTCCTCTTTCCGGGCAAAGGATAAGCCCTCTCTTTGCTATCTCATGGGCAGGAGTATTTATTAATTCTTCCTTGTTAAATTTAACACTGCCATTCAGGGTTATTTTCCCCATTACTGTGCCTCGTAGTATCTCCTGCTCCCATTTAATTAATCCTGCAATAACCTTAAATAAGGTACTCTTTCCAGCACCGTTGGGACCGACGATACAGACTGACTCACCCTCTCCAACACTCAGCTTCACTTCGTTCAGCACGAGAGCTCTGTCATATAAAACACTCACATCGTTTACTTCAAGATACAAGTTCAGCCGCCCCCTTTCCTATGTAACATTCAATGACTTCTTTATTTTTTATAATTTCTTCCGGTTTACCCACAGCGATCACTCTTCCAAAATTAACAACGACTATTCGATCAACTATTGCCATTAATTCTGATAACTTATGCTCAACAATGATCATTGCAGGACCTTCGCTATGCAATTTTCCGAACCTGCCTCCTTTATGCAATCTCCTTAATGATTTGGCTATAAGCTTCAATTCCGCTTGATTCAATCCGCCAAAAGGTTCATCAAGAAGCAGGAGTTCCGGTTCCGTGGCTATTGCTCTGGCGAGCTCGAGTCTTTTTAAATCGCCATGTGAGAGAGATGACGCAGGTTCCAGCGCCAGATCAGATATTCCACAAAACTCCAATGCATCCGTCGCTCTAACTTCGACTGTTTTAACCCAGTCCCCCTTTTTTTTTGCTCTTTTACTCAAACAAGAAACCATTACATTCTGGACAACTGGTAAATGACGAAACGGTTTAACTATTTGGAATGTAGTTGCTATGCCCTTATCCGTTCTCTTGTACAAGTTGATGTTTGTAAGGTTTTCCCCATTAAAATTGACTATTCCACTGGTTGGTTTTAATATACCTGAAATGAGCCTCAAAATTGTAGTTTTACCGGCTCCATTAGGTCCGATTAATCCGATCATCTCTTTTCTTCCGACCTGGAAGCTGACATCATCTACAGCAGTAAGCCCTCCAAACTTTTTGCTCAGACTGTCTACTTCAAAAAAAGGTGAAGTCATTCTATGCCTCCTCTTCCCGTAACTCTCTTCGTGATACTTTTCCGACATCTGTTTGTGGGATTTCGCCGATAAATTCGACGATTTTGGGAATTTTATAATGTGCCATTTTATCTTTGCAATATTCTATAATTTCCAACTCTGATAGTTTTCCTCGCGCATCCGATTCGAGTACAACCATAGCTTTTACCAGCTCTCCCACCTTGACGTCTTTTTGTCCAATCACACCTACATCTTTAATAAGTGGGTGTAACTTCAAAACCTCTTCAACTTCCCTGGCATAGACACGAAGACCCTTGTATTTGATAAGGTCACGTTTCCGATCATAGATATAAAAATACCCGTCTTTATCCATAATCGCTAAGTCGCCTGTACGCCACCACCTTGTGCCATCAATTACAGCTTCACATTCCTTTGTTGCTGTATCATTTTTCCAATAACCTGCGCATACATTCGGTCCTGCTACAACAAGCTCTCCAATCTCGCCTTGCGGCACGTAAATATCTTCATCAGGATCAAGTATCGCAGCGGACGTGTTTGGTATTGGAATGCCCATCGATCCATATTTGCTTTTTCCTCTCGGAGTCAGATGACTTATGGGAGAGAGCTCTGTCATTCCAAAGCAATCGTGAATATCTGTCCCTGTTTTCATCTTCCATTCTTTCGCCGTAGCCTCATTTAGTGCATCTGCACCGGACATAATAAACTTCAGTTTCTTCCAGTTCACTCTTTTTAACTTTTTTGAATCTTTTAACATCTCGTATATAGCTGGCGCCCCGTTAAAGATATTGACTTGATACTGCATAACAGACTGTAATATATCGTCAACTTCAGGTGTTGTGAGTATTACAATTGTAGAACCCTGAAATATACCCGACAATAAAAAGTTAAACTGACCGGCTGCATGATAAAAAGGCATATATCCTAATAGGCAATCTTTACCTTCTTCGAGAAATGAAAATAATGTCTTGAACTGAAACGCGTTAGCAACCACATTATAATGTGTTATCATAACTCCTTTAGGATGCCCCGTTGTACCACCCGTGTATGGCAGCGCCAGAACATCACTTTGGGGATCTATTGTAACTCTGGGGGGGTCGGGTGGATTGTTTTTTAGCAGATCCTGGAATTGCCGGAACTCATCTCCCTGAATGTCAATGGTTCTGACCGATCTTTTTTGATATACTGCGCTTAGGATGCTTTTCCCTAACATTTTTTTAATTTTCGGCAGAGATTCGGAAATATTTGTTAATATCACTTTTTTAAATTTCATCCCTGTCTTTTCTATGTTTTCATAAAGTATATCCTGACAAATAACATATTCTACTCCACTATTTTCCAACTGGTGCTTGACTTCACTTGCCACATAAACGGGGCTCACAGGTGATATAATCGCTCCAATTCTAGCCGCTGCATAGAATGCGATGTAGTGTTCCGGCGAATTAAGTAGTAACAAACCCACTCTGTCGCCTTTTCTAATTCCAAGATTATGTAACGCTGCAGCAAATCTGTATACTTTATCTCTTAATTCTTTATATGTAATCTTATTGCCGTAAAAAATCAGAGCCGTCTTATTTTCCCATTTTTTTACAGCTTCATCAAACATATCATTCACGGACTTCAACGGAATATCGACAACACTCGGTACTCCTGGAGGATAAGACGTGAGCCAAGGCTTGGCTAAATAAACATTACTCATTTTTTCTCCTTATAATTTAATCTGCAAATTTAATTTTTTGATCTCAACTACTTTTATTTTTTTAGGTGCAAATCTGCGTTGCATGCCCGACATTGCTTTCGCCAATAACTATTTTTGACTTTGCATCTTTGGCAAGTTATCTCTATCCGATCTCGTATCCATACAGTAATGCCCTCCGGCATAAACAGAAGTATAACAACAAGCGTACCAGCCAAAATAATGTAGCGTATGTTACCGCCAATCTCAAAAATACCCAAAGCCTCTACTAAAGGATAAAGGATATAAACTCCGGCCACCGCACCGTATACTGTCGATATTCCACCAAATATTGTCCATAATATCGGATTGATGGAAAACATGAGTTCCAAGGTTGATGGTCCAATTGCTCTCATATAATGAGCATATAAACCACCTGCAATGCCGGCGAAAAAAGCACTTACCGCAAAAGCTGTTAATTTATATTGAGTAGTGTTAATACCTGAAGAACGAGCAGTAATTTCATCTTGACGAATCGCATGGAATACAACACCTGATCTAACCCATTTACTTTCTACATCCGTAAGTTTATACATTGCATACACAGAAATAAGCATAATAAATAGAACAATATAGTAAGCACTCATTTCCGATTCAGATATGCGCTTTAAACCATAAATACCCATTTCACCACCGGTAATGCTCGGGATCATGAAGAAAATACCTGTTAAGATCACCGGAAATGCCAATGTTACTAGAGCCAAATAGAACCCCCTCAATCTCAAAGCAGGCAAGCCGATAATCAATCCCAGTACAACTGCTGTAATGCCACCAATTGGAATGCTAAGACATGGAGGTAGGTCAACACGTAAACCAAGAATGCCGGAGGCATAGCCTGCAATAGCGAAAAATGCGCCGTGGCCAAGGTTCATCTGTCCCACAACACCACTTAAGAGATCCCAACTAACAGCAAATATGGTAAAGATAGCTGCAAGAGTAAGGATACGCAACAAATAGCTGTTTGCGCTAAACAGAGGGATTAAGAATAGACAAGCAATAAAGATTGTTGCAATTACCCTTCCGGGGACTTCCAGAACTTCTTCTTTCAATATACGAAATAACCAATAAGCTTTGTCAAGCATGTTTAAAGCCTCTCCTCCTCAAAGATAATCCCGAAAAGACCTTCAGGTCTAATCATTAAGACCGCCACCATGACAGTTAAGGAAACAGCGCCTCTCAAGAAGCTCCCATCAGGAATAACCGAAATCACTATCGATTCTGCAAACCCCAAGATAAAAGCCCCAACAACAGCTCCTTTTACGCTCTCAATACCTCCCAAAACGACAATTGCGAGAATAATCACGAGAGGATTAACCCACATTAGAGGGAACACCATAGATATGGGAGCAACTACAACACCTGCCACACCCGCCAGCAGTGCCGATATGCCCATAACAATCAGGGCAATTTTACTTCCGTCAATTCCCATCAAATTTGCTACTTCTTTATCTAGAGCTACTGCCCTGATTGCTTTACCCAACTTTGTTTTGAAAAGAACAAACCAGATGCAAATAATAACTACCAAACTGACACCGATAGAGAAAAGATACTGATGCAATACAGATACGCCGCCAATCTCGACTGCCCCATCAACAAAAGGTTTTACCCCGCGGTATTCCCCACTAAAGCTTAAAAGGAATACCTCTTGAACAATCATTGCAATGGCAATCGATACAATCATAACTGCTGTTGAATGTTCCTTTATGCGGTCGAAAAAAAATTTATAGCAAACCATTCCAAAAATTGCTGTTAGTATTGGTGAGATAATAGCGGCCGCGAATAAAGGAATGCCCATCTCCATGCTTGCATAATAAAAAACAAACGCGGCGATCATATAGAAGATTGTATGGGCCATGTTCAATATCTTAGCGACCCCAAATATCAGGGAGAATCCAACCGCAAGCACAGCATAGACTCCGCTAAAAACCAATCCGTTGATTACTATCATTCCGATCGTGTTCATAATAATCTGCTCCGCTCTACCTACCGGATTTGTTTAAAACAAATCCGGTAGGTAGAATAAAAACTTTTTGATATATAAACCTTGACAGTTTACTTTAAAATTACGTGACCGTTCATTACTTCTTTTCTGCCCAGTAACTTTTCATCCAAGGCGGCAATTTATAATCAACTCTCCCTTCCCAACTCATTCCTTTGTAAGCCTCTCCGTGTTCGCCATCTGGCCAGACGACTTTGAGTTCTCCATTCTGCCACTGAGAGGCAGCCATCGTATAATATTTTGCGCCCCACTTTAAATCATGAGCCCATTTATGGCCTTTAGGATTAAAAGTGATTCTTCCCATAGCTCCCATATAATCCGTCTTTTCCAGTGCACTCACAACTTTATTGGAATCTAAACTACCGGCGCGTTTAATTGCATCTGCTAACACATAGACACAATCATAACTACTGGCAGTAGCGCTCAATAATTCCTTGTGCTTACCCAGAAACTTTTTATATAAAGGTAACGTTTTAGGTGACATCACGGCACGACCGAAAATTCCATGGACAACTTCGTAGTCACATCCTCCTCCCGTGGCCTGCAGATGCCGTAGAGTTCCACCTTCTGTATTCACGCCAGCCAGTGCCACTGGAATTTTAGCCTGGCCCCATTGCCTTGCTACGACATGGCCGACCGGACCGGAAAATTGCTGAAATATTATATGCGCACCCGCTGCCTTGACGGCATTAAGCTCTGCGCTGACGTCACTCGCAGTGGGTGAAGGCCGCCAGACACCTACAGTTTCCATACCCATCTTAGCCAAGATAGCAGGTGCCGATTTAACGGCGGCGTCCGTCCACGATGCTTTTTCCGCTACGATAGCTACGTTTACCTTATCAATCTTCAGTTCCTTCTTTATCTGATCCGCAATCATGGATACGTATGCATATATAGCATCGTTAAGTTCCGTGGAATTGGTTTGGATTCGAAAATAATACTTAAATCTTTCATAATTGGCATTCACCCGCTCTACAAGTGCTGGATGGGCTGCCTGCGTATTTATAAAAATTATTTTTTTTTCAGCAAGCAACTCTTGAATCGCCAAAGCAGCTTCCGAACGATGGCCACCAATGATAAAGTTTGCATTGTTAACAGTCACGAGTCGTTCGGCTGCGCTGGTGGCGTCAACGACACTTAATACTTCATTGGAGTCTGCCTTAACCAGCTCCACTTTGTAGTTCACCCCTCCCACATTCACGCCACCTGCAGCATTTATTTCTTCAGCCGCAATTTGCGCCGACCACCATGAATGCTCACCCATGCTGAATTTATGTGGTCCGAGAATGCCGATCCTTATGAATTTGTCACTGGCTGCTGCAAATGCCGACAAATAACCCAACATCAGAACAGCAATAATAAAAATAACCCCCATCGCTAAAGTTCGTTTTTTCATTCGCTCCTCCATTGATTAGTTGATTATTACTTTTTTTGAATGACTACGTCATTGGATTGATCGCTCGAAATTCAAGCTGTTTAACGAGCGCAACATCCCTACCTCATGAATACATAAATAATTTACTGGAGCGGTGCTCCAGTAAATATATCCGCAGAAGATTCCACTACCGCTGTTTCTCCAGAGGTAATATGATCCAACAATCCCGGAAAACGTCTGAATTCAGTTCCCAGAAAAAACCTAGAGGACAATATTTTTCCATAATAGAACGCCCCATCTGAATTATCTTTAATGATTTTATTAATTTGATCTCCAGTTACTTCTCCGGTAATAGATTTAAGCTTTGGAATGGTAATCGATAATATCCACAAATGCATCCACGCGTGTGCCAACATCCTGAAGGCTTGTTGAAGAGGGGCAGCAATGGCGTAAATCTCCAACATCCTGCTCTGTTCTTTGTAATGAATTAATTTTTGAATAGCATGATCCATCTTATCCACTGCTTTACGAATAGTTGAAATGTAGATTTCATCAACAGTACCGGAGGCTCCTTCGATTGTTTCTGCTATCCTTTTTTTAAACACTTTATAATTATACATCTCCGGATTCATCAAGAGCTTTCTCATAGTCAAATCTATAGACTGGATACCATTCGTACCTTCATAAAGTGAAAATATTTTACAGTCACGCGCCAGTTGTTCTACACGATATTCCGAGCAATACCCATAACCACCAAAAACCTGTATGGCCTCTGATGTTACGAGCCACGCCAGATCAGAATTGCCAGCTTTACATAGTGGAATAAGGAAATCTAACAGTGCCTGTGCTTCCTTTGCCTTCTCACCTTCTTCAACGTGAGTAATATCCTCCGAGTAAGCGGCAAGCATAGTAAGCATTCTCATGGCTTCGACATGCGACTTCATCCATAATAACATTCGCCGAACATCAGGATGTTTTACAATAGGAACAGATACACCGTCCCCTTTCTTTGCTGGATCAGTGCCCTGCAATCTATTTTTTGCATAAGTAATTGCATGCATATACGCTGAACTTGAAGCACCCAGACCCTGCATTGCCACATCTAGTCTTGCTTCATTCATCATCTGGAACATTATTTTTAAACCTTGCCGTTCTGCGCCCAAAAGGTAACCAATACATTTATCATTCTCGCCGAAGCTTAAAGAACAAGTTGACAATCCCTTTATTCCCATTTTGTGTTCAATGCCAGTTGTCGCCACGTCATTGCGCTCACCGAGCACACTGTCAGGATTGACATGATACTTAGGAACAATGAATATTGATATTCCCTTGCTACCAGAAGGATCCCCTTCAATTCTCGCAAGCACAAGGTGAATTATATTTTCAAAAAAATCGTTATCTCCAGCCGAAATAAATATTTTTTGTCCGCTAATTAAGTAAGTCCCATCTTCCCGCCTGACGGCTTTCGTTTTTAAGGCCCCGACATCCGTGCCAGCGCACGGTTCAGTGAGACACATCGTTCCTCCCCATTGGCCTGACACCATTTTAGGGAGATATACTTTTTTAAAAATATCGGACCCAAAATTTTCGATGAGTTTAGACGCCCCATTTTTCAATGTGCTGTAAGAACAAAAAGCAATACTTCCTGCATTAAAATATTCCATTACTTCTCTGTAAATAACTTCCGGCAAGCCCAGGCCACCCCATTCAGGCTTGTTTCCCATGGCGAAAAATCCTGAATCCCTATAGAGAGTCAATGCCGATTTAAAAGCTTCTGGAATAATAACTTTTTTATTTTTCGTGTCGTACTGCACACCGATTTTGTCTGCTTGTTCGTTAGCGGGGTATACTTGTTCAATAGCCAACTGTTCCGCTAACTCCAAGATCGACTTATAAAAATCTTTTTCAAAACTGGAAAACTTTTTATAGAAGGAGAGCTTGTCCGCCTTTAATACCTCGAAGAGTACAAACTTTACGTCTCGTGAATCAACTAACAAATTTAATGCCATATCAAACTCCTAATATTTTTTCATAATCCTCAACTTCTGGTAACGTTAATTTGCATTACCTACTCTTCCTTGATACGTCGCCGGTCATCTCCTCTTTTGAATATCTTACAATTAACGCTTCAATATCTATGCCACACTTTTCTTATCTTAATTGTCGACGGTTACATTTACACCTGTTTCTTCGATAATTTGCTTCAATTTATTGAGACGCTTTTCATCCGGTGATTTGCCATGAGGAAACGGATATTCTATCCCTAATTGCTCGCTCTTTGCTTTCCCTCCTTCATGGTAGGGAAGTAAGGAAATTTTCTCTGCGTTAATTTTATTACCCAATATGGCTATTTTTTTTATGTGCTCTTCTGAATCATTAAATCCGGCAATCAGTGGAATGCGCAGCCAAAGATTGCTGATTGCAGCTGCTTTTTCTAGATTTTCCAGAATGATGTTGTTTTTAATGCCTGTTGCTTTCTGATGTTTCTTATAATTGAGATGCTTTATATCAAAAAGAACCAAATCAACAAAACGCAATACTTTTTCCATTTCCCCCCACGTTACACAGCCGCTTGTATCCAGTGCTGTGCTCAGTTTCTCTCTTTTGCATTCTTTTAATAATTTTTCGACAAACTCGCTCTGGAATAAAGGTTCACCACCGGATATCGTTACTCCTCCCCCTGAATTCTTATAAAAAATTTTATCCTGCAAAACCTCAGCAAGAACTTCCTTTACCGTCATATACTGCCCGCATTCTTTCAAAGCATCATATAGGCAGCTCTTAACGCAAATCATGCACCTGTCGCATTTCCTCCTGTCAATTGTTCTGCCGTTTGTTTTCGTGATCGCAATCGCTCCCTGCGGGCAGGCTTTAACACAAGCGCCACAACCTCTGCAATTAACGTCTCTCGTCATTAGTTCAGGCAAAAAATCCTGTGATTCGGGATTGGAACACCAGAGGCATTGCAGCGGGCATCCCTTCATAAAAACGGTTGTTCTTATGCCCGGACCGTCATGTACGCTGAATCTTTGAATGTTAAAAACAAGACCTTTTTCGCCGCTACTTTCGTTTGTTTGTCGCATCAGGTTATCTTCTTCTTACACAGTATCAGGTAACAACATTCAATTAGTTAAGCGTCGAACATAAAAACAATTATTAAGCCACCGAGTTAAGAAAAGACGCAGTACACGATAGATAACTAAAGCTATCGCGTACTGCTGACAGCAACGACCGGTGCTATTTGTTTTTTGCTGCTTCAAGCAGGGTGTTGATGATTTACTCTCTGCATTGGTCGTATTGCTTGCAAAAATTCATTAAAATACCTGCTCCGTTCTGGCAATAATGGAGTCCTGCAGACCGGCGGATAAATCCACAAAGTAGGCGCTGAATCCCGCAACTCTTACTATCAGGTCGCTGTATTTTTCCGGCTGAGCTTTTGCACTTAAAAGTGTTTTACGGTCTACAATGTTAAACTGAATATGCGGTATGTTCATCTCTTTCCATGTTTTAAGATAGCTGACGAACATGGGCTTCATTTCGCCTTCCAGAAATTTCGGCAGAAATTTCTGGTTTAGAAGATGGTTGTAAGTATCCACAGTGCTAATTTTGGCAACTGATTTCAGTACAGCTGTAGGCCCCTTTTTATCCCTGCCCTGAGCGGGAGCTAATGTAGAATCGGCGAAAGGTTCTCCGTCAACACGTCCGTCGGGTGTAGCCGGCGTATCAGCTGCCAGGCCATAAGTTGCGGAAACCGCACTCCCGTCGCCCCGGTGCGAAAAGCCGTACGGATCTTTTATTGATTCCATGGCGGCCTCGCCTCTGGCCTGTACAGCCGCGGCGATTTTATCTGCGTAATCGTCATCATTGCCGAATTTTGGAGCATTAAGACAAGCCTGATGTATATCTTCTCGACCCTTCCAGTTGTTATCCATAATTTTGATCAATTCGGGAAGAGTAACGAGTTTGTCGTCGAAAATTACTTTTTGAATGGCGGTTATGGAATCTGCAACGTTGATTCCGCCGATAACCTGGGCAAAATGATGCACCATGGACGGATAAACCCACTTCCGGCAATCCATGGCTTTCTCGATACAGCCGTCCAAAACTGCGGAATAGAATGGGCGCGGAGCGTAATCTGCCAGCAATTCGTTATTGATTCTTTCGAGCAGTTCTACTTTACCCGTGAAAAATTTCACCTGTTCGGCATAAGCTTCCATAACATCTTTCCAGCTTTTAAAGGTAGCCGGATCGGTAGTTCTGGCACCAAACTGCCTTCCAGTTTTGGGGTCTACCCCCTGATGGAGAGCCCACCATAGGCACTTGGCCAGCACAAAATATCCGACGGAGCGGCGCACAACATTCTTACCGGGAACTTCTATATAAACGCAACCGGTAACGGCGTAATCCTGGGCATCATTTTTCGGCATTCCCCATCTTTCAAAAAGAGGCATATAGGCATCATCATTGAAAATTGAAGGATAACCGATGCCTGTCTTGATAACATCAACCGCCTTGGAATAAACTTCATCAGGGGTATTTTTATGCATTCTCAAGACGATGCTGGGCTCGATAAGCTTCAATGTCCTGGCCGCTTCCATTACAAGATAAGTCAGATCATTGGTAACGTCTTTGCCGTTTTCATCCGTTCCGCCGATGGTCACTGCCTGCAGTGATGCAACACCGCCGTAAACGGAACTTACCGTGGGTGAATAGACCAATCCCAATTCATTTAATTTTATCCAGAGCAGCTGCAGGATGCCTAGGGTATCTTCTTTGGTGGTTCTCCCTTCTTTCAAATCTTTTTCATAGTAGGGGCCAAAGACCTGATCAATTCTCACACCGATTCCCAGTGTGGAATATTCCAAATAGCGTACAAGATGGATAAAATAGAAGAACTGGATTGCTTCAATAAATGTCCGGGGAGGATTTTCCGGCACCCAGGCGCAGGTTTCGGCGATTTCCTGAAGAATCTTTTTGCGCGCTGCATTTTTTTCTTTGGCGGCTGAACTTTTGGCCATAGCAGAATATCGCTTACCAAAATTTATCACTGCCTCCATTGAAATAATTGCCGCCTCCAGAAAACTCTTCTTTTGGATATAATCTCCGGGAATTTCCTTATCCAGTTCGTTCTTTCTGTCCTTGATTTCCTGAATCAAGCCTCTTAATCCCAGCTTAAACAATTTCTTGTAATTAGGGATGCCCAGCTCGGACAGTTGACTCCAAAGAAACGTCCCTTCATAAGTCCAGTACGGTTTTAAGTCTTCGGGTAACGATTCTTGATGGCGGTCGCTTATAGATTTGCCTTTCCAGTAATCACAAAGTTCTTCTAGTTCCTTTCTTCCTGCGCCATCAAGAAGTGTTTTGCCGGCTTCACTCTTGGCCAATCTTAGTGGTGATTTCCAGTTTTGCTCGATGGGATGGAAAATACCATTGGGATCCGCCGTCTGATAACCAACAATTCTCTCATAATCCCGAATGAATATACCCATCTTGTTCAAAATATTGGCTAGAGCTTTCGCCCTTCTTATAACCATCGGTTGACCATCGGTTTCCTTATACGACTCTGTCATTAGCCTGGATCTCTGTAAGTCCAGCCTTATTTCCGGCCGGAACATTCCGCGCTTGGAATCGTCATCGGCATTGCCGCGTTTGATATTGCGGATGGCCCTGCTTACAACTTTCTTCCTTAATTGTTCTGGAGCTATTGCTTGTGCCCTCATATACTTTCTCTACTTTCTCCTTAAATTTTTATTTCTAAATTATTTTTTTAATGGTTGCCAAACTTTAATTTTTTCCGCCGTCACCTTATAATGCTTTAAGCATATGTTCTTAAAGACTTCAATTTTTATGCCACAATATTTTAAGTGTTGATTCTATTATATTATCGATAACTTATTGCCATACTCAAAATAAAATAACTATAATCCATATCACGATATATTGTGATGCTTTCCACATTTTGTTGATTGCTCGGTGGCGGCGATGGAGAACACGGTGGTTTACTGGCGGCCGATTCACAATGCTTTGGAAGATACATTTATGTGGTTTTGGTGAATGCCCAGAACAAGACAACCTGCCATCCCGGAGAAACGTAACGTTGAATTTACGAAAACTCAGTAAATTCAACCACTAAACAACGGAATATAAACATACGTTTCTCGTTATTATAAATTATTGCAACGATAATACATCTGAATAATTACAGCATGTTATTCTTTTTCGTTATACTATTCTAGTGATCTAGGTGATAAACGTTTCCGGTTGCAAGATTAGACATTGGCGACAGCAAATGGATTGCAGGTTTGTTACGCTATGGTCTCCCAACCTTGACAGTTTTATATGAAAATGTCCGCAAGTGGCCGGATATTTTATCTTTCGTTGTGCCCGCAACGGGCATGATGGTTAGTATATATTATCATTTGTACCAATATGTTGTAATTTAACTGTTGACAATTTATTGTAATTTTTATATTAGAATCATACAAGGATGGTAGTGTAAAAGAATGTTCGCAATTTGATTTATTGTAGAGGCCATCGATATCTCCTAAAATGATGTTTGTTAGAACACTACCGAAAGGAGACAGAGCGATGGCCA
>MTBK01031485.1_pt1 | contig 16604 bp, 15 predicted proteins | sample 1535981 | NCBI WGS metagenome assembly MTBK01 (sample SAMN06109225, study PRJNA356200) | anaerobic digester metagenome | isolation source: biogas reactors fed with pig manure or primary and secondary sludge | place: Spain | collected 2016-06-30 | reverse complement strand
GTATACGGCCGTGCAACATTGCCGATGTGGGCACAGGGCACGAACCCGGCGGCTAAAGTAGGGCAGATGCTGTATATCTATTCGAAGTTCAGCCACAATTACTTGCAGATGCTGTATGACCTGGGTTTTAAAAAGAAGAATATCAAGGCCGCGATGTTTGCCTTTCTTTCGCCTATTGTTGTTGCCGGCGGCGCGGCTCTGCCGTTCAAAGATACGATTTTTGCATTTTCAGGATTTATCCTGCGGTCCCTGCTCGGAGAAGACAAGGATCCTGAAAAATGGGTGTGGGACACGATCCGGGAACATCTGGGAGACGGGGCGGAGAAAGTCGGCAGGCATGGATTGACCGGGGCGGCGGGGATAGACATATCCGGGTCGCTCTCCATCGGCGTCGGCATACCGCGCGATATGCTGGAGCTGACCGGGGCTGTCGGCGGCGTGATCGATGCAGTGGGTGAAGGCGGCAAGGCGGCCATGCGAAGGCAGTATTCAAAGGCGGTTGAAAATCTCCTGCCGACCGGGCTTGCAAATCCGATCCGGGCGGCCAGGGAAGCCAAAGAAGGGGTTTCAACGCGAGCGAATAACCCCGTTTGGGATGAGCGTGGCAGGCAGCTTGTTCCCACGTCCGGAGAAACAACGGCGCGTGTGCTTGGATTCCGATCGACGCGGCAGGCTGTTTTGTCCGAGCGCACATGGGAGGGGAAGCGCCAGGCGGCCCATTATGCTGATCTGAGGCAATCGATTTATCAGAGATATCGCGCCTGGTTGCTGGGAGACCGCCACAATCAGGAAGAGCATAAAAGAATTATGAAGATGGTACGGGAATACAATGGGAAGGCCCGCGAGCTGAAAGATGGGGAGGTGCCTGAGATAAAACTTGGATCGCTGCGCAGCCAGGCGAGACGGATGGAGAAGGCGCCAAAGGCGGTCAGGGCTAATTTGGCGAATTAAGAAGCGCGTGGGGGTTGCGCTTTTGTTGCGCCCTTGTTTTGTCATTAACAAAATCAAATACTTACGAGAGCAGACGCGGGTTCAATTCCCGCCGCCTCCACCATAAAATCAGTTACTTACGCCATTTTCTCCTTGTCGTTTTTTATCAGGGAGAAGGGGGCAACTTAATTAAGGTCGATGGTAAGAAAAACCCGCATACAGCGGGTTTTTCTTAAACAGGCAACAAAGAGCGGAGCACATCATGCCATCCATGCTTTATATCAGCAGCCCCATTAATGCATTACTGGAAGGATTTTACCGGGATGATATCACGTTCGAACGGTTGAAAGAAAAAGGGGATTTCGGTATTGGCACGTTCAATCACCTGGACGGGGAAATGATCGCTCTCAACGGTTCCTTTTTCCAGCTCGATCTCGACGGAAACGCCCATCCCGTTGACGGACAGATGAAAACCCCGTTTGCCGTTCTTTGCCGTTTCAGGCCCATGCTTACCGAAGAAATCTTTGGGCCGTTATCCTGCGAGACATTCATGGAGCGTTTGCGGCATATTCTTCCATCCGATAATATGTTTTATGCCATTCACATGGCAGGTTCGTTTGCATCGGTCGAGACGCGCTCTGTTCCGCGAACCGAAAATTACCGGCCGCTGGCGGAAGCGGCCCACAACCAGAAAATCCGTCATTTCGAAAATGTTGAAGGCCATCTGGTCGGATTTTACACGCCTTCCTTTGTTCCGTCCGTCAGTGTGCCGGGATACCATTTTCATTTCATCGACAAGACCCTCTCGGCGGGCGGCCACTTCCTGCGGTGCGAACCTAACCATCTGGACATTCAACTGCAGATTTTTTTCAGCATGGAACTGACCCTTCCCAAAACGCTGGATTACCTCACGGCATCCTTTGAGCGGAACATACGGGAGAATTTGGAAAAGGCGGAACGCTGATGATTGAAAAATACTTAAGGGTTCACTTTCAATGCTTTTTCCGGTTGATCTGTCATTGGATGCCGGGTTTCCTGGTTTTATGAAATTCTTGCCCGTCGCCGTCCTCTCCACGGTTTTGCCTTGACACCCCGCGGGGAAATTCCTATAGTTCGCGGCGAAAAACCTCCGCGGCCGATACAAAGGTTGGAGACAGGGCGCAAAGCATGAACGACTCAAGTAAAAAAAGAGAGCACTGGGCAACACGGGCAGGTTTTGTTCTTGCCACCGCGGGATCGGCTGTCGGGTTGGGAAACATCTGGCGGTTTCCCTACATGACGGGCGAATACGGCGGGGCGGCATTCATATTGATTTATCTGCTTGCCGTTCTGCTGCTGGGCTATCCCCTGATTGTCAATGAAATGGTTTTGGGACGGGCGGCGCAGCGCAATCCCGTCGGGGTCTTCAAGGTTCTTGCTCCGAACAGCCCTTGGTGGCTGGTAGGGGCGCTGGGTGTTTTCACGGGCTTCATTATTCTTTCCTACTATGGAGTCGTTGCCGGCTGGTCGCTGGCTTACATATACAAAGTCGTTATCGCCACCGTTGTTCCGGGAATTGATCATGCCCGCGTTTTTCAAGATCATATCGGCAGCGTGTGGGAGCCGATTCTCTGGCAGGCCCTGTTCATGATCTTAACCGTCGGCATCATCGCCGCCGGTGTGGTCAAAGGCATTCAGCGCTGGTCCATGGTTCTGATGCCGGTTCTCTTCGTGCTTTTGCTTGTCCTGATTGTCCGGTCGGTGACGCTGCCGGGCGCGGAAGAAGGTCTTGTCTATTACCTGCGTCCTGATTTCAGCAAGGTTACCGGCCGGACGCTGCTGGCCGCTCTGGCGCAGGCGTTTTTTTCCTTGAGTCTGGGGATGGGCGCCATCATGACCTACGGAAGCTATCTGGACAACAAGGATGAAATTCCCTCCAACGCCATGATCGTGGCGGGGCTCGATACAGGCGTGGCTTTGCTGGCGGGTTTTGCCCTGTTTCCCGCCATTTTTGCGCTTGGGTTTGAACCTTCCGCCGGGCCGGGGCTTGCCTTTATCACTCTGCCGGCTGTATTTGCGCAAATGCCTCTGGGCGCCTTTTTCGGCGTCCTCTTCTTCATTTTACTGGCCATTGCCGCCCTGACGTCGGCTATCTCCCTGCTGGAGGCGGTGACCGCCTGGCTGATGGATGAAAAAGGCTGGTCCAGGAAAAGAGCCGCTGTTGTCATGGGCGTGGTGATTTTTATCGTGGGGCTGCCGGCGACACTGGGATACAGCGTGCTGAAGGACTTTTCTTTCCCGGGATTGAACAAGGACCTGCTCGACACCTACGATTGGATTTCCAACAGTATCTTTCTGCCCGTGGGAGGCTTTCTGATGGCCATTTTCACCGGCTATGTCTGGGGCGCCAAACGCGCAACGGACGAGGCCAATAAAGGCCACAATCGGTTCAAGATCGGCCGGTGGTGGGCTTTTCTGATTCGCTACGCAGTTCCCGTTCTGATTTTCTTTGTTATGGCGCTGGGCATCTACGACACTTTCTTCAGATAAACCGGATGCCGCCGCCACTGGAGGTTTTTGTTTGAGTTCCCGTTTTCACGTAAACAATCTTTTTACCGCGCAGGACCTGCGCCGGATCAGGGCGCTTGGCCTGCGGCCGTCCGACGTGAAAAAACAGCTGGAAACCTACCGGCGCGGGCACAGCTTTTTGACGCTTGTCCGCGCCTGTGCTCCGGGTGACGGCATCCGGTCTCTGACTGGCGCCGAACGCAGGCGTCTCATCCGGCTGTATGACGCCGAGGCCTCCGGTTGCCGACCGGTCAAATTTGTCCCCGCGTCCGGGGCGGCCAGCCGCATGTTTGCAGCCTGGTACGCCGCAGAGAACAAGGGAACCTTCGGCAATGAAGAATTGGACCGTTCTTTTTTTTTCGATTTGGACCGGATGCCCTTTGTTTCCCTGTTGAAACAAAATGACGACACGCGCCGGATGCTGAAAAATAAAGATGTCCGGGCCGCGCTGCAAAGCATACTTTTTCCATCCGGTCTGGATTTTGGCGGACTTCCCAAGGCCCTCGTTCCTTTTCACGCCTATCGGGACGGTGAAGTCCGGACGGCGCTGGAGGAGCATCTCCGGGAAGCGGCGGATCTGATCGCGGACAAGCGGGGAATTTGCCGGCTGCATTTTACGGTTTCCCCCGAGCACTTCGAGGCGGTGAAATCATTTTTGCGTCTATCGGTTCCCCGGCTGGAAGAAAGCTGCGGCGTCCGTTTTCGCGTGGATTTGTCCCTGCAGTCTCCATCCACCAGCATCGTGGCCGCGGACAGGCAGCACCGGCCTTTCCGTGATGAAGACGGCCGACTGGTCTTTCGGCCCGGCGGGCACGGCGCTCTTTTGCAAAACCTTCAGGCCATCGACGCAGGTTTTGTTTTTATCAAAAACATCGACAATATTCCGCCGGAACCTCTGCAAAAGAAAATCCTGCCCTATAAAAAGCTGCTGGGGGGATTGATGATAGAGGCACGGCGGCAGGTTTATTCCTGTCTGAGGCAACTGGAAAAGACAACACTCTCCTCCCCGGATATCCAGGCTATCTTGGATTTCTGCCGCGATGCGCTGAACGCGGACTTCCCCAAAGAATTCCAGAAACTGGCAACCCCGGAAAAAAAACAGTGGCTGCATCGGTTCTTAAACCGGCCTTTACGCGTGTGCGGTATGGTTAAAAACGAAGGGGAACCGGGCGGCGGGCCCTTCTGGGTTTTGGAAAAAGATCGATCCCGAAGTCTGCAGATTGTGGAATCCGCACATGTCGATTTCAGCCGTCCCCAACAGGCTGACATCTGGTCGGGTGCCTCCTATTTCAATCCGGTCGATATGGTCTGCTGCACAAAAAATTATCGCGGGAAAAAATTCAACCTGGAGGACTACGTCAACCCCGACGCCTGCCTGATCAGTCCCAAGACCGAGAAAGGGCGCGAGCTGCAGGCGCAGGAACTGCCCGGGCTCTGGAACGGGGGCATGGCCCGCTGGAATACGGTTTTTGTCGAACTTCCGCTCGCGGTTTTCAATCCTGTGAAGACCGTTTATGATCTTCTGCGTCCGCAGCACCGGACCGGAAGAGCCCTTAAATCATCCAGCTTTCAGACTCGTCCGGAGAAACGGCCCGCACGGTGAGGATAGCGGCCTTACCGCGATGCCGGCAGGTAACCCGGGCTTCCGCTCCTGCCGGCGCGTCGGAATAGCGGACACACAACGAGGCGGCCGGGGCCGCGGACGCATCACGGCCCCCGGGGGTCAGAACGAGCGGACCGGGAAAGTCGGCCATCTGACAGACCAGGTCGTCTTCGGTCGCAAGACCACGCAGGGCTTCGTTGTCGGCCTGATTTCTGCCGACGATGATTTTGCCGGCTTCGGGGACGCGAAAGTGTCGTCCGTATTTCAAAAGCTCATAATCCCGGATTCCGCGGTCCTCGCCGTGAGACATCAAATCGCGCAGACGTTTTACGAATATCGGGTCCGTCAGCAGACAGCCGCCGGCCGGCGGCGGGTAATGGGAGATTCCAAAGGTTTCCGCCAGGCGCATCTGTTCTTTTCGTCCGCGGCCTGAAATGGCCAGCAGGCGCGACCGGTCGATCTTTCCTTCCCGTTCCGCCTGAATCGGATCCAATAATTGGGCGGAAAGCGGCCGCAGGATATCATCGGCATAACCGGAATTCTTCGCGACCACACGCAGAGACTGTCGCGTCTGGGACATGGGGCGCTGGCCCAGCACCTCCCCGGTTACTAAAAAATCCGCGCCGGTTTGTTCCATTTTCCTGCCCGCGATCTTCAGCATCAGTGTATGGCAGTCAATACAGGGATTCATGTTTTTGCCGTAGCCGTAGCGCGGGGACTTCAGCATTTGCAGATGTTCGCCCGTAATGTCTTCCACCGTCAAAGGCAGCCGGATCTGCTCTGCCGCCGTCCGGGCCTTGTGCGCGTTAAAGAAAGGGGTCGTAAAGGTCAGACCGGCGATATCGACCCCCTGTTCCCGAACCAGCCTGACGGCCAGAATGCTGTCGAGCCCGCCGGAAAAAAGGGCAATGGCCTTGATGCTCATAGAATTTTTCCTTCCTCATAAATAAAAAACGCAGCAGAAAAGATCCTGCGGCGTTTCCGGGGGATCCGTCAACCGGCGCGGAGCGCTAGTACCGGACCAGGGTTGCCGACCAAGCTTCTTTCAATAATCCGAGCAGGTCCGGATGGACATCAAAATTCACTACATAAATATCCTGATCGGCCTTGATCTTAATGCCCTGGAACCCAATGGTGTAAGGCGGCTGATTCTTGTCCGCGCCGGAAAATAAAAAATAGCCGGACGCGAAGGGGACATTCACCCCCCGAAGAATCTTTTCCATATTTGTCGCGGGATTGTCCCGGTCGGATACAAAAATGAGTCGATAGCCAGTTTCCTGGAGAATCTGAATAAATTCCTCCGGAAGAGGGCGGGATAAAACCACCGTCTTCTTTTCACCCTGTGCCAACAGAACATCCGCTTTGATCGACAGATTGAATCCGTCCTTTTCAAGGTTGAATACCCGGATTTCCGCGTCTTTTTCAGCCGGCAGCTTCAGATAGGAAAGCAGGGCATGGCCAAGTTCACCGGCGGGCGATTTGGGCAAAACCGTCGGGGGTGGCAGGGTATAAAGCTCCTCCGGCCGGCCGGTAAGGCCCGTGCGGGGAGAAAATTCCGTAATCACCAGGGAATTGGCCCGGGCAAAGTGTGTTATGGCCCGGGGCAGAATGTCCTGGTTGTGGGAAACCAGCCGCAGCCCCTGGACTGTCTTTGAAGGCTGATCCGCGGTTTTCCGGTTGATCATCCAGTCCACGGGGATTTCAACGTTCGATTGCGATCCCACGGCGAGCGGTTTTTCGGCTCTGATCAATTTGTAGCTTTTGCTTTTTTCAAATATTTTTTTCAGGATGGCGATCACGTCGTCTTTCGCGTCGATTTTGACGATATGCCAGTTGCTCCAACGGCTGCCGGTCAATTTTTGCAATGAGAGATGGAGACGATTTTTCATGTCCAGAAAGACCGTGGTCTGATCGTTGAGTTCCACCACGGGGATGGCGGAGCAGTCAATCTCCAGTTGGACGGTCCTGGAAACCGGCAGGTAGTAATTGCCTTTGGTCAACAGGCTTCCCTGCATCTGCTCCACGATATGCCGGATGATCTCCAGTCTGGCCGACGCGGACAGGAGGGAAGACTTTCTTCCGGCGTCGGGTTCTTCCCTGCGTGCGGGTTGTTCTTGCGGCATCACTGCGGCGGACGGTCGCGTTTCACCCGTTGGCTCGGACCGTTTGTCCGGCTGCTTTGCCTGCTCATGTCGGAACTCGTCCGTGAACGGCGGCGTTTCCACTTTGGCTTGTCCGTATCTCTCGGGAAGCCAAAGCACCTGTCCCGGATACAGTAGATTGGCATCCCTGATGGCCGGATTCATTTCTTTGATTCTGAGCATGATCTGCTGTGTGCCGGAGGCAATGTTCATCTCCCGGCGAACAATGCGAATGAGATAATCGCCCCTCCTGACCAGGTAGGTCCGGCGCCCGGACGCTCCCGCGGAAAGGTTTGCCCGCGCGGTGGAGGATTCTTCTTTTCGAACGCCAATGGCGTCTGTCGGGGGAAGCGCGATTTCTTGTCCCGGGTATATTTTGTCCCAGTTTTTGACCTGTGGATTCAATGCTTTGATTATTTGGAAATAGCGCGGGATGTCATTTTCGGCGACGCCGGGCAGCTTGCGGAGGATGCTGTAAACGGATTCGTTTTTCCGGACCGTGTGATGCGGAAAAGATTTTCCGGAAACAACCGTTTTCTGAAAGGTCAACTGCGCGCTGTCTTCCAGTGCGGAGATAGCCGGCAAACAAAATGTCATTGCTGAAAGGATTACGAATATCCCCATCGGCAAAAATGAATGAGCCATGGACGCTCGCCCCCGGAAAAGATAACCTTGCGTTTTCAATTACTTCAACTCCCCCCGAAAGTCAACGCCCATCGGGTTGGAAAACCGCTGGCGGGAAAACTCTTACGGGGTGGCCGGCCGAAATCGGAAGAGCGCGTTGACACAGAAGCGCCGTCAGATGACTTTTTTCATTGCGGCGATGGCGACTTCAATCTGATCGTCATCCGGTTCGCGCGTGGTGATTTTCTGCAGGGCAAGCCCCGGCCAGCTCAACATCCGCACCAGTTTGAAGCGCCCGTATTTTCCGGTAAAGCGGATGGCCTCATAAGAAATGCCCGCGATCACCGGCATCAACAGGATCTTGTAAAGGACCCGGTGCAGGAAGTCCGGACGCCCCAGCAGGGAAAAGATCAGGATGGAGACGATCATCACGAAAAGAATAAAGCTGGTTCCGCAGCGCGGATGGCGGGTGGAGTATTTCTTTACGTTTTCCACCGTCAGGTCCCAGCCGTCTTCCCACGCGAAAACGGTTTTATGCTCGGCGCCGTGATACATGTAAACGCGGCGCATATCCGCCATCAGCAGTGTGGCGGCGAGAAAACACAGAAATATGCCCAGGCGGACACATCCCTCCAGAACATTCAGAAGAATCAGGCTGTCGATATAGATTTTCACCCGGGTAAAGAAAAAAGCGGGAACCACCACAAAGAAAAAAATGGCGATGGAAAAGCTGATGGCGAAGGAAACATACATTTCCCATCCCTGCGGTTTTTTTTCTTCTTCCGCAAGAGCGACTTCCGCCGAAAACATCAGGCATTGAATGCCGATGATCATCATTTCAAACAGACTGACCGTGCCCCGGACAAACATCCGGCCCAGAAGCTTGTATCTTTTTGTCAGGGGAACGTAATGCCGTTCCTGAAAAGCAATTTCCCCGTCCGGACGCCTCACGGCGGCGGCGATTTTGTCGCCGTGGCGCATCATGACGCCTTCGAGAATGGCTTGTCCGCCGGCAATGTCTTCTGGATTCGGTTTGCAGCCCATGGGTCGTTGTTTCCCGCCGTTTTTTTTGCAGCGCCTTCTTATAGCATTTAACCCGGGGTGTCAAATGATCTATGAAGAAAAGATTGTTGCATGTTTAGGAATGAATGTTATAGAGTCTTGCCGTCATTTCAGGAAACTTGGGGGGGGTGCGCATGGTGTCAAATGATGCTTCGACCGCCGCTTTTATCAGGGAGTATCAGGAGCGGTTCGAAAAGAAATTGAAGGAAAGTGAGGTGGCCCTGCTGGAGCATTGGAGGGCTCAGCTCGATAAAATCGAAAACTCAAGACCGGACAGCATCGCTTCGCTGCAGTTGCAAATCAGGAAACTGTCCGAAATGATGGCCAACCGGATAAAAGTGCTGAAAAAGGGATAAGATGGAAAGCATTGCCGATTTTTTGTTTGAAGTGGGGATGCTCAGCAAAACGCCCCGCAGCGGTTATCAGTTTCTGGGCAGCGGCAGGGAATCGGTGGCCGAACATATTCTACGGACGGTTTTTATCGGCTACGCCCTGTGCAAGCTCAATCCGTCTTTGAACGAACTGCGCGTTCTCACGATGTGTGTTCTTCACGATTTGCCCGAAGCCCGGACCGGCGACATGAACTACGTCAACAAGAAATACGTGGAAGTCGATGAAGCCAAAGCCGTCAGGGAATTGACGGAAGGGCTTTTATTCGGCGGCGACATCCGTCAGGCGATTGATGAGTTCAACGCGAGGGAGACCCGGGAAGCGAAGACTGCCCGCGACGCCGATCAGATCGCGTTGATTCTTCAACTGAAAGAATACGGGGATTTGGGAAACAAATATTCCGATGAGTGGATTCAATACGCGTTGCGGAGGCTGGCCACGGAAGAAGGCAAAAAGCTCGCCCGTCAAATCATTCAAACTGATTCATCTCACTGGTGGTTCAAGGACAAAAGCGACTGGTGGATCAACGGAAGCAACCGGGGATAGGATATATCCCCAAAAGGAGCGGGGATGATTCAAAAATCACTGATTTTATGTTTTTCTTTTTTGGCGGTTCTCTGCCTGGCGTCCTGTGCCGGAAAATTCGGCTCGGAGGTTTTGTCAAGCCCCGATGAATACAGGCATGTTTACGAGGCGAAGGAGAAATACATTCTCAAAGCCGTTGCCGGCGTCCTGGAGGAGAAAAAAATCGGTCGGAATGTTGTCGTTGATTACGACAACCATCGGGTCGATTCGGACTTCGTGATTTCGGGAGACTGGCGGACCAAAACGAACGCCCGCGTGAAACGACTCAACTGGAAGGAATGCGAGGTGATTCTGATCGTGACAACGGAAAAGAAAATCGATACGGGGTGGGAAATACGCCGTCTGCTGAAAAAGGAACAGTACGATACTTTTTTCAGCGTGATCGAATTGAAAGTCTATGAGGAAATGTCCAGGATTTATTAGTGAAATGGAAGGAGAAACTATGGCGTACAATCGGAAAGTATCGGCAATGGTGGAAGAGTTCAAAAATTTTGCCTTGAAGGGCAACGTGGTGGACCTGGCCATCGGAGTGATCATCGGCGCCGCGTTCGGCAAGATCATCGATTCGCTGGTCAAGCACATCATCATGCCGCTGATCAGCCTGATCCTGCCCGGCGAGCAGGGATATCTGGCCTGGAAATGGGTGGTCAACGGCAATGAAATTCCCTACGGGCTCTTCATCGGGGAAGTGGTCAACTTTTTGATCATCGCCCTGGCTTTGTATATTTTCATTGTGAAATTTATCGGCATAATCGTGAAAAGCAAGGAAGCAGCGCCTCCGGCGCCGACCAAAGATCAGGAATTGCTGGCGGAAATTCGGGATCTGCTGAAAAAATAACCTTGTCCGGAAGCGTTGCATCTGCTGGACAGGCGGAGGAATACGATTCTTCAGAGGACAGGGCAGGCCGGAGAAAAATCGGGAAAAGGCTGCGGAGCCCGGCCCGCGGGCGGTTCATTCAGGACGGCGCAGTAACGGCGGCGGGGGCGCGGCGCGCGCCCGACACCCCCGCCGGCAATCTCTACTTCTTATGATTGCGGAAGAAACCCAGCAGAAACTCGGAATCCTTGGGGGACAGGTCAAACTTGAAAACCGCCTTTTCAATCAGCGCGTGCAGCGGCTGACCTTCGCCGTCTTCCAGACTGTTGGAGATCCATTTAATCGCTTTCTGAACATTTTCAGCTTCGGGCATGATGGTTGCCATTTTGTCGCTTCCTCCTTGAGATGTTTTAAGCAGTTTTCCGTGTCGGCGATTTCATCGATACGCGTAAAAACTTTTCAAATACATACTACAATACGGCTGAAAAATTAACAAATATTTGGCCCCGTTCGACATAAAAGTTTTATGAGGTGTCTGCCGCAAATAAAGGTTGATAACGTCCGGGAAAACAGATACAAATCCGTCAAAAGAATGAAAGGAGACACACAAATGGCTAAATCGATCAAAGGAACTCAAACAGAAAAAAATCTGCTGGCGTCATTTGCCGGCGAATCGCAGGCCAGAAATCGTTATACGTTTTTTGCCAGCGCCGCAAAGAAAGAAGGATACGAACAGATTTCCCGTATTTTCCTGGAGACGGCGGAGAATGAAAAGGAGCACGCCAAGGTGTTTTTCAAATACTTGGAGGGCGGTGATCTTGAAATCACCGCCGCTTACCCGGCCGGCGTGATCGGCGACACCAAAAGTAATCTGGAGGCAGCGGCGGCCGGTGAAAATTTGGAGTGGACCGTGCTGTACGCCGATGCCGCGAAAATTGCGAAGGAGGAAGGATTTCTGGAAGTGGCCCGTTCCTTCGAACAGATTTCCAAGGTTGAAATGTCCCATGAAGAGCGCTACCGCAAACTGGCCGACAACATCGCTAAAGGTGAGGTGTTTGTGAAAAAAGCTTCGACCAAGTGGCACTGCATCAACTGCGGCTATGTGTTCGAAGGGCCTGAGGCGCCGAAGGAATGCCCCGCCTGCAAACACCCGCAGTCCTATTATGAGGTTCTGGCTGAAAATTATTAACGAAACATTGTTTTCCGGAAAAGATTCGGCAACAGCCCGCGAGTTTCCCGGCGGGCTGTTTTTTTGCCTCCGGCGAAGCGCATGGCGGGGCTTCGTCATTGTCCGCCCATCGTTCGTTGTGCTTGACAGTGAAGGGGAAATGCCCTAAATTAGCGCAGTTTTCAAGAGAGGTTTTAGTTTATGTCCACGAAAAAGCAGCGCCGGTCCGAGAATTTTAAAGACCGCCAAAAAAAGAAATCCACCCGGATCGCTTATCTGGCCGCCATCATCGGCGGTGTCGTTTTGCTTTTGGCGCTGTTCTTTGTCATTTTATTCAACGCCTTGTTCCCGCCGGTGAACATGGAAGCGTTAAACCGGAAAAAAATGTCGGCCAATATTTATTTTTCCGATCCTCAGGAACGCTTTCTTGTTTACGAAAAACGGGTGATTTTCAAAGAAGAAGATCCGGTGCTTATGGCAAAGGAAGTGGTCGGCGCGCTTTTGGAGGGATCCAAAACCAAAAGCAAAACCGGCAACGTCAACACCTTTCCCGCCGGCGTGGTTCTCAAAGACCTCCGGCTGGACAAGGATGGAACGGCGAAGGTCAGCTTCGGTGCCGGTTTGACGAAGCTCCATCCGGGCGGATCCACGGCGGAAATGATGACGATTTATTCCCTGACCAACACGCTCGCGGAAAATGTTCCTCAGATCCGGGCGGTGAAAATTCTGGTGGACGGCAAAGAACTGTCCACCCTCAAGGGGCATATTTCCACGGCCCATCCTTTCCTGCCGGACCCCGATCTCTTCGCGCCGGTCAAGGAGGAGCAAAGCTGACATTCCCATGGCGCCTAAATCAAAAATATCGCGCACGCGCAACATCGGAATTGTCGCCCACATCGACGCGGGAAAAACAACCGTCAGCGAACGGATTCTTTTCTACACGGGTAAATCCTATAAAATAGGCGAGGTGCATAACGGCGAAGCGGTCATGGACTGGATGCCACAGGAGCAGGAGAGAGGCATCACCATTACCTCCGCGGTGACTACCTGCGCCTGGAAGAATTTCGAAATTCATATCATTGACACGCCGGGGCACGTGGATTTTACCATTGAAGTGGAGCGGTCTCTGCGCGTTCTGGACGGCGCGGTAGTGGTTTTTTGCGCTGTTGCCGGTGTCGAACCGCAATCCGAAACCGTCTGGCATCAGGCGGATAAGTACGGCGTTCCCAAGATTGCCTTCATCAACAAGATGGATCGCGTCGGCGCGGATTTTTTTCATGTCGTGGAAATGATGCGCAATCGTTTTGGCTCTCTCCCCGTTCCCCTCCAGATTCCGGTTGGAAGCGAAGACACATTTCGGGGCGTGGTGGATTTGATCAACCGCAAACTTCTGACCTGGGGCGGGACCTCGCAGGGGGCGGACGTGACCGCAGTCGAGATCCCGGATGATCTGGCCCGCGCCGCCTCGCTGGAGCGTGAGAAAATGATTTTAAGCCTCGCCGAGAGCGACGATGAACTGGCGGAAATCTACCTGGCCGGGGAAGACCCGACGCCGGCGCAGATCATCGCGGCGCTGCGCAAGGCGACGATCGCCCTGAAAATTGTTCCGGTCCTGTGCGGATCCGCCTTGCGCAACAAAGGCATCCAGCCCATTTTGGACGCGGTCATCCAATACCTGCCGTCTCCGGAAGATATTCCACCGGTCCAAGGCATCAATCCGAAAACCAGGCAGCAGGAAATCCGCCACAGTTCGGACAAAGAGCCGCTGGCGGCCCTGGCTTTCAAAGTGCAGATGGACGAAGGGCGCAAATTGACCTACCTGCGCATCTATTCGGGCCAGATTTCTTCCAATGGCGAAGTTTACAACGCCGTCAAGAAGAAGAAGGAAAAAATAGCAAGGCTTCTGCAGATGCATTCCAATAAGCGGGAAAGAATCGACAGCGCTTCGGCGGGAGACCTTGTGGCCGTATTGGGGCTGAAAGAAACGGCCACGGGAGATACGCTGTGCGATGAGACGCGTCCGATCATCCTGGAGCAGATGGAGTTTTACGAACCGGTCATCAGCCAGGCCATTGAAGCCAAAACCCCCGCAGATCAGGAGAAGCTGGACGTCGCGCTGGCCAAGCTGACCGAGGAAGATCCGACATTGAAAGTCAGGTATGAAGACGAAACCGCGCAGACCGTAATTTCCGGTATGGGCGAACTGCATCTGGAAGTGATTGTGGATCGCTTGAGCCGGGAATTCAACGCCCGCGTCAATGTCGGACGTCCCCGCGTGGTTTATCGCGAAACCATTCAAAGACAGGCACAGGCCGAATACCTGTTTGAAAAGGAACTGGGGGAAAAAAAGCATTTCGGCCAGGTCCGTCTTGAACTTACACCGCGAAAGCGCGGCTCAGGGAATGAAATCGTGAACGCGATTTCCGAAGAAGTTATCCCCGCCGAGTATCATGAGGGGATTGAAGAGAGCATCCGCGAGGCGATGGCGAACGGCGTGCTCAACAGCTACCCGCTCATCGACGTCGGCGTCCGGCTGACCGGCGGCGGTTACCGGGAGGCGGAAGCGTCCGTTCAGGGTTACAAAATCGCCGCGGCAACGGCATTCCGCGACGCGTGTCTCGCCGCGGAGCCTGTCATGCTCGAACCGATTATGATGGTGGACATCATCACCCCCAGTGAATTTATGGGAGACGTCATCGGCGACGTCAATGCCCGCCGGGGCGAAATTCAGGCGGTTCATCCCAAAGGACCCGTCTCCGAAATCAAAGCCAAGGTGCCGCTCAAGGCCCTCTTCGGTTATTCCACGGATCTGCGCTCCGCCACTCAGGGGCGCGCCGTGTTTACCATCATGTTTGAAGAATACAACAAAGCGTAACAACTTTCGGGAGGGTGCAAGAAAAGCCCTGAAGGAGGCAAACGTGGCTGTTCTGAAACACGCATGGGAACGGGTGCGCGATTATGCCATTTTCGAAAGCGAGCGCGACGCCTATCCGCAGTCTTTTTCCGAAGAATTGAACGAACAGTGCGGCCGGATTCTTTTCGTCGTTTCCCTCATTACATCGGTGGCCTGGCTGCCCTATATTTACCTTGACGTCACGCTCCATCCGGAAGAGCCCCTGCTTCCCGTCATCCGCATCGGCCTGTCCGTCTTCAGCTTCGTCATCTTTCTTTTGTATATTTCGAAGCGCTTTCTTCAATACAACATGCTGTTCCTGGTGCTCATCGGCGCCTATCTGGCGATCGGCTGCGGATTTATCACCGCTCTGGCCGACGCCGATCCCGCGTATGTGGGAGGCTATATTTTTATTCTGACGGTGATGGCTCTGGTGCCCGTGGACCGGCGGTATGCCCTGGTGATTATCGCGGCCTCCCTGCTGACGTTTTTTGTCGTCGGCCGTTTTGAAAACATCTCCTTCAATAAGCCGAGCGACCGCTACAGCCTCCAGGATTTGTCCAGCGCGACAGTTGTCGCCATCGCGTTCATCTACCTGATGCACAATACCCGGCTGGCCAGTTGGCTGAAGTCCAGAAAAATCGAGCAGCAGAGCGAAGAGATGCGGTTCGACAAAGAAAAAATCGACAACCTGCTTTTGAATATCCTGCCGCCCGTTGTGGCCGAGGAGCTCAAAAGTCAGGGCTATGTCAAACCCGTATTTTATCCGTCCGCGACCATTGTCTTCACGGATTTTGTCGGCTTTACCAAAATATCCGAGACGCTCACCCCCGACCAACTGGTCCGGGAGCTGGATGCGGCCTTCTCCCGGTTTGACAGGGTGATGGACAAATACGGTCTGGAAAAGCTCAAGACCATCGGCGATTCCTATATGTATGCCGGCGGCGTGCCCCTTGCCAATGCGACGCATGCCATCGACGCGGTTCTGAGCGCGCTGGAAATCCAGTCGTTTGTGGAGCAGATCAACCTGGAAAAATATCAAAGTGGAAGACCGGTTTTTGAGATCCGGATCGGAATCAACAGCGGCCCGCTGATGGCCGGCGTCGTGGGGGAAAAGAAATTTGTCTATGATGTCTGGGGAGATTCCGTCAACCTGGCCAGCCGCATGGAATCTTCGGGCGGGAAGGGAAGAATCAACATTTCGGAATCCACCTACGCCCGGATCAAGGATTATTTTGAAACCGAGGCCCGCGGGCAGGTGCTGGCGAAAAACAAGGGCGTCGTGGACATGTATTTTGTCAGGGGACTCAAAAAAGAGTTTGCCTCGGATCCCGAAGGCCGGACACCCAACAAGCGCTTCCAGGCAGCTTACAGAAAGCTTCAGGAAGAAAACATAACGGCATAGCGCCCGTCATGATTGATCACGACAGCCCCTGATTCCGCGCCCAGTCCGTCAGAGCCTCCAGGGAGCGCCGCACGCAGAAAAGATGCCTTTCCTTTTTCTTCATTCCTCGCGCGTTCAGCGGAGGAAGAATTCCAAAATGGATATTCATGGGCTGGAAGTTGTCCGCCGATTCGGACGATGTGATGTAATGCGCCAGCGCGCCGATAGCCGTTTCCCGCGGAGGCGGCGTCAGGGATATCCCTTCCAGGAGCGAGGCGGCGTTCAATCCCGCCAGCAGCCCCATTGCGGCCGATTCCACATAGCCTTCGACGCCGCTGATCTGGCCGGCAAAGAAAATATCGGCGTTGCCCCTGAATTGCAGAGAGGGCAAAAGCAGGGAAGGGGAGTGAATGTAGGTATTGCGATGTATGCTTCCCATTCTCGCGAACCGCGCGTGTTC
>MTBK01174043.1_pt1 | contig 16687 bp, 14 predicted proteins | sample 1535981 | NCBI WGS metagenome assembly MTBK01 (sample SAMN06109225, study PRJNA356200) | anaerobic digester metagenome | isolation source: biogas reactors fed with pig manure or primary and secondary sludge | place: Spain | collected 2016-06-30 | reverse complement strand
ACGTGGTCCAGACTGGACAGCTCTTTAATCTTCTCAAAATTAAGACCTGCGGCTTCCGCAAAGCGTTCGCCGTATTCCGGGTCCGCCAGATAGCAGTGGGCCGCATGACGATACTTGATGTTCACCGTAACTGGAGCCATATCGGTGACCGTGTTATCGATGAGGATCTGTTTATTATCTTCCGCAAGCACCCGCCACAGATTCCCGCCCGCCCGGAAACAATCGTCGGTGGGGTCATCCTTGGGATCGTACCGGTAGACAGCTCCTTCCAGATCGAGGGGGGGCTCCATCACCTCGGGCTGAGCGGTCCAGAGACCGTAGCTGTTGGGAGTATAGGCCGGAGTGGCGCCGTAGTTGCCATCCACACGCATCGCCCCGTCGCGGTGAGAATCGCTGACCGGTACTTTCGCCCGGTTCACCGGGATCAGGTTGTAGTTCACTCCCAGACGGTAGCGGTGAGCATCGCCGTAAGAGAACAATCTGCCCTGAAGGAAGCGGTCCGGGCTGAACCCGATGCCCGGGACCACATGGGCGGGGGTAAAGGCGGCCTGCTCCACCTCGGCAAAAAAGTTATCCGGGTTGCGGTTCATCTCCAGGACGCCCACTTCGATAAGGGGATATTCCCCGTGGCGCCATATTTTGGTGATATCAAAGGGGTTTTCGTAATGATTTCTGGCCTGTTCCTCCGTCATGATCTGAATGTACATCGTCCATCTGGGGAAATCACCGCTTTCAATCGCATCGAAGAGGTCTTTGCCGTGATACTCGCGATCCCTCCCGTTAATTTCCGCCGCTTCCTCGTTGGAAAGATTTTTGATCCCCTGCTGGGTCTTGAAATGGAACTTGCACCAGACACGTTCGTTGTTCTCGTTATAGAAAGAGAAGGTGTGCTCCCCGAAGAAGTGCATATTTCTGAAGGAAGCCGGAATACCCCTGTCGCTCATCACGATGGTCACCTGGTGGAAGCACTCCGGAAGCAGGGTCCAGAAATCCCAGTTGTTCTGCGCCGAACGGCGCCCGGTACGCGGATCGCGCTTGACGGCCCGGTTCAGGTCGGCAAAGTTATGGACATCGCGGATAAAAAAAGTGGGCGTGTTGTTGCCGACAAGATCCCAGTTGCCTTCCTCGGTGTAGAATTTGACGGCGACGCCGCGGATATCGCGCTCGCAGTCGGCAGCACCGCGCTCGCCGGCAACAGTGGAGAAACGGACAAATAGTTCCGTTTCGGCGCCCTGCTGGAGAACCTTCGCTTTGGTGTATCGGGAGAGATCATGGGTCGTCTTAAATGTACCGTATGCACCCCACCCCTTGGCATGCATGCGCCGTTCCGGGATTACCTCTCTGTTGAAATGGGCCATCTTTTCCATCAGCCAGACATCCTGCATTACCACAGGACCCCGGGGGCCGGCGGTAACTGCGTTTTCATTGTCCGCTACAGGTGCGCCGACTTCGTTTGTCAGCTTTTTGTGCTCGTCCATGGCCATGCTCCTTTCACATTCTTGTGGGATAATCGCTTCAGGTAAACGGTAACGGTCAGGCTTATGGCGATCTCCCCGGTGAGTCCGGGGCGGGGCGCTGCGGCCCGGTGAGCAGAATGCGCGCGCTCCAACTGCTGGCAAGCCTGGTCTAATTATAACGCATCTGTCTGACTGTTTACCATCTTGAAAATGTTTAACAAACCAATCGCATCATCACCAACGTCATCCTTAAGGCGAAGCCTGAAGGAGCTGCTTGGTAGAAAATGAGCCGGGAGATCCGTCCCCGCGGCTCAGGTAATTTATGTCATCCTGAGCGGAGCGAAGGATCTGATCCGCGGACTCCCTTGCTATACCCAACCGCATTGCTCGATGGAAAATGAGCCACCAGATCCGTCCCCGCGGCTCATCCTGAAGGAGAAGCCCGAATGATATCCCTCGCCCTGCGCCGTCATCCTGAAGGCGTAGCCTGAAGGATCTGATCTGAGGCCGCCCTTGCTATACCCAACCGCACTACACGATGGAAAATGAGCCGGGAGATCCGTCCCCGCGGCTCATCCTGAAGGAGAAGCCCGAATGATATCCCTCGCCCTGCGCTGTCATCCTGAAGGCGTAGCCTGAAGGATCTGATCTGAGGCCGCCCTTGCTATACCCAACCGCACTACACGATGGAAAATGAGCCGGGAGATCCGTCCCCGCGGCTCAGGTAATTTTTGTCATCCTGAGCGGAGCGAAGGATCTGATTTGCGAACACCTATGGCTATACCCGGGGCGTAACCTGAAGGAGCTCGCTTTTGTTCACCGGGTGGTGGTTAGCACATCTACTGAATCGGCATTGCCAGGGCTCGCCGGAATAATATTCTGGCCGCCCCACCATTTATGCGATAATATTTAATGAAAGCACCAGGTCAGAAGGAGAAGGCGAAACGATTGACGATCACCAACCTGCGCACCTTTAACAAATTGGGCGGCGTCGCAGTCGCTCTTTTAGCTGTCTTTGTCTCCTCAGTTGCGGGGGAGAACAGTGAGATCATGCACCTGTTTTCCTATTGGGGACCGGTGGGGGCGGCTCTGATATTCTTGATCGCCTATCTCGGGGAACCGTACTGGGTTCACCGGCTCCACCGCCGGAACGGGTGGCCGGATAGGCTGCCCTTCGAGTTGAATTTTTTGCCGCACCGGTTTGGCCTGGAGCTGCGGGAGATCCTCTATTTTGAAACGGCGGTCGGAGAGCCGGCTTTTTCATCGGGGCATCCCCTTTCTCCCCGGCGGATCTACCTGCGCAAGGGAATGGAGGAGAGGTTCAATCAGCAACAGCTGCAGGGGCTCTTCGCCGCCCAGCTGGCAGAGCTGAGCCAGGAAAGAGATACCAAGCTCTGGGCTGCCGGGGCCGCTGCTTTTGTGCTGCTTGTTTTTACTCCGTTGATCGTTCTGCATCTGCTTCCCGGGGTGATCGCCTCTTTTCAGCTGATGCTGGCGCTGATACCGCTTCTGATCGCCCTCCTGGATGTCATAATTATCTATCTGTCGAGGCATCTGGTCTATCTTTCCGATCGCCACGCCGCCCGTGTCCTCATTTATCCGGATTGTCTGTTAAGTTACCTGCAGGCCCATGCGCTGCTGGCAAAGGAGGAGGAGCGGAAAGTAGCACAGAGCACCGACAAGAAAAAGAAACGGCCCGGACTGATGAAGAGAATCTCCGCTGCCTCCCCTTATCCCTCCCCTCGGGAGAGGCTGGCCAAATTGGGAGCGCTCTACCCGGAAGCGGAGCAGCTCTACCGGAAGCTGCAGGAAAAAGCGGTCGAGGAATAGCCGCCCAAGAAACCCGCAGTGCGACTGACACGATGAACTGTTTTTAAATGAATCAGAAGGAGGGGATGATCATATCTTTTGATGAGATCGCTTCCAGTTATGACTGCTGGTACACCACTTCCCTGGGGCGCTTCGCCGATGAGGTGGAGACTGCCCTGGCCTTCGCGCTGTTTGCGGTGCGGCCGGGGGAACTGATCCTGGACGCCGCTTGCGGCACCGGGAACTTCAGCCTGAAACTGGCCCGCAAAGGCGCCCAAGTGGTGGGGGTGGATCTGGCCCCGGGCATGCTCGCGGTGGCCCAAGAAAAGGCGGTGCGGGAGGGGTTGCCGGTCAGCTTGGTGCAGGCGGATCTTTGCCGCCTTCCTTACCCGGCCAACCACTTCGACGGGGTAATCTGCATGGCCGCTTTTGAGTTCATCCCCGAACCGCAAACAGCCTTCAACGAGCTGATCCGTGTGCTCAAACCCGGGGGCAACCTGCTCATCGGGACGATCAACCGGGAAAGCGTCTGGGGTGCTCTTTACAAGGAGCAGGCTCAAAAAGGCGACTCCATTTACCGGCGCGCCCGTTTCATGAGCCTGCAGGAACTGATCGACCTGGACCGCGCTAACCTCGAGCGGACCGGGCAGTGCCTCTTCGTCAACCCCGACAGCAGCCCGGAGCATTTCAAGCAGGAGGAAAAAGCGAGCCTGGGAGGCCGGGGGGGCTTTGTCGCCGCGCTCTGGCGGAAACCGCCCACGGCGAAAGATTAGCCCGGTTGGGGCCTCTTTCTACACAGACTTCCTCTTGGAGCAGAGGCGTCTTTAGCTCCCCGGCCGGCTTTACTTCAGGAACCGCTCCTCGATGAGGTCGACCAGACCGGCGCTGTCGTCTAAGGCAAACTCCGGCACCCCGATATTCAGGGGAACATCGGTCGCCACGGCCAACAGCTCCTCCTTTTTGCAGAGAAGCTCAGTGGATCTCTCCGGCCGGTATACCTCGATCTTCGGCTTATCCTGCCTTTTGTAGCCCTCCGTCAGAATCAGGTCCACCTGTTCGATCCGGGCTGCGATTTCATCCAAAGTCCTCTCCCGGTCCACCTTTTCGATAATGGCCACCTTCTCCCTGGAGGAAATGATCACCATATCGGCGCCAGCCTGGGCATGCCGCCAGGTATCCTTGCCCGGCTGGTCGATGCTAAAACCGTGCGCATCATGCTTGATCGTTGCCACCCGGTAGCCTCTCCTTTTTAATTCCGGCAGCAACTTCTCCAAAAGTGTTGTTTTCCCCACATTGGATTTTCCGACAACAGAGATTATGGGAATCATTGCAGCGAACCCACCCTTCCATCTTGATTATATTCCGGCTCTTCCCCGGCGGCAGCGCCGGGATGCCCTTGCAGAGTTGTCCTCCCCGCAGTGAAGGGGGGGAAGCCCCTCAGAACCGCCACTTTATTTCCTAAAGATCAGATGTTCCATGAGCAGCACCGCCAGCACCCCGACGACAAAGCCGTTGCCAAGAACCGGTCTGAGGACAACGGGGAAGGTATTGAGGGCACTGTCCGGAAGAAAGGAGATGATGATACTAAGCATCAGGGGTAACCCCATTACCAGGCCCCGTTCAAAGCTGAAAGGCTCCTCCGAATCCAAAGCCATCGTCAGCCCCGCCGCCACCTGCGAGCACATGATATAGAGGAGGATGCTTCCGATAATAACCGGCGGCACGGCACCCATAAAGGCGATCGCCGGGGGCATAAACGCGATCGCCACGAGGATGATCCCGGCAGGGATCAGGGTGTACCGCGAACCGCACTTTGTTGAGGCGATCACCCCGGGGCTCAGCGAGAAGTTAACCGGGCCGATGACACCGAGCAGACCGGCTAAAAAGTTCAGCAAACCGGTCAGCGAGAGGCCCCGGGAGACGCGCGTGGGCATCTCGTCGGGTTTCAGGATCCCGCCAACAGAGTAGATTGAACCGAGGTCGTTGATCGAAAGAGCCAAAAAACAGATCAAAAAGGAGATGATTACGCCCGGATCAAAAGAGGGCTTCAGGTTCATCTGCCGGAAGAAGCCGGCGAAAAAGCTGCCTTCAGGGCGGGTCAGAGCCAAGCTCTGCGGAAACAGCAGCAGATAGACAACTGTGCCGACGACAAGCGCCCACAGGAGCAGCGTTGAGCTCCAGAATCCGCGGGCGCGCCGGTTGATCCAGAAGAGGCCCAAGACGAAGATCAAGGAAAATAGGAGGTTCGGCAGGGCCTGCTGCGCTGCTGCCTCGGCCACAATCAGGTCAAGGATCATCGGAGTGAGGGTAAAAGCGATCAGTATGAGGATAGTGGCCACAACCGGCGGGGTAAACAGCCTTCGCAGATAATTAAAGAGCCCGGCAATATTCAAAAGGAAAAGAGCGAGCCCCCCGACAGCGATGGCGGTATAGATCGCCCCCAGGCCGGCGTCGCGGCTGGCGACGATGCCCACCAACAAAATGGTGGCGGGACCGATGATCAGCGGCAGGCGGTGGCCCCAAAGCAGCTGGGCCAGCAGAGAGAGCCCCGTGATAAAAAATATCTTCTGGATGTAGACGATCTGTGCTCCGGGGTCGCTGAAATGCAAACCGGCAACAATTTTTCCGACAATGAGCACCACCGGTACAGCGATGGCGAACCACTGCAGCCCCAGGAGAATCAATTCCAGAAAAGGAGGCACCTCATCCAGGCCGTATTTTAATTTTAACGAGCTCATCCGGATCTCCCTTCAACCGCTCGGGGAAGCGAATAACTATTACTGTACTGCTATTAACTTTCTCCTGATCTGCGGAAATTCCTTTAAGATCCGGCGATCTCTGTATGGCCGCCATGCTTTGGGGGCGGCAATATACGAGATTCTTTTGAGCGCTGCCCTCGGCGGAACTAGGGCAAAAGGAAATCTCTGGCAGCGCTCACCAGCGCGGGGAAGGTGTCTCCCTGCCGGCAGACAAAAGGATAGACTCTGACCGGGGCGTTCCAGCAGTTTTCGATGGCGGCAACTGTTCTGTTTTTTCGGGCGGCATACTTTTCTGGAGCGGCGTAGCTGTCGTCGGCCTGCTCGTTGCCGCCGAAGTCATCCACCAGCAGCACCACTGCGGGGGCCGCCGCGATCCCGTGACGGTGCAGTGCTTCCCAGAAGGAGACGCTCTCTTTGAGTGCGCCCAGGTCTGCCGAATTGGCCACCAGGATACAACCGGACCGGGGCTCCAGCGCCGGAACGGCGGACAGTCTCAGCGCCGCCAGCTGCTTGACGATATGGCTGGTGGCCTCGGCGTAATGGTCGGTGGCGACAACGACGGTTTGCTGCCGGAGCAACCGCTGCAGGATGGGCGCCCACAGGGGTTCGATTGCCGAGGAGCGCAGATAAGCTGCGGTGAAGCGGTCGGCGGCAGCAAAGACTGCCTCCGGGGCGGGATATTTCCCTCGCGCTGCCGCCAGGCGCAGCAGACCTTCACCGAGCAGGTTCCGGTAACCCTGGGCAGTGGTGCTCCCCTCAGGCCAGGCGGGGTTGATTATCTCACTCCAGAAAGCGGCCAGATCGAGGCCCAGAGCGGTTAATCCGGAATCAGACAGTGCCCGCTGCAAATTTTGCCGCTCTCCGAAAGCGGCTGCCCCGGGGCTGAGCACACCGGAAAAATCGAGGACCGCCAGAGCGGGACCCGGCCTCTTTCTCAAGACCAGTGCTCCCAGAGATGATGGACCGGCCCATGACCGGAACCCAGCCGGTAGCCGGCGCCTTTTTCCAGCGCTCCGCTCAGATAGTCTTTGGCCCGGTGCACCGCTTCATTCAGAGCTAGTCCGCGGGCCAGGCCGGCGGCAATTGCCGAAGAGAGGGTGCAGCCGGTTCCATGGGTGTTCACAGTGCGCACCCTGGCAGCGTCAAAAAAGGTGACGCGATCTTCATGCCTTTCGTAAAGCAGATCAGGGCTGCGCTCGCCCTCCAGATGGCCCCCTTTTACAAGGACCGCCGCCGGCCCCAAAAGGGCCAGATCGCGGGCGGCTGCCTCCATCTCCTCCCGCCTCTCGAGGGGGCGCCCCAGAAGAACGGCCGCTTCCGGCAGGTTGGGAGTGATCAGGGTGGCCAGCGGCAGCAGCAGCGCCGCAAGTGCCTGCGCCGCCTCTTCCTGGAGCAGGCGGTCTCCGCTCTTGGCCACCATTACCGGGTCGAGAACAATATTCGAGATCTCGTAACGCTGCAGGTTATCCGCCACCGTTTTGATAATATCCGGTGAATGGAGCATGCCGATCTTGACCGCATCAGCTCCGATGTCGGTAAGAACCGCCTCCAGCTGCCGGTCGACAAAATCGGGCGAAACGGGGGAAATAGCACTTACTCCGCGGGTATTCTGTGCCGTTAAGGCGGTAATAACCGAAAGACCATAACAGCCCAGGGCGGCAAAGGTTTTCAGGTCAGCCTGAATCCCCGCCCCGCCTCCACTGTCGGAACCGGCAATGGTCAAAGCACGATAATAATTTTTCATAAGAGTTACTCCTTCCTTGGTGACGTTAAAGCTTCACAAACAGCGGCGGAGAGCTCGGCGGCGGCCTCCCGGGGATCCTCCGCCGAGCAGATGGCGGAGACAACCGCGATGCTGTCGGCACCGGCGGTGATCGCCGCTGCGGCGTTGCCAACATTTAAACCGCCGATGGCCACCAGAGAGTGCCGGGAGAGCCGGCGCACCCGGGCCAGACCGGTCAATCCCCAGCTGCCGCGAGTGTCTTTTTTCGTCGGTGTTGGGAAGATGGGGCTGACGCCCAGGTAAGCGACATCATAGGCTTCAGCAGCCACAACCTGGGCCTCCGTCTCCACCGAAAGACCGATAATCGCCTGTGGCCCCAGCAGCCGCCTGGCCAGGGGATAAGGCAGATCCTCCTGTCCGATATGCACCCCGGCGGCCCCGACAGCCAGGGCCACATCAACGCGGTCATTGATCAGCAAAGGGACACCATAAGGTGCCAGCAGCGCTTTCATCTGCCGGGCCGCCTCGACAAAAGAACGGGTGGCGGCCTCTTTTTCCCGCAGCTGTACTGCAGAGACACCCCCTTGCACCGCCCGGGCTACGATCTGCTCAAGAGGCCGGCCCAGCGTCAAGGAGCGATCGGTGACCAGGTAAAGTCTGCCGATGCTCATGGCTTCACCTGCCACTTAGCCGCGATCTGTTCGCGGTTCAGATTGTAGACGGCGTCAATAAAATGTAGCTGCAGGCTGCCCGGTCCGCAGGCCTGCTCCATCGCCAGCTCCCCGGCGATACCCATGACCGCCATGGCGTGGGCCGCCGCCGCAGGGAAATGGGGGTTAACTGCGGCAAAGGCGCCGCAGAAGGCGCTGGCGGTGCAGCCCATTCCGGTCACCCGGGTCATCAGCGGATCGCCGTTGTGCACCTGGTACACCTGTGCGCTATCCACGATATAGTCAACAGCGCCGCTGACGCAAACGGTGCAGCTCTCTCTTTCTGCCAGGGATTGTGCCGCCTGCAGCGACTCTTCGGCGGCGGCGCTACTGTCGACCCCCCTGGTGGTGGCTGCGGCGTCGACCATCGCCTGAATCTCTGAGGCATTGCCGCGAATGATATCGGCTCCGCCCTTCTCCAGCAGTTCACGCAGGGTGCGGTTGCGGTACGGGGTTGCTCCGGCCCCGACGGGATCGAGCACCACCGGTATCTGAAGCTCTTTCGCCCGCAGGATCGCCCGGTGCATTCCCTGTACCCAGGGCGGGCTCAACGTGCCGATATTGACTACGAGGGCACCAGCCATCGTCACCATTTCCGCCGCCTCCTCCAGGGCATGAGCCATCACCGGTGATGCGCCCAGAGCCAGAAGGGCGTTGGCCGTCGGGTTCATCACCACATAGTTGGTAATATTGTGGACCAGCGGAGCGCTCTCCCTGATCCTAACCAGATCCCCCCAGATAGATTCAGCGCTGATTTTCAACTAAGCTCCTCCTTTGAACAATGCACATTAAAAAGGCCACCCGCTAAGGTGGCTCACAGGAATCTTCCTTCCTGCGCCGGTATTACCGCGGATCAGGTTCGTCGGTATTCCCCACAGCTTCAAGCAAGGGGAGATCTCAGCCTGGTTTCTCCAAGCTCCCGAGGAAGTAAGACTTATTTTCTACAATTGTATCATATTGTGCTTCTCCGGCAAGAGGTGGGCCAGGTCTTGTTTATGGAGCTGACCACAACCGCCTGTTTGAAGGAGTGATTGCAACCATCCAAAAGATACCCGGTTGCATTTACTTTGTCGACTAGCACTCCGTTTATAGTTCTAAAGGTTCAATAAATCAAAGTTGACACTGATAGCAAATTCTGCTATTATTTATCCAAGTAAGGTATATTCGTAATTGTCTAGCAATATATTTTAAGCTGTTCTTCTGGAGGAGATAAAAGTGCCCAATCCTGCTTTTTCGGCAAAGGATGAACGAGGCCTTACCCTGATTGAGGTGCTCGTGTCGGTCACCCTGTTGGTTTTGATGAGCATGAGCTTCGCCCCCGCACTGATGTTTGTTCTGGAAACATCGGAACGAAACCGCATCCGGACCGTAGGAACCGCTATAGCTAATGAAGTCATCGAAGAACTTCGGGCTAAGACTTTTGATGAGATCCTCGTGGGAGAGCAAGAAGATGTGAGGACTGTAGACGGGCGTGATTATAAAGTTCTGACCATGATCAACTGGATGGAGCTCAGCGGAAGCGGCGCCGCTAGTGGGGACTATAAAGAGATTAGTGTATCGGTTTCACTTCCTAGTAATGCTTATGCCAGTAGGGGCACAACGATTATTTTAGACACTAAAATTTCCCGAGATTATGCTCTACCTATAATCGATGGTGCAAATATTAGGATCCAAGCTTATCGGGGCTGGACTGAGGAAGAAGAACCGGACACAATTCAAAACCTAAAAATCGAGCTTGTTGAAGAAAACGGTATCAAACATGATGCCAGGACTAATGAACATGGCTCTGCACTGTTTTTGGGCCTTAATGAGGGAGATTACACCATAAATCCAGTTCTTACTAGCGTTAGCCCTAACGGTATGATCACGTTGCCTGGTAGTTCTTTTGAAGTATATATAGTGGAAGGCCTAACGGAGGATATCGTAATTTTAGCAGAAGAACCCTGTCAACTTACGGTTAATTTTTTAAATGTGGATGGAGATCTCCTCGAAATTAACGGGAAAGCAACTTTGGTAACACCTTTTAAAGATGAAAATATGGAAATAGGCGAAACGGATCCTACACAGGAAAACTGGTTTACCTTTGAAGAGACGATCTCAGGTAAATCCAAGGTTGTATTTGATGGACTTTGGCCGGTGGGAGTTGGTAGCCCCGGTTTTGAAAATTATAACCTTATTGTGGAAGGTTTAAAGGAAGGAACGGAATATTATTACCAATTATTTGAAGATGAAAACCGGAGTTGGAATGGGACTTTTGACTATCCGGGGCATAGTCGGAATATTAATGTAATCCTTATTGAAATAGTGGATGAAGGGGAAGAAGACTAAGGCGAATCTGGCGGTTCCTAAAGTAAACCGATGATGTCAAGAAGGTGATAAATTATGTTTATGAAAATGAAGGCTGCGATTAGGGATTGCCGGGGTATAACGCTTATCGAGTTGTTGGTAGCGTTAAGCTTACTGGGGCTTGTGGCAGCAGCTGCCTTTAACTATTTTGGATTTGCGCAAAAAAGTTGGCAAATGGCCAGTGCTGAAGCGGCTGTAGAATCAGAAGCGCGGTTACTGTTGATGCAGCTGGAACGCGACATCCGTGCGGTGAAAAGGGGTAGCGAAGATCAACCGGGAATTGAAATTATTGATGAAGGCCGCGGTGTAAAGCTGCACAACTTCTTGGGCACAGAAGAAATTATAATTGAATACAATTATTTGGCAAACGGCAATCTGCAGAGAATCGAATCCACATCGGAGGGTGTTAGGGAAACGGAATATGAAAATATATACCTTTATGACGAAGAAAACGTGCCTGTGGTGTTGTTCACCCTTGTCGGCACCAATCAGGTAAAGCTGAGATATTTTGTTAAACCTTCTACAGATAAGTATGGTAAAAAGATAGAGGTTGATACCGTTTTTACTATTCGCAACAAGGGGGTTAATTAGATGAAAGGCAAATTTGGGAAAAACCAGAGAGGGATGTTGCTAGCCTGGGTTTTAATGCTCCTTGCTTTTCTTTCGATCCTAACTGTTGCTGCCCTAACTCTAGCCTCGAACCAATTTAATTTGGGTCATCGTTACTCATCTTCTGTCAAATCTCTACATTATGCCGAGGCTGGAATTCATCATTACTTGGCCTATATGAACAGCGAAGACAGCCCTACCCGGGGGGAGCCTTTACCGCTGGATGAGGATATCCCTTACGAAGACGGTTTCTACCGTTTGAAGGAAATTGACAAACAAAGTGGCCATATGGTTCTTCGGTCTACCGGGTGGAATAAAACGGCATCCGGCGCCAAGAGCGATCCGCGGACAATAGATATGGTTTTGAAGAAACGCACATTTACCGAATTCGGATATTTTTCAGATGATGATGGGAGCAATATTTGGTTAACAAGCAGTGACAAAATTTATGGGCCCTATCATACCAATTCTAATTTACACATAAAGGGAAATCCTACTTTTTACTCCCCGGTAAGTTTCGCCAACCGGATCTGTTATAATCGCACTCTTCTTCCAAAAACATGTAAGACAGAGCATACGGGTCGGGTTCGACAGGACATCTTCAGCTGGAATGACCCAGATTTTCGTCAGGGAATTGTCCGTACAGCGCCGATAGCTTTACCGGAGACGAATGTGGAGCTAAAAAGTTTGGCTCAAAATGGAGGCTTATACCTATACGGGATGACCTGTATAAAATTAGATGGTAACGATGGTATCATTGTTCGGAACCATAGTTATAATAATGGCGCATCTACAAGACTACGTCAAGGTGATCCAGACTTTCCTGCAAACGGTGTTATTTACGTAGATGGCCTTGGAGCTCCTCAGGATAAGTTTCTAACGGAGGGTGGCAACGCGTTTGTAGCTGGAATGTTAAAAGGACGATTGACCATTGCCGCAAAAAATGATATCTACATTACTGGTAAAGATCCGACACAGTGGATTCCAACCCGGAAATGGTACGAGTGGGTTAGTTTTTACCAGGATAAATATAACGGTATTGATGTAGGTCCCTTTATAGGTATTAAATATGCTAACACTACTTTTACACCGATAATAGAAGATGGAGATATCATTGGATACGACGCTCAAGGAAACGATATGCTTGGCCTCATCGCGGAAAGGGATATCAAGCTTTTAACCTCGGGGTGGTTTTTAATAGATGGGAATACACAGTATGACAAGTTACTTTGGAGTAATGTTGACTCTAATCCAAAAAATGATGTGATCATTTACGCTGCTCTCTTTGCAGTTAACGGCAGCTTTGAGAACCCGGCGTACTGGCGTGGTATTCTGGGAAAGGATAAGTCCATAATTATTAGAGGATCGATCATTCAAAAATACCGCGGGAAAATGGGATTGGACTTGGGTGATGGTATTATCAGTGCAGGTTTTGACAAAGATTTCGCTCATGATAACAGGATGCTTAGCGATTCTCCGCCGCATTTTTTGGTACCTGAAGAATCAGGCTGGGAGATAGTTGAATGGATTGAAACCCGGGATCACCTTACCGCTGACGAAGGGTCATAAACCCGGCAATATAGATGCGGTATCCCAGTTACAGTTACATTGAATACCTTAGATAAGGCGCTCCGCGCCTTATCTTTTTACCCGTAAATGTTGCGTCATTGCTAAAACGCAGCTCCGTTAAAACTTCACTGTTGCTAGAGGGTTTGCCGCCCGTTTGCAGAAAATAAGAGTATAGGCAGAAATAACAATTTAGATAAGCGAGGGGATAATCTATGTTTGTTAAAGATTATATGACGCCAAGTCCGGTGACCGTATCTCCCGATGATCTGTTGGGTGATGCCCTCGATTTGATGAAAAAGCATTCCATCCGGCGACTTCCGGTCGTGTCGCGGGGAAAGATTGTCGGCCTCGTGACGGAGCAGGATCTGATGAAAGCATCTCCTTCTTCTGCAACGAGCTTATCGGTCTGGGAGATCAACTACCTGTTTTCCAAGATCAGAATTAAAGATATGATGACCAAGGAGATCTTCTCGATTAACTCCGACACCATCCTGGAGGAGGCGGCGCTGATCATGCAGAAAAAGCAGATCAGCACCCTGCCGGTGCTGGAGAACAACAAACTGGTCGGTATCATTACGGAGAGCGATATTTTCAAGGCATTTATCGATATCTTGGGGTTGAACCATCCCAGCCTCAGGGTTACTCTGTTGGTGGAGGATCAGGTGGGCGTGCTCAAGAGCATCTCTGAGATAGTTGACGCAGCGGGGATCAATATTGTTTCCACCATCGTCCAGCGCTCCTCCGACAACCGGGTTCACCTTATTCTGCGTCTGGCGACGAAAAATGCCGAGCAAGTCACCAAAATCTTCGAAAAGGCCGGGGTTGAGGTGTCTCATATCTGTTAAACAGTAAAATCACAGCTAATTTCAGGAGGATGCTTGAAACGGTCCCCCTTGGGAAAGGGGGACTTTGATTTGAGCGCTTGCAGATAAAGAGGTATCCTTAACCGAAGAAGGAATTAACCGCAGGATCAAGAATATACTATCGTCAAAAAGAGCGCCTGAGGCGGCGCTAAAATTCACCGGAGGTGGAGCATGGCAGTTCAAATGAAAGGAAAAGATGTACTCTCTATACACGAATTAAGCCGGGAAGAGGTCCGGCAGATCTTGGAAACGGCGAAGATTTTGAAGCTGAAGAACCTGACCGGCGAGCCCTTTCAGCCGCTAAAGGGTAAAACACTGGGGATGATCTTTCAGAAATCTTCCACCCGGACGCGGATCTCCTTTGAGGTGGCCATGTGGCAGCTGGGCGGCTACGCTCTCTTTTTAAACACTGCCGATCTGCAGCTGAACCGCGGTGAAACTATTGCCGATACCGCCAGGGTGTTGAGCCGCTATCTGGATGCTATCATGATCCGTACTTATGCTCATCAGGAGGTCCTCGATCTGGCGGCAAACAGCACCGTGCCGGTAATCAACGGCCTGACCGACCGGTTTCATCCCTGCCAGGCTCTGACCGATCTTTTCACCATCGCCGAGAAAAAAGAGACGCTGGCCGGCTTGAACCTGGTCTATCTTGGAGATGGCAACAATATGGCTCATTCGCTGATGTTTGGAGGAGCAAAAGTGGGGTTGAATGTTACCGTCTGCTGTCCCCCGGGCTATCAGCCCGATTCGGAGATCGTTACACAAGCGCAGGCGGATGCACTGTCAACCGGTGCGCAGATCGCCATCTCTCATGATCCTGCCGAAGCGGTCAGGCAAGCCGATATCATCTACACGGATGTCTGGACCAGTATGGGCCGGGAGAAGGAGCACGCAGAAAGGGTGCAGATGCTCAGCCCCTATCAGGTTAACCGCGCTTTGCTGGATAGTGCCGGGGAGGAAGCTCTGGTGATGCACTGCTTGCCGGCACACCGGGGTGAAGAGATCACCGATGAGGTGATGGATGATCCCCGGTCCATTGTCTTTGATCAGGCCGAGAACCGCCTTCACGTGCAAAAAGCGATCCTGTCTCTGGTAATCTAAATTACACGAACCGAGGTGCCACCGTTGGATCAAGCAAAAAGAGTTATCATCATGGGTGCTGCCGGACGCGATTTTCACAATTTTAATGTCACTTTTCGTGACAATCCCAAGTACCGTGTGGTCGCTTTTACCGCGACACAGATCCCCGATATCGAGGGACGGGTTTACCCTGCGGAGCTGGCCGGGAAACTGTATCCGGAAGGGGTGCCGATTCATCCCGAGGAAGAGCTCGTTTCGCTCATCAGCAAGGAGCAGGTTGACGAGGTCATCTTCGCTTACAGCGACGTGACGCACAGCGAGGTGATCTCAAAAGCATCTGTCGTCATGGCGGCAGGAGCCGACTTCAAGCTGCAGGGTCCCGGGGCTACCATGCTCTCGTCAAAGAAACCGGTCATCGCCGTCACCGCCGTTCGCACGGGGGTGGGGAAGAGCCAGACTACGCGGCGAATCTGCGATATATTGCGTGAAAAAGGAAAACGGGTGGTGGTAGTGCGCCATCCGATGCCGTACGGGGATCTTGCGGCACAGACCTGCCAGCGCTTCGCCGACTATGACGATCTCCATCGCCATGACTGCACCATTGAAGAGCGGGAAGAGTACGAGCCACACTTGGATCGCGGTATCGTGGTCTATGCAGGAGTCGATTATGGAAAGATCCTTGAGGAAGCGGAAAAAGAGGCCGACATTATTGTCTGGGACGGCGGCAACAACGACTTTTCGTTTTACCGGGCCGATCTCTACATCACCATGGTCGATCCCCACCGGCCCGGCCACGAACTGAGCTATCATCCCGGTGAGACAAACCTGCGTCTGGCCGATGCCGTAATCGTCAACAAGGTCGAGACGGCCGGCCTTGAGGGGATCAATACTGTCCGGGAGAATATTGAACGGGTCAACAGCAGGGCGGTGATCATTGAAGCCGCTTCCCCTATCTCCCTCGAGGAGCCCGGCGAGATCAAGGGTAAACGCATCCTGGTGGTGGAAGACGGCCCGACGATGACGCACGGCGAGATGAAATACGGGGCGGGAGTGATCGCGGCGAAAAAGTACGGCGCGGCCGAGCTGTTGGATCCGCGCCCCTTTGCTGTCGGAACGCTCACCGCTGTCCTGGAGAAATACCCCCATATTGGCAACTTTTTGCCGGCTATGGGTTACGGTGAGAAGCAGATCCGCGATCTTGAGCTGACGATTAACCGCTCGCCCGCCGATCTGGTGCTTATCGCCACCCCGATCGACCTGCGCCGGATCATGGAGATCAAAAAGCCGGTTCTGCGGGCAAAATATGAGCTGCAGGAGATCGGCCGGCCGACGCTCGACGATCTTTTGGAACCGTTTATTTAGGCATTTGCTAAGGGTACAGCCGCGGATCAGCTTCGGCAGGGCGCCTTGAGGCCGCTCAAACGAGGCGCCGCGGTTTTCTTTTTGCGGCAGCGTTGTGATAAAATATAACAAAACATGCGGGGGTTAGACCATGATCGATCTACGCAGCGATACAGTTACTCAACCTACCCCGGAGATGCGCCAGGCGATGGCTACAGCAGAGCTGGGCGATGATGTTTACGGCGAGGATCCTACCGTTAACCGGCTGCAGGAGCTGGCTGCCGAAATGCTGGGCAAAGAGGCTGCTTTGCTGGTTACCAGCGGTATTCAGGGCAACCAGGTCTCGGTGCTCACCCATTGCTCACCGGGCAGCGAGGTGATCATCGAAGCGGAAGCACATATCTTCTACTACGAAGTG
>MTBK01118190.1_pt1 | contig 16700 bp, 17 predicted proteins | sample 1535981 | NCBI WGS metagenome assembly MTBK01 (sample SAMN06109225, study PRJNA356200) | anaerobic digester metagenome | isolation source: biogas reactors fed with pig manure or primary and secondary sludge | place: Spain | collected 2016-06-30 | reverse complement strand
TCACCCTTTCCTGCGATTTAATATTTTTGGGTGTTTAATTGTTTTTGATATATTGATGATAAACAGAACCAGGAGAAGCAGTAGAAGGATAACCAGCAGCGGAACAGCTACAGAAAGAAACCCCATCAACCAGCTCCAGAATGTTTCCAGAAGAGAGACTGCCGGATTGGCGGCGCCGCCCGTAATTGCTGTTGAACTGTTGTGAACTGCGGCACTGGCTGCCTTTCCGGCAATGGCTGAACCGCCTCCGGCGATAACGGCAACAGCCCATCCGAAATAAGGACCCGCCTCGTAGAAGACGGAGGCGGTAACAAGCATACCGGCAATCACTGCAGCCGGTGCGCTGACCGCAGTGAGAATATTGTCCACGTAGGGAACAAAGTAAGCGATGATTTCAAGGGCAGTGGCGGTGGCAAAAGCGATCAATGCAGGGTAGGATGAAATCCAGGAAAAGGTAGGCGACAGCTCCAGGTGGCCTGTTAAGGAAGCGATACTGACAACCAGAAAAGGAACAAATAACCTGAAACCGCACGTTGCGCTGAGCCCGATACCGATGAGCAGACTGAGCGCTATCTCCATCGCTGACACCCCCCGCATGGCTGTGCAGATATTCTACCATGTTCCGTCAAGGCAAGCCACCCTGCCCTGTTGGGAGCACAGGTGTTCGCAACTTTTCGAAACAGGCTCCAGGCACTTAAAAACCAGTATTGAGTATCAGGGCTGTTGTTGATACAATTTTCCATATAATTATCTAGATCTTAGCGGTATTGGAACGATTCTTCTGCCGTTCTTATCGCACTCATGGGAGGGGTGCCCCTCTGGAGGGCCAGAGAAAATCGGGCCAGGCCGGGTTTTAAATCAAAGGAGATACCATTCACTATCGAGAAGAGTAATTAAAGAAAAAGGAAACCACGAAAGGAGGCGAGGGGATGCCCACAATATTTTTTTACGGACCCAGGCTGGACCGGGATAAGAAGGTCGAATTGATCCGTAATTTTACCAAAGCAGCCAGTGAAGCCACAGGTATAGGGGAAGAGGCTTTTGTAGTCTACCTGCAGGAGACCGCCCGGGATCAGGTTGGAGTAGGCGGTAAACTGCTTGAAGACCGCCTTTAGCCCTGGGGAAGGGGTTTCCCGGCAGTGGGAAAAGGCCGACTGATGCTGCGCTGTTGCAGCCATAGGACCTGCTTTCCGGCAGAAATAGAGCTGTCTCAAGGAGATGATGCCAGCCGTGCCTCTTGGCCAACACTACTTTACCGAAAAATTTGCGGAGCTTATAATGGAGATATGATTAAAGGAGAAAAAATAGAAACAGGGACAGTACAATCCCGACAAATATTCACACTTCTGGAACAGAGATATCCCAATCCACGCACCATGCTCATCTTCAAAAATCCTTTTCAGCTCTTTGTCGCCGTTCTTCTTTCGGCGCAAAGTACAGATGAGCAGGTCAACAGGATCACAGGAAAACTTTTTCACGTGGCCCCCACGGCGCAAATTATGGCCAAATTCAAGCCTGAAGAGCTGGAGCCATACCTTAGGGGATGCGGACTCTACCGCAACAAGAGCCGCTTCCTTATCGAGTCAAGCAGGATAATCGTAGAAGACTTCGGAGGAAAGCTGCCTGACAATTACGACAAACTGATCTTGCTGCCGGGGATTGGGCGCAAATGTGCCAATGTAATTTTAAATGTGGCTTTTGGCAAGCCTGCACTGGCGGTGGATACACATGTTTTTAGAGTGTCGAGGCGGCTGGGCCTTGCTGCAGGCAACCGCCCTGAAGATGTGGAAGAGCAGTTGAAGTTGCTCCTGCCTCCGGAAGAATGGGGCAAAGCTCACCAGCGTCTTATTGCCCATGGGCGGGAAGTCTGCCGGGCCCGGCGCCCCCGCTGTGCCGGCTGCATCCTCAGAGACTGCTGCCTCTGGGATGAAAAAAATTAAGAAAGAAATGACTGGGGCATATAATGTTAACAGGCCCGCCCGGGGCACCCGGGGCAGGAAGGAGAGATAAGATGGCCGTATACAAGTTAAATGCAGGTGATCTTAAATACCGCTGCGAACCGCAGGAACTACCCTTTGAAAGCACTGCCGGGGTTCCTCCCCTGGAAGGTATGATTGGGCAGGAACGCGCCGTCAAGGCGATGGAATTCGGTCTGCAGATCAAGCGCTCTGGCTACAATATATTTATGACCGGTTTTACTGGAACTGGCAAATCAAGTTACGCCTTATCCGCAGTGCAGAAGATCGCCTCGCAGGAGCCCCGCCCCGATGACTGGCTCTACGTCTACAATTTTGACAACCCCGGCGAACCACTGGCCTTGAACCTTCCTGCCGGGCAGGGCGCAATTTTTTCCCGTCATGTTGAAGAATTGCTGGAGGAATTAAGGCAGGCCATCCCCAAGGCTTTTGATACGGAGGATTACGAGCGGCAGAAAGCATCATATGTAAAAGAGTTCCAGGATCAGCGCAGTAGCCACCTCGAAGAATTGAACAAAACTGCCGAGGAGCATGGTTTTGCCTTGAAAAGGACCAGCTCTGGCTTTGTCACCGTCCCCCTTGTGGATGGTGAGCAGGTCAGTGAGGAGGACTATGCCAAACTCGAGCAGACAGTTAAAGATGATCTGGAGAAAAAATCTACAGCGGTGCAGCTGAAAGCCATGGAGATCATGCGCCGGATTCAATCAGTCGAGAGGGGACTTAAGGAGAAATTCAAGCAGCTTGACAAGAAGATCGCTATCGCTGCAACAGGCTATCTTTTTAGTGAGATCCTGGAAAAATACAGCGATTTCCCCAAAGTTCAGCGCTACCTGCAGGCTTTCCAGGAAGATGTTTTCTCCAGCCTGGGTGAATTTCGCGGTGAAGAAGAGGACCAGTCCTTTCCCCTGTTCTGGCTGCGCCGCCAGAGCCAGGAGCAGGCGGAGCTGCGCTACAAGGTCAACCTTATCATCGATCACCGCGAAACAGAAGGGGCGCCCCTTGTATATGAAACAAATCCCTCGTACTACAACCTGCTCGGCAGAATGGAATATGAAAATCGCATGGGGACGGTGGTAACAGATTTTACCATGCTCAAAGCCGGTGCATTCCACCGCGCTAACGGGGGCTATCTCATCCTGCAGGCTAATGATGTCCTGGCTGGCCTGCAGTCCTGGGATGTCTTGAAAAGAACGCTAAAAACAGAAGAGATTCGTATTGAGACACTGGGTGAGCAGTACTCCATGATTGCCGTATCAACACTGCGGCCGCAGCCGCTGCCGCTGCAACTTAAGGTGATTTTAATAGGCAGCCCCATGCTCTACCAGCTACTCTATTACTATGATGAGGATTTTCGCAAACTTTTCAAGATCAAGGTGGATTTTGATGTCGAAATGGATATGGACGGCGGCAATATGGCCAAGATGGCCGGTTTTATCGCTTACCATTGCAATCTTCAGAAGTTACGCCATTTTGATCGCGAAGCGGTGTCAAAGATGATCGAGTACAGCGCCCGCCTTGCAGAGCATCAGGATAAATTGAGCACCCGGTTCAACGATATTGTTGAGCTTCTCTACGAAGCCGATGCCTGGGCCGGAATCGATGGTGCATCAACTGTTGGCGCGGCACAGGTGGAAAAAGCCCTGGCTGAAAAAATACACCGCTCCAACAAGTATGAGCAAAAAATACTCGAAGCCATTGAAAGAGGTCAAATCCTGCTCGATCTTGAAGGTGCCCGCACCGGTCAGGTGAATGCCCTGTCGGTAATTGACCTTGGAGATTACCAGTTTGGCCGCCCCTCCCGGGTTACCTCCACTGTTTATCCGGGACGCCGCGGGATTATCAATATCGAGCGGGAGAGCAAACTCAGTGGAAAAATCCACGACAAGGGGGTTCTTATCCTGAGCGGCTATCTGGGCTGCCGCTTCGGCAGCAAGGTTCCCCTCAATCTATCGGCGGGTATCTGTTTTGAACAATCATACAGCGGTGTGGAAGGGGACAGTGCTTCGGCAGCCGAGCTTTTTGCCCTACTTTCAAGTATATCGGGAATGCCCCTGAAGCAGAACCTGGCGGTAACGGGATCGGTCAATCAAAATGGTGAGATCCAACCGGTGGGAGGGATCAACAGCAAAATAGAGGGATTTTACGATGCCTGCAAAATCAAAGGCCTCACCGGTGAACAGGGTGTGATCATACCCGAAGCCAACCTGAAAAACCTCATGCTGCGCGATGAGCTTGGAGAAGCTGTTGGCGCCGGTAAATTCCATATTTATGCCATCACCACTGTTGATGAGGGGATGGAGTTGCTCACAGGCAAGAATGCAGGAAGTGAAATGGAGACGGCACCTTCCCCGCGGGCACGGTAAATGGAGCGGTCATTGACGGGCTGCTGAAATTTACCGAGGCTCTGCGAAAAGAGAAAGTGCAGATGGAGGGCAATGAGCAGAATGAAGCATGAAGATGGGGCAACCAGGCCTGAAAAGGTCGAACCCTATGCCGGATTTGCGGAGATCTATGACCGGATCATGACCGGTGTGGATTACGAAGGCTGGGCCGATTATATTGAAGCCCTTTTGAAGCGTTTCAGCCGCAAACCGCGCTCAATAATCGATCTTGCCTGCGGTACAGGAAGCTCTGCACTGCCCTTTGCCGCCAGGGGCTACCGGGTCAGTGCGATTGACTTATCTGAAGCGATGCTGCAACAGGCCCGCTCCCGGGCTGCCTCCTCAGGGCTGCATGTTGATTTTTTCCGGCGGGATCTGCGCGCGCTGCACCTGCCGGAAAAGTATGATCTGGCTCTGCTCTTCCAGGACGGACTGAATTATCTTTTAATGGAGGAAGAACTTTTTCAGGCTTTTTGTGGAGTCCGGGATCTTCTGGAGCCGGGAGGGCTCTTTATATTTGACCTGACACGTCCCTCCTTCAGGACTCAAAGTGAGCAGTTTTCCGTCTACTGGGCTGATGAGCCCGATTTTACCCTTGTTTGGGAGAGCCGTTACGACAGGGCTGCAGAAACGTGGGAGATTCTGCTGACAGCCTTTGCAGCCCTGGAGGGCGGTCTTTACCGCAAATTCCAGGAGCGGCATCGTGAGAAAGATTATCCGCCGGAGCTGGTGGAGCGGCTACTGCATGAAGCGGGCTTTATTATCCTGGCGCTGCTGCCCACATTCAAGCATACAACAGCCCGGGGCAGCGAGCCAAAACTGACTTTCATAACCGAAAAGCGGATTAGCTAAAAGGTTCTGCATAATTCATCCCGGGATGGCTCCATCTTTCCATAAGAAAAAGTGATAATTCAAGACCTGACCCCCATTTGAGTGACCCCACATTCGAGGTCGAGGGAGACATGGCGAAACCCGATATTTTTGAAGTAAGAGCTGATGGCGGCTCGTTTTTGCCAGACTGTAGAGATCTCCTCCGGAGCAACCTCGATGCGGGCGCTGTCTGCGCAGCTGCGCACCCTGATCTCACGGTGCAACCCTAGCGAGCGCAAGAATTCTTCACCCTTTTCCACACGCGCCAGTTTTTCAAGATCAAGTTTTTCACCGTACGGGAATCTTGTTGCCAGGCAGCTGTTGGCCGGCCGGTTCCAGGTGGGCAGCCTGTAACGGCGGGAGAGGAGACGGATCTCCTCCTTGGTAAGTGCCGCTTCCTGCAGGGGGCTGCGGAGGCCGTATTCCCTCGCTGCGGCGCTGCCGGGGCGGTATTCGGCAAGATCATCATGGTTGCCCCCATCAAGGATGGAGGAGAGGGACTCCTGACGTGAAAGGGCGGCCAGGGTGGCGCAAAGCTCTTTTTTGCAATGATAGCAGCGGTCAGGGCTATTATTAACGAAAGGATCACAGGAGAGTTCGGCCGTGTGGATAAGGCGGTGGGGAACCATGAGCAGTGCGGCTATTTCGCAGGCCGCCTCCGTTTCTGAAGCGGGGCGGATGGGCGAGACGGCCGTTACAGCCAGGATATTTTCCTTTCCCATTACCGCGGCGGCCTTATAGAGGAGCAAAGCGCTGTCTGCCCCGCCAGAGAAAGATATCAGGGCGCTCTGGCATTCGCCGAGAATCTGGTCCAGTTTCTTCTCTTTTTCCCGGAGCGCAGCGCGGAAAGGCATCTTTTCAGGCAAGGGCCGATCCTCCTCTCATTTTAATAAAAGATATCTTAACTTTAGAATAAAAGCACCTTTTATGCAAGGGCTGGAGCTACCTTAATGTTCCAGTGACGCTGTCAAGCCGGCCCGGCAGTGCCCGCCCAGGAGGGTGGCGGGGTGCCGGAAAATTTATGTTGCAGATTGGGATCCATTCCGCTGCGCAGGAAAAACAAGATGAAACTTAACGAGCGGCCCTGATGCTTATTAGATTAAATTTTCCAAAAAGGGCATTGACAGTCTTCCACATTGCAGTTATAATAAAGTAAGGCAAGCCTAACAAATTGCTTCAAGGTGATCTTAAAAATACTTTTGGGCGTGATAAATGTTAGAAAATCACTCTAAATATGTGGGAAATACTTTACGTCTAGGAAGATCCGGTTTTTTAAATGTGACAACATGAGCGAGCCTTGTTAGCTGTTTCTGGATTTTGGGCCTAAAACCAGAATTGATTGCAATATTCACAAAAGCAACATGGTGTCATCACTGCTATTTGATAAAAAAATAGCCGGAGAAGCAGGAAGTCTGATTTGATCATTTTTAGTAAGCCATCCTTTTGCCCCTACTTGGATTTATCTAGAATCATCACCCATTAAGCGAGATTAGCCTTTCAACAACATCTTCGGCGAAACAATGTCGCATATTCCTAAAAAAAAATTGTACATGAATCAGGAAAAGGGATTACCATGATTTTTCAGCTGATCGCAACTAAAGGATGTCCATTTTGACATTATCTTTGCGGCTGATTCATGGAGAAGTCCTTGTGGCAGCCAAAAAGGGCCCGGTCAAATCCTAAAATTGAACAAGGGTTTAAAGGAGAGATCAGCGCTGAAATTAGAACTTTCTTAGGCATACATGAGAGCTCTCCGGGTGGCAAAAACAGGGACAATCTCAGGGACTGCATATTCGGGGGCACTGTTTGGATTTTGGTAGATAATACCAGGGGGATAATTAAAGGGTTTACACCCTTGTTGTTTTAATTATCTCAAGGACAGGCCTCTCTGGTAAGACAGGGCGATTTAACATTTCATCAAAGGGGGGTTGTCTAAGCGATAAAAATTCAAATATTTTGGCGGCAATCAGCAAAAAATTAATTCTATGGGAGGTTTTACAGTGCAGAAGGAAGTTTATGCCGCTGCGATGGCTTCCATCGCCGACATCAGTAACGTTACCAATGACCGTATCGAAGCGCTAACCAAGGGGCATGGGATGGTAAACCTGGCTGCAATGTGTGCCGGTAATGCCATCGCCATGGATGTTCTCCGGGGTATCAATATCAAGCTGACCGATGAGGACAGCGGTTATCTACCCGTTGACGATGTCTTGAGAAAAGGCGTCGAAGCAGCGAAGGATGCCGGGGCGGATTCTGCCAATGCAGCGCTGATCGCGGCAACCATAATGTATTTTAGCGGCACCAATGCCCAGGCCGGTGTGCCTGCTGGCAACCGTAAACTGGGTGCATTGGCCAGGATGATCGCCGGCGTTGACAGGTGCGGCGTGGCCGCTGTTCCCACACCGAAATCTAATAACAAGATCTCCGGCTTTGCTGCTGTGCAGGCCATTTACAACGCAATGGCTGAAGGCAAACTGACGGATGTTGATGGCAAGAAACTGCCATTGGGCGTAGGTGGAGGCCCTCTTTACGGACACAACCTTCTCGGTGAAGATCGCGGTTTTGTGGAACTGGCTGCCAATGGGGCAAAAGTGGGCACACAGGGCATGATAGATGCACAGGCCGGTGCCGGCATGTCTCCCAGTCCCATCATCTCTGCCATAATTGGCACTGCCGCTATTCTGGAGATCGTGCACCCTGATGCCTGTGTTGGTGAAGAGTATGGCGAGCTTTTTGTCGTAAACAGCGCCTATGTGGCCGGCAAAGCAGCCTGCGAAGTAGCGGGGATCCCTGCCACATTGCATATGAGAGGTACAAATGAGGAGTATGACAGCGCTCGCGTAGTGGGAGAGCTGGGATTGATGCTCAAGGATGTGGGCGGTGTATCGGTTATCGGTATGATGGCCTTTTCAGAAATGCTGGCCGCTTTCCAGGAGAGCGTCGGGATCGGTGCAGGGTTCTCCGGCGGTCCCATTATGCCGCCGCTGGGACACCTTACCGCCGATGTCATTATTGCTTTGCGCGCCCTTCTGGTCAATGAGGGAGACATGGATAAAGCGGCTGACATCATTAAAACAGTGAAAGCAAATGAATGGCTTGATCCTGAAATGGCTGCTTTTTCAGCCAACACCATTGCCCGCAAAGCTGAGCAGAGCAGACGCGGCCCCCTTAGCTCTCTCATTATCACCGCCACAGAGGGAGTAAGGGTCAATGCTGTTTGCAAACGCGCCCGCAAGGCCTATAATGATCTAAATGCCGGCAAGTCTCTGGCAGACACCGTGGCTGAAATTGACACCGCCAGGAAGGAACTGGTGGAGGAGCGTGCCGGGGCGATGCTGGGGGCCATGACGGGACACGAGGTCAAGGTCAAGGTTACCAAACTGGAGGGCGGCTCCAGACGCAAACATCCCTTTACCCAGAAATACTATGGTTTCGACGGAGATATCGATGTGGAGCTTACTGTTGACGGTAAGGAGGTCACCCTGACAGGAATCGGTCAAAATGTGATTCCCGATGCTGTGATGAACAACAAAGAGGATATCCTGCAGGTTCTGCCCTTTGCTGCGGTTCCGGCGACGGAGCTGTTGCTTTCCGGACATACCATCATCAACGTTACCGTACCTGCAGCCGTTGCTGCTGCTATGAAGAAGTCTTCACCTAAGGATGCGGCCAAGGAGGCCGAAAATGCTGCTTATGTGACTGCAGCTATTCCGGGTGCCAAAGAAAAGGCGACAATTGTAGCAGAACTTGCATTGCGCATCATGGAGGACCTGAGTTAATTGGCTTGACTTTTAGCAGCAGGTGTGGGAAGTGGTTTACAATCCCACACCTGCAAATTCTTGATCGAGGTAGCGCCAGTGCTCTTGATGACAAATGTGGACAATATAAATCTTGATCAGATACCTTATCTTATCGAGCAGCTTATGCAAAGAGGGGCGCGCAACGTACATGTGATCAATGCCATGACGAAAAAAGGGCGCCAGGAGTATATCCTCTTTATAGATGTGCCCGGAGATGAAAGGGAAGCCATAAGCAACTATTTGGCCTCCGAGATTGGCACACTGGGCGTCAGGATCCTGCAGGCTGAACACATCTCTTTTCATTACGAGCTTTTCCCCATCGATATGAAACTGAAAAATGAATCGGGAGAGCCTATCTGGCAGGGGACAGTCAATGTAAAAATGGTTATGGATGCCCGGCAGGGAGCCGTTCTATCTGCCAGGGCGGAATACGAGGATCTTAAAGCAGCTGTAAGAGGATTTGAGCAGGCCGGTGAGAGTATCACTTTTTATGAGCTGAAGCAAAGGATCGAGGCAGAGGCATTGAGCCGCTTTAGAAAAAGCAGTCACAGGATAGAGTTTGAGCCAGCTACCTGAGATAGAAAAGAGGATATTATGTCTGTCCGCAGCAATAAAGATAGAATCGCCTGGGGATTAACCGGTGCGGGTCATTTCCTGCCCGAGGTAACGGAGCTACTCAAACAGACTGATAAGGTGGATCTTTTTGTTTCGGGGGCGGCACATGAAGTGCTGAAAATGTATCGTCTTGAAGAGCTACTCTCTTGTGGAAAGAGGGTTTTTTTTGAAAAGAAAGCCAGTTCTCCTGCAGCGAGCAAGGTGTTTGCGGGAAATTACCGGTTGGTAGTGATCGCTCCGGCGACATCCAACTCTGTAGCGAAATTTGTCTGCGGCATTTCAGATACTCTGGTCACCAATCTGTTTGCGCAGGCGGGGAAGGCGCAGGTTCCTCTCCTGGTTCTCCCAACAGATGTTGCTTCTAAAATGATCTCCAGGGCGCCCGGCGGCATGGTGTCAGTTTATCCGCGGCAGATAGACCTGGAGAATACAGATCGTCTCAAATCCTTTGCCGGTATTACTGTAGTAAAAAACATGTGGGAACTTGAAAAATGCCTAAATACCTTTTTGTAACTGGAAGACTGGCGCACAGGGCCCTGGAGCGGACAGTGGAGCCGCTGGACCTCGAGGGGGGATACAGAATTGAACCCCTGGGGATAACCGTTGCCGCCTTAATGAATACTGATTTTATTGCCAGGCACCTTAACGGTGTTGAAGAAGAGGTGCTGGTCATCCCCGGTTTCTGCAAGGGGCCCCTCGATGTAATTGAGAAGTCCTGCGGGTGCCGGGTGATCAAAGGGCCAAAAGATCTCAAAGAAATTCCCCAATTTTTTGGCCGCAGTGAAATTGCACAGGTTACAACAGAGCCCGGGCTTAAGATACTGGCGGAAATTGTAGAAGCTCCCCAGATGACTGTAAGTGAAATATTAAAGCGCGCCCGCTACTATAGAGATAATGGAGCCGATATCATCGATGTGGGCACAGACATTCAGGGGGATTTCAAGCACCTCAAAGAGGCAGTGTATGCCTTGAAGGAGGCAGGGCACATGGTCAGTATTGACAGCATGAGGCCCGGCGATATTCTGGCTGCTGTTGAGGCGGGGGCGGATATGGTGCTTAGTATCAACTCTTCCAACATGGAGGTTGCCGCTGTTCTCGATTGCCCGATGGTGGTAATTCCTGATGATGATCGTGACCTGGGGTCTCTCTTTACAAACGTGGAGAAACTATTGGCTCTGGGAAAGAAAGTTATCATCGACCCTATCCTGCCGCCACTGCTTTTCGGCTTTGTGGAGGGGATAGACCGTTATATCAAGGTCAGGGAGAAATATCCCCGGGCTCCGGTGTTGATGGGAACGGGTAATGTGACAGAGCTGACCGATGCCGATACTACAGGAATCAATGCACTGCTGGTGGGAATGGCCACGGAGCTGAAAATCGATTATCTACTTACTACAGAGTGCAGTGCCAGAGCGAGGGGTGCGGTGAAGGAGATTAGCATTGCCAGGCAGCTCATGCATAAGGCAAAGGAATCAGGATTGCTTCCCAAGCACCTTGACTATTCTCTTTTGACAGTCAAAGATCCCCGTCTCTCTCCCTATACAGAAGCTGAGCTCAGGGAGATGCAATCTCTGCTTAAAGATAGAAATTATCGCATTTTTACTGATGAGAACTATATTTACATTTTTAATTTGCACCTTTTCTTATGCGGAAAAGAAGCGGATAGCCTTTTTGAAAAACTGGAGGTCAATGACCCTGCACATGCATTTTACCTGGGCCGCGAGCTGGGAAAGGCCGAACTGGCGATAAAATTGGGCAAGGGCTATCTTCAGGACAGTGAACTCAGATGGGGGTATCTAAATGATTATTGAGACGATAGTCTCCACTGTCAATTCGGGCGGTGAACCAAATTTTGCCCCCATGGGTTTTATGCCGCTGTCTCAAGAGAAGGGTTTGCTGAGACCCTTTAAAAGCTCTTGTACCTATGGCAATCTCCAAAGGCAGGGTGTGGGTGTGGTGAACCTCGTTGACGATGTCCTGCTGTTCGTGGAGACAGCACTTTACTCTGCTGTGCCTCCCCATCTTCCTGCCACATCTGTGCAGGCTCCTCTTTTAAAAGATGCCACTACCTGCTATGAATTCAAAGTGATGGATTTTCAGGGTGACGGGGATCCCGCCGAAGTGAGCGTGGAGATCCTGGCCCGCAGCAACAGGCGTTATTTTATGGGGTTCTGCCGGGCAAGTTTTGCTGTCCTGGAAGCAACTATTCTGGCCAGCCGCCTGGATTACCTTGATGCGGACAGAATTGTTAAGAGTGTCAATCATTTCAAAGGACTGGTTGAAAAGACGGGTGGAGAACGAGAGAAAAGGGCTTTTGCAATGGTGGAGGAGTATCTCCAGCATGAAATTAGCCGTCATTCTTGAGGAGGGACGTGCCAATGCCTATCCAGGTCCGAACTCCAGCCCGCTTACATTTAGGGCTGTTGGATCTAAGCGGCTCTCTCGGACGCAAATTCGGGGGACTCGGCGTAGCTATTCAAAAACCAAATGTCAAACTGGCAATATATCCGGAGAAGGGCCTTGTGTTGGAGGGAGCCGGTGTAAAACAGCTTCAGGAGCTAATAGAGAGGTTTCACAGGCACTTCCAGTTGGAGCCGGGGGTCCGTGTGCGGGTTACAGATACAATTCCAGCGCATATCGGATTGGGCTCGGGCACTCAACTACGTCTGGCTTTGGCGGATGGGCTGGCCCGCTTTTATGGTTTAAAAGTACCTCTGACTGAACTGGCCCGGATCATGAGCAGGGGAGAAAGCCGTTCTGCTATCGGTTCCACCGCCTATGCTTCGGGGGGATTTATCGTTGACGGTGGACTCAAAGTGGAATCTCTTTCCTCCTTGCAAAGGGGTGTGGCGCCGCCTCCGGTGCTTTTCAGATATGACTTTCCCGAGGACTGGTTTGCGGTGATTACCATTCCCGCCAAACAATGCGGCCTTGATGGGAAAACTGAAACCAGGGCTTTCAAAAAACTTTCCCCCATGTCCGATGAAGATAGCGGCAGGATCTGCCGTCTTCTATTAATGAAACTGCTGCCTTCATTGCTTGAGCATGAAGCGCAGGCTTTTGGGGAGGCTTTATCGGAAATTCAGGAAATCATAGGCAGATATTTTGCCCCTGTCCAGGGAGGGTATTTCTCCTCACCGGTGTCATACAGGCTGGTGGAATTCTGCCTTAAAGAGGGGGTTCTTGCGGCAAGCCAAAGTTCCTGGGGCCCTTCAATTTATGCTTTTGTGGAGGGTAAGGCTGCCGCCAAAAAACTGAAAGATAAGATGGAGAGTGCACTGGAGGATCTTGGTGGAGGCTCTGTTCTCATTGCCGCTGCCGATAATAAAGGCGCCGTGGTTACCGGGAGCGTCTGACAGCCGGAAAATATCATATATAAGGGAGGAAGGCTTTAATGAAAAAAATATTAATTCACCTGGAATCAGGTCCCAAGGCAAGCGTTTTTGACCAGATTGCTGCTTACGATGCGGGAGCCGACATTATTATCCCCTACGGCGGTGTAACCCCTGATGAAGTGCAGGATCTTGTTTACGGGGCCATGTTTACCAGGGGTGGAGAGGAGCTTAAAAACTCCGCTGTTTTTATCGGCGGCACCGATGTTGTTAAAGCGGAAGAGATCTTTGAGCGTACATTAAGCACCTTTTTTGGCCCTTTGCGTGTTTCGGTGATGTTCGATGCCAATGGGAGTAACACCACTGCAGCAACAGGAGTAGCTAAAATCATGACTGCAGTAAAGGAACCTGCGGGAAAGAAGGCTGTTGTGCTGGCCGGAACAGGGCCCGTGGGAGTGAGAGCAGCTATCCTGCTGGCAGAAGAAGGGCTCAATACCTATCTCACTTCCCGGAAACTATCCCGGGCTGAAGAAGTATGCAACCATATCAAAGATAAATACGGGGTCAAGGTCCAACCCCTGGAAGTAAATGATGATGACAGCTGTAAAAAAGCGCTGGATGGTGCCGCTATTGCTTTCTGTACCGGCAAGCCAGGGGTCCGGCTTATCAAAAAAGAGATCTGGAGCGCCCTTCCCCAGCTGGAGGTGCTGGCTGACATAAATGCTGTTGATCCTGCGGGGGCGGAGGGGCTCAAGGTAACCGATGATGGCAAGGAGCGGGAAGGGAAAATAGTTTTCGGACCCATCGGTATTGGCAATACCAAAATGAAGGTGCAGTACCGGGCCGTAGCCAGCCTCTTCACGAAAAATGATCTGGTGCTGGATTTTAAGGAGATCTATAAAATAGCCTGTGAAATCTGTGGTAGGTAAATGTGAAGCTGCTGCTCATCGGCTTTAATACGCGCCCGCTGGCAGAGTCAGCTGCACGCACCGGCTGCTCATTTATTTCGGTGGACTTTTTTGGCGACCTGGATCATGCCCTGCTCTGCCCTGTTTATAGCCCGCGCCGCCCCCTGCCGGGTTTCCCTGCGGGGGAGAGGATAAACATGGAATGCATTACAGAATGGGGCATTTTCCTGGCGCGGCAGGGGGCCTGGGACCATCTGGTATACGGCTCGGGGTTTGAGAACAGACCTGATCTTTTAAGGGCTCTCTTGAAGGAGGGCGGCCTGCTTCTGGGAAACAGTCCTCACTCTCTTGAGGGTGTGCGCGACCCCGCTGTTCTTTCTAAGGTTTTATGCAGCGCCGGCTATCATGTTCCCAAAGCCTATTATTCCGACTCCGGCGCTGCTGAATGCGAAAGACATTGGATCATCAAGCCGCTGAAAAGCGGCGGCGGGCGCGGGGTCAGGCTGAAAAAGCCGGGTGAGGCTATTCCGGAAGGGAGCATTTGCCAGGAGTATATTTCGGGGCGGCAGTGTTCTTTCACTTTTGTAGCAGATGGCAGCAGTTCCCTGGTTTTAGGAATCTCCGAGCAGCTTGCGGGCACCGGCTTTTGTAAGGAAAGAGATTTTGGCTATGTGGGCAACCTCTTTCCTCTGGAGGTGAGGGAGCGCGAACCCCTCCGTGAAACTGTGGAGGGGATTGCCCGGCGGCTTACCACTGCCTTTGAATTGAAGGGCTTGAATGGTGTGGACTTCATTTTTGATGGTGAGAACTGTTGGGTAATCGAGGTCAATCCCAGGTACTCGGCGTCTATGGAACTTTTGGAAATGGCTTACGGGGTTTCTCTTTTTGAACTGCACCTGCTGGCGGCTAAAGGTAAGTGGCAGGAAGTAGAGAAAGTGGCGGAGCAGATGCCCGTAAAGCAGAGCAGCAGGCAGTGGGGCGCTGTCTGGGGGAAAAAGGTGATCTATACAGGCTCCAGGGTAAGGGTTAGAACGATGCAGGAAGGCCGCCTGAGAAGCGAGCGGGACTGGGCGCGTCAGATGTATAAACTGGGGCTGCGTGATCTGCCTTTTCCCGGAGAGATTATTTCAGCGGGAAGTCCCGTGGCCACCGCTGTTGCCCGTGGAGAGAGCAGTGCGGCATGTTTGCATGAACTGGAAAGGATCTCCCGTCTCATGAGAAAGCATCTATGCCCCATTGAAACAGGGATAAAGAAACCGGAAGGTGAATGTCATGAAAATGATACTGATTACCGGGCGGACGCGCAAACAGGGGATCGGCCTGGTTAAAGGTAAACTGGGAGAAGATTACCGCCGTGAGGTTGCGCAGGTCGATCTGGCGCCCGCCGATATGGAGCTGCTGAAACTGAATGAAGGGGATCAGGTGCTTGTGAAAAGCGGCTACGGTTCGATGAACGGTGTTGCGAGAGCTGATGCCGGTCTTATGCAGGGTATGATCTTCATCCCCCTGGGTCCCCTGGCCAACAAATTGATCGGTTATGATACAGGGGGTACAGGCATGCCTGATTACAAGGGTTTACCTGTAGAGGTCCTGCCTTTATAAAAAAAGCTCCAGTTAGAGTATTCCGAAAATAGAAAAGGGATGGGGAAGTGGAAAAGCTAGAAGATGTTGTATGTAATTTTTGCGGTTGTCTCTGCGATGATCTGGAGGTAACCGTGGAGGAAAACAAGATCACCAGGGTTTCCAGGGCCTGTGTTATTGGCAGGAACAGGCTTTTGTCACCGGTGGAACCGGCCCGCTACCGTGTGGATGGAGAGGATTGTTCCCTCGCTGAAGCCGTTGCAGCTGCGGCTGCTATTTTAAGCAGCGCAAAGAACCCCCTGATTTACGGACTGAGCAGCACCACCTGTGAGGCGCAAAAGAAAGCGGTGGAGATTGCCGAGATCACCGGGGCCAATCTGGACAGCACCGCCTCTGTCTGCCATGGGCCGGGATCAATGGCCCGCCAGATGGTGGGCCTGCCCACCTGCACCCTGGGAGAGGTGAAAAACAGGGCTGACCTGATAATATTCTGGGGCTGCAATCCGGCAGAAGCCCATCTTCGTCACATGGAGCGCTATGCGGTGAATCCCAAAGGAATGTATATACCAGAGGGGAAGAAGGGACGCAAAACTGTAATAGTGGATGTGAGGGAAACACAACCGGCAAGGGTTGCCGACACCTTTATCCAGCTGAGGCAAGGCCGCGATTATGAATGCATCTCTGTGCTGAGGGCGCTGCTCGCAGGGGAGTCCCTGGCGGTGGAGGAAGCGGGGGGTGTGGGGATAGAGAGCTGGAAAGAGCTGCTTGAAGCAATGAAAAATGCACAATACGGTGTTTTCTTTTTTGGCATGGGTCTGACCATGACCAGGGGGAAGTTTAATAATGTGCGCAATGCCATAGCCCTGGTGCGTGATCTAAACAGAATCACCAGGTTTGCCATGATTCCCCTGCGGGGGCATGGAAACGTAGCCGGTGTGGAGCAGGTTTTAAGCTGGCAGACGGGATTTCCTTTTGCTGTTAACTTCAGCAGGGGTTATCCCCGTTATAATCCCGGGGAATTTACAGCAGTAGACCTTCTGGCAAGAGGTGAGGTTGATGCCGCTTTGATTATCGCATCCGATCCCTCTGCTCACTTCCCCGCTGTTGCTGCAGAGCATCTGCGTAGAATACCTGTAGTGATGCTGGACAGTGCGGAGAACTGTACCAGCGAGATGGCAGATGTGGTCATACCTGTGGCTGAAGCGGGGATTTCAGCTGCAGGAACAGCATACAGACT
>MTBK01088288.1_pt1 | contig 16774 bp, 14 predicted proteins | sample 1535981 | NCBI WGS metagenome assembly MTBK01 (sample SAMN06109225, study PRJNA356200) | anaerobic digester metagenome | isolation source: biogas reactors fed with pig manure or primary and secondary sludge | place: Spain | collected 2016-06-30 | reverse complement strand
GACCGCGTTGCGCCATATCCCGACAGGACTTCCCTGTCATCGTCTAACCCGGCCTGTAGCCGGGTTCTTAGATCATAGAGATCATGTATCCGGGGCATACTCCATTATCCCTGACCGGTTGCAATTACCACCAGACTATGGGTGATACCAGCAGATATTATGCGTTGCACAGGGAGCGTGCCGGTGAACACTCCATTCATCGATAGACATGAAAGATGCTGTGATCGGTCCGCCGGCGACAGCGATCTGCTTGCGCCCTGCTATACAGGCAAGAAAGGGCCGGCTCTAAAAAAGAGATTTAGAGATAGTCAGCCAGGACGTCCGAGAGCTCAAACTTGAACGGCCCGAGGCTGCCTCCGAAGTTTCCGGCGCTGATGAACCTCACGCCCGGCACCTTTGTTGCGGCCCTGATCCCATCCGCCATCGCGGCCTTGATCGCATCCTCATCGACACCGTCGATGACGATCTCGTAGATCGCTTTCACGCCGTCAGGCACCTTGCTGTCCTCGACCTTATCCTTCAGCGTCGGACAGTATGCCTCGTTCGTGCTTGCGCCCATAAACTTGTACTTCTTGCTCCCGACCTTTGAACCGCTCGCGACGATGCCGCCAGGGAAGGGCGTGATGACGCCGGGGACACCGCTGATGGCATCGACCGCCGCCTGCGCAGCGACGAGAGCGGCCATCTGGTTCTCACCCATGATGAAGAAATTGCCGCCGGCAACGCCCTTGATGGCGCCGAACTCTTCCTCGCCGATATACTCGCCCTCCATTATCGGGATGGCCCATACCGTCCGGCCACCGACCTCGCGCTTCTCCTCATACCCGTCGCCGAAGAAGTGGAGCTTGACCGGGAGCTTCTCCTGGACCTCAGCGACGACGTCGGCGAGGCCATCAAAGACCGCCGTCGTCGGCGCAGTGAGGATGCACTCGGCGAGGCGCTCTACTACCTGCTCTTTGAGCTTCTTCTTGCTCGCACAGATAAGGATCGCATACCCGGGACGGCCATCAGGGGTCTCGTCGGGGGAGACGAAGCAGTCGATACCGGCCTCTGCCGGACATCCTATGGTGGAGGTAGCAAACCCAACGGCCTCAACCGCTGCCTTGTATGCCCATTCCTCGGTGACGGCGGTTATAATTGGCCGCGCCACCCAGGTCGGGAACGCCTCCGCATAGGTATCATCGATAGGAACACCATTCAATTCCATTGACAGAATACACCTCGTTTGCTACAATGTCACGACATGGATAGAATAAGGTTTCTTTTTTCCCCGGCGGCGCGGTGGTAAGGATGTCCCCCATATGCACTAGCTTAAGATCCGGGTGGTTTAATCGTGACGGGAGTTGCCCTGGAACAGAGTCGGGAGCAAGAGTTAGCGCCTGGGGGATGTCCCCCTTCCGGATCGCCTGCTGAATCGAGTCAGTCTTACCCGGAGATTCTGGTGCGTGAGGTGGATCGCAAGCCCCGGGTGTGTGGAAGTAATAGTGGGTCATTTCACTCTGTCCTGTGGATCGCGATGCAGATCGCAACCTCACGCGAAGGATCACGCGGGAGGATGCGATCTTCCGAGTGCGACGGCGATCACCCTCACGCACCCCGGACATGGGGTGAAATGGCTCAGCGCGGTGAGATTTAGCTGCCACACTGTTTCAAGAGAAGCTTTCGTGCCTGATGCTGGTGACAGGGATGTGAGCGCGCACACCTCTGGACCGGTGGAGAGGTATTTATAGACTGGATAAGACGGTGAGAATCCCTGGATTCAGGAAATAATGCTTTTTTTATCGCGCATAAGGTTTTACCCCTTGCCCTGGGTCGGGATAGGATATACCACAGATTTCAGAGGAGATAGGATCTCATATTGCCATAGGCAGGCTGAATCGGCCCCAGTTCCTCATCAAAAAGTTCTTTTTGAGATTAAACGGCTATGATCCGGCCCCATTCCCGGGGCTGCGTTTAAGAGGGGCGTTTGCGGCAACTGGTCAACATAACATCTTTTCTGTTTTATAAAAGACTGGAGATAATCATAGTTCTGGAATATAAGGCTGCCGAATTTCAGAAAGTTTATGTATATTCCTCAACAACCCTGTTCATATCGATTTTTAATCGATCAGATCTGGTGCGTGATAACCATGGCATTCGCATTGCACATCAATATGGAACGATGTACAGGCTGCAACAACTGCGTGGTGGCATGCCCGGTCGACGCTCTCGAGCTCCATACCGAAGATCCGGTAACCAAGGAGAAGATTTACAAGGTTAAGGACGGCAAAGCCGTTATCCTTGACTTTAACTCCGAGCTCTGCGCCGGTTGCGGCGTATGCGTCGAGGCATGCCCCTACGATGTTATCAAGCTTGCAGGACCGTGGGAGAGCCGGGCAAGTGCCCGAAAAGTGGAAGCCTAGGAGTGATACTTAAACATGGCACTGTTTCCAAAGTATTCCAAGACGCGGGAAGGACAGAACGTCATCATGGAGCAGAAGCTCCTGAAGGCGGTCAACAACCTGATCCTTAACGCAGAGACCTGCACAGGCTGCGGCATATGTGTCGACGCCTGCCCCGAAGAGGCAATCGTGCTCGGACCTGTTGGTGCGACACGCCGCGGGGCAATCGACTACGCCGAACCTGTTGATATTGACCCTGAGAAATGTTCGTATTGTGGCGTCTGTGTCATCATGTGCCCCTTCAACGCGATGACACTCAAGATCGATGGAGAGGAGCGACTCCCGATCCTTGAGCAAGAAGGATTCCCCACTTACGATATGGTCACTGTGATCGATGAAGAGAAATGCACCCGATGCACCATCTGTGAAGAGGTCTGCCCGAGGGACGCAATCATCCGCGATGTCCCTGCGTTTGAGGGTGCTGACGAGGAGGCCGGCAAACCGCGCCAGTCTGCACTGGAGACGAAGACCACGTTCACGGTCGATGACGAGAAGTGCAACTACTGCGGCATCTGCGGCGAGCTCTGTCCAAGCATAACCGTCGTCCGCAAGCCCGTAAGCCCCGAGACCGGCAAGGTCGAAGGGGAGGTCTTGTGGGAGGAGAGCACCTGCGACGGCTGCATGATCTGTGTTGAGGCCTGCCCCGAGGAGGCGATCACCCTCGAGCGCGAGTTCATCGGCGAGAAACTCCCGGGCAAGGTTGATATCCACCAGGATGACTGCTGCACCTGCAGATGGTGTGTCGAGACCTGCCCCGAGGAGGCGATCACCGTCGAGAAGATCTTCGAGGGAGATATCGAGATATACCCCGAGAAGTGCCCTGGCGGCTGTTCGACCTGTGTGGAGGTCTGCCCCTGCAACGCGCTCTACCTGCCCTCCCCGGTCCCTGCAAAGGATATGAAGGGAGTAATTGAGCCAAACATCGCCATCAACAAGGACTTCTGCATCTTCTGCGGTGCCTGCGTCAACGCCTGCCCGAGTGAGGATGCGATCGTCCTGAAGCGGACTGCAATCAGGATGCAGGATGTAGATACAGAGCTCTTCAAGGGTATCAAGGAGAAGCTGCTCACCACGAGGACATCGAAGGTGAAGGAAACCACCCCTGGAGAGGTTGAGATCAAAGTCCTGAGAGAAGCGCAAAAAGCGTGAGGGATAGCCAATGGCAGTGAAGAAAGACTATAAAGACAAGAAACTCGCTGAGAAACTCCGGGACAGGAAGTACTACATCCCTGACAGCAACCCTGAGTTTATCAAGGAAGTTGAGAAGATCGGGCTGACGGCCGCTCACCTGTGCTACCAGTGCGGCACCTGCACCGGCTCGTGCCCCTCAGCACCCCGGAGTTCGTACCGTATCCGGCTGTTCATGCGCAAGGCAATCCTTGGTCTCGAGGAGGAGATTCTCACCGACCCGGACCTCTGGCTCTGCACCACCTGTTACAGCTGCACCGACCGGTGCCCCCGCGACCTCGCACCGACCGATGCGATAATGGCGATGAGGAACCTCGCGGCCCGCCGCGACATCGTTCCGCGCAACTTCCTCAAGACCACCCAGTTGATCTACCAGACCGGCCACGGCGTCCCGAACAACGACGCAAACCGGGCTGCCCGTATGAAACTCGGCCTCGAAGCGGAGCCTGAGACGACGCACAAGTACCCCGAGTACCTGGCCGGGATCAGGAAGATCATGGATCACTACGGGCTGAAGGAACGCGCAGACAAGATTCTGGCGGAGGAGGGATAGAAACATGCGTCAGTATGCATTCTTCCTCGGATGTATCGCCCCGAACCGGTATCCCGGTATCGAGGCATCGGCCATCAAGACCAGTGAGAAGGTCGGTATCGAACTCCTGCCCCTGAAGGGCGCAAGCTGCTGCCCGGCACCGGGTGCATTCGGTTCGATCGACCTGAACATCTGGTACGCGATGGCAGCCAGGAACGTCGTGCTCGCCGAGCAGATGGGCGTGGATATCACCCTGATCTGCAACGGGTGCTACAAGTCGATCTACGAAGTCAACGAGAAACTGAAGCACAACGATGAACTCCGCGACGGCGTCAACGAGGTTCTCAAGGAGATCGATATGGAGTTCAAGGGGAGCGTCGATGTCTGGCACCTCGCCGAGCTCTACTACGACCCGAAGATCGTAGGTCTCAAGAAGATCGCCGACAGCATCACGCGCCCCCTGAGCGGTGTTAAGATAGCTGTCCACTACGGGTGTCACCTGATGAAACCCGCCAAAGAGCGGCATTTCGGGGATTCTGAGAACCCGATGTGGATAGAAGAGCTCGTCGCCGCTCTGGGCGCCGAACCGGTCCAGTATCGCAACAAGATGCTCTGCTGTGGTGCCGGCGGTGGTGTCCGTGGGTATGACCTGACGCACGCTATCGATATCACGAACGAGAAGATGATCAACCTGCAGGAAGCGGGGGCGGATGCACTGACCGAGGTCTGTCCGTTCTGCCAGCTCCAGTATGACAGAGGGCAGATAGAGATCGAGGAGAAGTTCGGCATCACCTGGGGACTTCCTGTACTGCACTACAACGAACTCCTGGGACTGGCACAGGGCATGAGCCCGGACGAGCTCGCGCTTGACCTCCATGCTGTCGATGTTGAGCCATTCCTGAAGAAGATCCTGTGAGGTGCAAGATATGGCAGAAGTCAAAAAGAACGAAGAGCCAAGAATTGGCGTTTTTGTGTGCCACTGTGGTACCAATATCGCGGGCTCAATCGACATAAAGGCGGTAATGGAGTATGCGAAGACACTACCGAATGTCGCCATCGCTGACGACTACCAGTATATGTGCTCGACTCCCGGCCAGAATAAGATCGTGGAGGCAATCGAGGAACATAAACTGACCGGAATCGTCGTCGCGGCCTGTTCTCCCCGCCTGCACGAGCCCACGTTCCGCGTCGCAACCAGGGAGGGCGGCCTAAATCCCTTCCGGTTCGAGATGGCAAATATCCGTGAGCAGAACTCCTGGGTGCATATGCACCAGCCTGAAGAGGCCACCGAGAAGGCGAAGGATTCGGTCAGGATCGCCGTAGCAAAGGCATCCCTGCTTGAAGACCTCATCCCGAAGAGCGTCCCCGTGGAGAGAGCGGCGATGGTCGTCGGCGCCGGTATCGGCGGAATGCAGGCGGCGCTCGATCTTGCGAGCGCAGGGATCAAGACCTACCTCGTGGAGAAGAACCCCACAATCGGTGGCAAGATGTCCCAGCTCGACAAGACCTTCCCGACGCTGGACTGCTCACAGTGTATCCTTACACCGAAGATGGTGGACGTCTTCCGGCACGAGAACATAGAGCTCCTCACCTACACCGAGGTCGAGGCGGTCGAGGGCTACATCGGCAACTTCGACGTAACCCTCCGGAAGAAGGCGCGCGGCGTCCTCACCCTTGAGGAGGCAGAAGCCCGCGGATTCGTCGGCGGCGGCTGTAACGGGTGCGGCGACTGTGAAGATGTCTGTCCGGTCATCAGGCCAAACCCCTTCGAGCTCGGCATGGCGCCGATGAAAGCGATCTACATATACCACCCGCAGGTCTCGCCGCTGCTCTACACGATCGACTTCGACTCCTGTGTCAAGTGCAACCTCTGTGTCGATATATGCGGGGATAAGAAGGCGATCGATCTCAATGCAAAGGACGAGTTTGAGACCGTCAAGGTCGGCACCGTCATCCTCGCTACGGGATATGATATATTCCCGATCGAGGAGAAGTTTGAGTGGGGCTACAAGAACTACGACAACGTCATAACGAGCCTCGAGTTCGAGCGCCTGATCTGCGCATCCGGTCCGACCGGCGGCCACCTTATCCGGCCAAGCGACGGCGCAACCCCTAAGAAGGTAGCGTTTGTCCTCTGCGCAGGTTCTCGCGACAACACCGGCGTAGGAAAGCCTTACTGCTCGCGGTTCTGCTGCATGTACTCCCTCAAGCACGCCCACCAGATCATAGAGAAGATCCCGGACGCGGTGCCCTACCTCTTCTACATGGATATCCGCTCCTTCGGCAAGATGTACGAGGAGTTCTACTACCGTATCCAGGACGAGGGTGCGAAGTTCATCCGGGGCAGGGTTGCAAACATACTTGAAGACCCGGTGACCAAGAACCTCCATGTTAATGCGGAGGACACGCTACTCGGCCGGCCCATCGATGTTGAAGTCGATATGGTCGTGCTCGCGGCAGCCGTCCAGCCCGCCGCAGAGACCGACGCTACACGGAGACTCTTTGGTGTCTCCTGCTCGCAGGACGGTTGGCTCCTTGAGGCCCACCCGAAACTGAACCCCTGCGGCACAACCACTGCCGGCGTCTACCTCGCCGGTGTCTGCCAGGGACCGAAGGATATCCCTGATACGGTCGCCCAGGCAGAGGGTGCGGCATCCGCAGCATCCATCCCGATCCATCTGGGTGAGGTGGAGCTCGAGCCCTACTTTGCCGTGTGCCTTGAGGACAAGTGTGCTGGATGCGGGATGTGTATCAACCTCTGCCCCTACCAGGCTCTCGCGCTTGTCGAGAAGGAAGGTCGCACGGTCATGCAGGTCACTGAGGCCAAGTGCAAGGGCTGCGGCACCTGCGGTGGGTTCTGCCCCGGCGGTGCAATCTGGATGCAACACTTTGCAACCCCACAGATCATCGCACAGATCGACGCGTTCCTGCTTGGAGGTGAACAGTAAATGGCAGACGAGAACTGGAAACCAAAGATCATCGCTATCATCTGCAACTGGTGTTCATACGCAGGTGCAGACCTTGCCGGCAGTGCCCGTACCCAGTATCCAACTGGCATCCGTGCCATCCGCGTGATGTGCACGGGCCGGATCGATCCGCTCTTCATCATGAAGGCATTCCAGGATGGGGCGGATGGCGTGCTGGTCTCCGGCTGTCACTTTGGTGACTGCCACTACCTTGAGGGCAACTACAAGGCAGCCAAGAGGATGTTCCTCTTGAAGAGTGTCCTCAAGAATATCGGTCTTGATGATAAACGTCTCAGGATGACCTTTGTCTCCGCATCTGAGGGTGCAAAGTGGGCCACGGTCATGGAAGACGTCGTCAATACCATAACTGAGCTTGGCCCAAGCCCGCTCACAGAGCTTGCCAGATAAATACCATAGACAGGGGATGAATAATAATGGCAATAAGAGTGAATTTGATCACGGGTCGGTCGATCCAGCAGGGGGTGTCGATGGAGGCGGGAAAGGAAAAACCCGCCTACACCGCCGCCTGCGGGATCATCGAGCTGGATCCAGCGGATTTTAAGAAGCTTGGAGCTTTCCGCAACACAAACGTACGTGTCACCAGCAAGTACGGCAGTGTCATCGTCAAGGCGGTCGAGGCAACCCAGGGCCCCCACCCCGGTGTAGCATATATACCGATGGGGCCCTGGGCGAACATGGTGATCAACCCGAACACCTACTCAACCGGTATGCCCACATTCAAGGGCACGCCTGTTGAGGTAGAAGCAGCCAAGAGTGAACCCGTCCTCGGGTCGCTTGAACTGGTGCGCAAAGGGTGCAGGGGTGAACTGGCATGACAAAGACAGTTACCGACGTGATCTGCCCGTTCTGCGGGACGCTCTGCGACGATCTTGAGGTCGTCGTCAGTAAGGATGGAAAAAACCTCCTTGAAGTCTACAACGCGTGCGCCATAGGCGCCGAGAAGTTCCTCCACTCCCAGGCAAAAGATCGCCTTACCCGCCCCCGCATGCGGCAGGAGGATGGATCCTGGAAAGAGATCTCGTACGATGAGGCGATCGAGTATACGGCTAAGATACTTACAGAGGCAAAGAAACCCCTGATGTACGGCTGGAGTTCAACGAACTGTGAGGCACAGGGGGTCGGATCCGAGATCGGCGAGTATGTCGGGGCGGTCATGGATAACACCGCGACAGTCTGCCACGGGACATCCCTTATCGCCGTCCAGGATATCGGGATCCCGAGCTGCACGCTTGGCGAGATCAAGAACCGTGCCGACAGGATTCTCTTCTGGGGCTGCAACCCGGCTCACGCCCACCCAAGGCACATGTCCCGCTACTCGATCTTCCCCCGTGGTTTCTTTACGGGCAAGGGCCATACCGGCCGGAAGATGATCGTCGTCGATCCGAGGGTCACCGACACCGCCCGTATCGCCGATATCCACCTGCAGATTGAGCAGGGACGGGACTACGAGCTATTCGATGCGTTTCGTGTGGCGTTCAAGGGTGAGCAGCTCCCCGATATCGTCGCCGGAATCCCGAAGGAGAGGATCTACGAGGCCGCCGAGACACTCAAGAGCGGCCGTTTCGCGATCATCTTCTTCGGTATGGGCGTGACCCAGTCGCTCGGGAAGAACCATAACATCGATGCGGCCATCGCGGTCACCCGTGACTTAAACGATTACACAAAAGCCGCCATTATGCCGATGCGCGGACACTACAACGTCACAGGCTCAGGTCAGGTCTGGGGCTGGCTATTCGGGTTCCCCTTCGCGGTGGATCTCTCCCGCGGATTTGCCCGCTACAACCCCGGCGAGACGACAGCAAACGACCTGCTCCGCAGGGGTGAAGTTGATGCCGTCTTTGTTCTCGGAAGCGATCCCGGTGCGCACTTCCCCTTCAGCTCGGTGAAGAAGATCTACGGCCTCCCCTCGGTCGCCGTCGAACCGCATGAGACACCGACCACCGAGGTCTGCAAGGTCCATGTCCCGGTCGCCTTTGTTGGCGTCGAGGTGGGCGGGTGTGCCTACCGGATGGATAATGTGCCGATTGAGACCAGAAAGGTCGTCGATGCCCCTGAGGGCATGATGACCGACGAAGAGTTCCTCACGCACGTCCTTGCACGTGTCAAAGAGATAAAGGGGATTTGAACGATGACAGAATATCTTATCAAGAACGGTTTTGTCTTCGACCCGGTGCTCGGGATCAAGGGGGATGCGGCTGACATCGCCATCAAGGACGGTAAGATCGTCGAGACCGATGCGGTCAAAAACCCGAAGGTCATCGATGCAAGCGGCAGGACCGTCATGGCAGGCGGTGTCGATATCCACGCCCACGTCGCCGGACCGAAGGTGAACATCGGCCGGAACTTCCGGCCTGAGGACAAATTATTCAATACCCGGCCCGGTCGTGGTGTCGAGCGGATGCAGGGTGGATTCTCGGTGCCGACTACCATCAGGACCGGCTACAACTACGCCCGCATGGGGTACACAACCGTTATGGAAGCAGCCATGCCACCGCTGTATGCCCGGCACACCCACGAGGAGATGCGGGATACACCGATCATCGACCAGGGCGCATACCCGGTCTTCGGCAACAACTGGTTTGTGCTCGAGTACCTCAAGAACAACGAGATCGAGAACGCCGCTGCCTACATCGCCTGGCTCCTGCGGGTAACGAAGGGCTATGCGGTCAAGGTCGTCAACCCCGGCGGCACCGAGGCATGGGGCTGGGGCCTGAACTGTGAGAACGTTCATGACCCGGTTCCCTACTTCGACATCACGCCGGCACAGATCATAAAGGGCTTAATCGAGGCGAACGAGTACCTGGGTCTCCCGCATTCGATGCATATTCATACGAACAATCTCGGGAATCCCGGCAACTACACGACCACGCTCGACACCTTCAAGCTCTCGGAGGGTATCAGGCCAGAGGGCTCGTTTGGCCGGGATCAGGTGATGCACCACACCCATGTTCAGTTCCACGCTTACGGTGGTGACAACTGGGGCAATATGGACTCCAAGGCGAAGGAGATCATGGATTACGTGAACTCTCACGACAACATCACCATCGATATGGGTGCGGTGACGCTCGATGAGACCACGACCATGACAGCTGACGGGCCGTTTGAGCACCATCTCACAGAGCTCAACCACCTGAAGTGGGCAAACGCCGACGTGGAACTCGAGACCGCCGCAGGCATCGTGCCGTATGTCTACAGCCCGAACATCAAGGTCTGTGCCATCCAGTGGTGCATCGGTCTTGAACTCGCGCTGCTCGCGAAGGATCCGATGCGGATCTTCATGACCACCGATCACCCGAACGCCGGGCCGTTCACCCGCTATCCAAGGATCATGAAGTGGCTGATGAGCCAGGAGGCGCGGGAGGAGCAGTTCAATGCCTTCAAGCACAGGGATAAGGTCATCGAGGCCACCAACCTCGCCGGCATCGACCGCGAGATCGATCTCTATGAGATCGCGCAGATGACCCGGGCGGGGCCGGCAAAGTCACTCGGTCTTAGTGAGATCTGTGGCGGGCTTGCGCCCGGACTTGCGGCGGACGTCGTGGTATTTGACTTCAACCCGAACGAACCTTATGCGCCGGATGATATCGAGGATGCCTTCTCGAACGCTGAGCATCTATTCAAGACCGGGGTGCATATCATCAACGACCACGATATCATATCGAACGGCAATAAGCGGACACTCTGGGTGAATGCCAGGGTGAATGAGAACCCGCAGGTGATGCGTGACGTCAAGGAGAAGTTCCTCCGCTACTACACCGTCACCCTGAACAACTACGAGGTTAGCGGTCACCACTACGTGCCGAACCCCTACGTGATTGAGGTTGATGCCACAGAGTGAGGTGAGAAGAGAATGGAGACAGTTACACTCACCATAACGAAGCAGCCCGGGCTCTATCTCGAGGCTGACTGCATCAGCCCCGATGCATTCGCGGGGAAGAAAGCTGAAGAGATCGCTGATCTCCCCGTCTACATAGGAAGGGAGGAGCACCGGCTCGGAGATTTCTTTGAGGTCTCCGGGCGGGCTGGAGCGACCGCGGCGGAGACAAAGGTCGTTGTCAACGGCGACCTCTCCCGGGTCAAGTACATCGGCATGAAGATGACCGCAGGCGAGGTTCTCGTCAACGGCAACGCCGATATGTACGTCGGTTCCTGGATGGTAGGAGGCAAAATCACCGTGAACGGGAACGTCGACGCTTTTGCCGGGACCGGCATGAAAGGCGGTGAGCTCATCATCAACGGGAACGCCGGGAACTATCTCGGCTCCGCGTACCGCGGAGACTGGCGCGGCATGGCCGGCGGGAAGATCGTCGTTAAAGGCGACGCCGGAAGCGATCTCGGCACCTTCATGAACGGCGGCGAGATCGTCGTCGGCGGCAACGTCGATGTCCACGTAGCCACCCACGCTGAAGGCGGGAAGATCATCATCAAGGGCGACGCGAAGAGTCGCCTCGGCGGCCAGATGGTGGAAGGCGAGATCTATGTCTTTGGAGATATCGATGTTATGATGCCAGGGTTTGCATACCGCCAGGACGTCGATCTCGAGGTAGACGGTACTAAAGGGCAGTTTGCCCTCTACGAGGGAGACCTTGGGGAGCGCCACCGGAAGCGGAAGGGCCAGATGATCTACGGTAAACTCTACCAGCTGATCAGGCCCTGATCATTTTTTTCTAGTGCATCGTATCATCACTCTGAGAATTCATCTGGCTGGAACCCGGGTGACCATCCGCCAGGGCGCGGCAACCCGGCGGAGAACCGGATGAGATGATACCCTTCTACCCAGGCGCTACGGACTGGATGACGTGCCTTTCACAGCATCGAGAGAGCAAACCGGAAGTTCTTCCATCAAATATATGGTAGCATCGCACCGGCCCCGGGTAACCCCTGCTTGCGTTTCTCAATTTGATGCTTGGTCGCACCCGGCGGGGATCGATCCTGAGAACACCGGGGTTTGCGGGGGGTTGATGCTTGAGCCGGGGAGGGGCCACCCCGGCGGATGGTCGGGATCAGTGCTGGATGCGCCCGATATCACGCGCCTTATCTCCCCCGAGATCGGGTACAGAGTCTCATGCAAGGGATGGTAAAAGGCAGCGCATGGGTCTTATGGATAAGCAGGGGAGCACTCGAAGATCCCGGACAGACAGAGTGGCTCCCCGCTGACTCCGGGCGGCGGTGGTTGACCTATTGATCTGGAGGCTTACAGCACATCGCCAGAACCCCACATACCAGGATCCTGCCTCGTCCTTTTGCAGACTTAAAAAACTCTATTTTCCAGTTTATCTCTGATTGCGAGGAAAATGCGTAGACATATATACTGATAAATACGTGGATGTATATAATAAAATACACGGACTGCACACCACAAAAAAAGGAAAGATTCCATGGAAGGCATCAGACACGATCATTTTACCCATGTCCCGGAACGGATCTCCGGCCTCGTCGATCTCGCGTATAACCTCTGGTGGAGCTGGAACCCGGAGGCCGCAGGACTTTTCAAACAGGTGAACCGCGAAGCATGGAAAGAAAGCATCCATAACCCGATCCGGATGCTTCGCGAAATACCTGTAGAATTCCTGGAAGAGGCGGCGGAAAACCCGGCCTACCTCCGCCGTTACGATACGGTCATGCACCGGTTCAGGAATTACATGGGTGCCACAGGAACCTGGTTCTCTACAGAGTACCCGGATAGCCGCCCGTTGACAATCGCCTATTTTTCGGCGGAATATGGGCTTCATCACTCGCTCCCGATCTATGCGGGTGGGCTCGGGTTCCTCGCCGGCGACCACCTCAAAGAGGCGAGCGACCTCGGTCTCCCGATGGTTGCCGTAGGGTTCATGTACTCGCATGGCTACCTGCGCCAGGAGATAAGCAGCGAGGGGTGGCAGCTGGACATCAACGAACCGCTTGAACCTGATGCGGCACCCGCCACCCGGGTGCTAGATTCTGCCGGCAAACACCTGGTGGTTCAGGTTCCACGCATCGACCCGCCCATCTATGTCGCCGTCTGGAAGGTTCAGGTGGGGAGAATACCGCTCTACCTCCTGGATACAGATATCGACTCAAACGATCCCCGGAACCGGAGAATATCCTCCCGGCTCTACACAGGGGACCAGGAGCAGCGCCTCCGGCAGGAGATCGTCCTCGGCATCGGCGGCAGGAAAGTGCTCCATACCCTAGGCACTGATTATTCAGCTGTGCATCTAAACGAGGGTCATCCGGCGTTTGCGCTGCTTGAGCGGATCCGCGAGCGGGTCGAGCATGGTATGGGGTTTGATGAGGCGCTGGAACAGGTGCGGGCGACCTCTATCTTCACCTCGCATACGCCCGTCCCCGCAGGACATGATATCTTCCCGGCAGACCTCGTCGACCGCTATTTCAGAACCTACTATCCCGCGCTCGGGATCGGTCGGGAAGAGTTCCTGCAGCTAGGCATCCACCCGCAGAGCCCGACGCAGGGTTTCAACATGACAGCGTTTGCCCTGCGTGCATCGGAGCACCATAACGCCGTCTCACGGGCGCATGGAACCGTCACCAGGCAGATGTGGAGATGTCTCTGGCCCGGAGCCCCGGAAGCGACGGTGCCGATCGACCACGTCACAAACGGCGTCCATGTGCCGACCTGGCTGAATCACCGCGTGAAAGACCTTTATGACCGGTATATCGGGCCAACCACTCCCAACTGGCTCTCCGAGCATGATGAGCCGGTAGTGTGGGAATTCATAGACGAGATCCCGGATGCGGAGTTATGGTACCTCCATACCTGGCTGAAGGCAAAACTCTTCAACCGGATACGGGAGCAGGAGAGGGTCAAGTGGGCAGCGAAGCACCCCGGCGGAGTGATGGATCCGGCGACCGGCGGTGCGTACCTCAGCCCGGATGTGCTCACGATCGGGTTTGCCCGGCGGTTTTCGACATACAAGCGGGCACACCTCATATTTGAGGATCTGGAACGGCTGAAACGTATCCTGAACAACCGGTGGCATCCTGTCCAGATCATATTCGCCGGCAAGGCTCATCCAGCCGACAACGGGGGAAAACAACTCCTCCAGAAGATCTACCGCTACACGCAACAGCCCGAGTTTGGGGGACGGATCGCCTTTGTTGAGGATTACAGCGAGAAAGTGGCCCAGTACCTGGTGCATGGTGTCGATGTCTGGCTAAACAACCCGCTGCCCCCGATGGAGGCGAGCGGCACGAGCGGTATGAAGGCGTCGCTGAACGGGGTGCTGAACCTCTCCATACTCGACGGATGGTGGGTCGAGGGCTACAATGGCAGGAACGGCTGGGCGTTCGGAAGCGAGACAGCAACACATGACAGGAGGGATGCCCTTGATGCCGCGGCGCTCTGCAACCTCCTGGAGAGTGAGATCGTACCGCTCTATTACGATCGCTCCGTCGACAACATTCCCCACGGATGGGTAAAAATGATGAAGGAATCGATCAAGAGCAACGGTCCCAGGTTCTCGGCCCGCAGGATGGTGAAGGAGTACGTGATCAGATACTACCCGCCTCTCCTGAGAGCCGCCGATGCAGAGTATGCCCGGGCTCTGGCAGCGGCAATGCCTCTGGCTCCAGAATGGGTGCAGCAGGAGCGCGAGAAGGCAGAAGGGGGTTCGAGTACTATTTTTACTCGCCTTCTTGCGCGGGAGCGGGAGTAGCGGACCACCTTTCACCTTTTTGAAGGTAAGGGGAACAGACCAACATTAAGACTTCGCGCCTGACGCGAGAGACGACATTGCGGAAACTGCCGGATGAAAACTGCGAGGATGATTCCTATAAAAAATGCTCAGGCAGTCTCTAAAACCGCAATAGATCCCCTGAACCCTGCGCACGAGGGTCTCGCATCAAGGGAGGGCAGACCCCGCCATGGCCTTCCGCCCGGGGATTTCCCCTACCGCTCACAAATCCGGAGGAGCCCTGGATCCGCGAAAAATACGGAACCCGGCCGGAGCCCTGACGCCTGCCGGCCAGGCCCGTATCTCACCATCGCCCGGTGCCGTTCACATAACCTCGCCGAGGGCCCTGCTCAGGTCTGCGGCGGAATGGAACTCCTGATCCTTGATCTTCCTCAGGATATCGAGCACGGCTTCGGGTGCGTTGTTCTTCTGTGCCTGGTTGATTACCCCTTCTTTGCCGGCAGGATAATCTATGCCCCGGAGGTGCCTCTGGATATCGGCAGCGCTGACCGCCACCTTCTGGCCCGCCTCTGAAGCATGTTCACCGGGTTTAATCGTCTCCCCGGCCATCGCCTTGCTGACATCTATCGGCGAGTGGTAGGTCTGATCAGGCAGGCTGTTAAGGGTATCCATGACATCCCTATCCGCCTCATTCTTTCTTGCCTGATCGATCAGATCCTGCCTGCTCGCCGGGTAATCTACCCCAGCCAGGTATCTCTCAACCACTATCGGGCTTACTTTAAATCTCGCTTCTACCATTCTTACCACATCCTGTGACGGCGGGTGGATAGAGCATATATTATAAAAATGTTGTTATGAATCTCCATCATGGTCGTTGACCCGGATCCGGCCTCATGCTCTGCGTACAAATTCACTAAAGCTGCGTTCCCGGGCGCCAGCGCCCTGGCATCCCGGAGATTGTCACTGCGCTCGCGCCAGAAGGGATCATCAACTGCTCCCTTCTCTTTCCGGGGGGAGTGATGCCGCAGATGCCCCATGCTCCTCTGATTTCACCGCTTCTCCCTTGCGCCGGTATATAGCCACGACCCACAGAAGGAGTTCTTGTCTAGTGCCTCCGGTGGCGCGAACCAGATCCATGTGGGGCTCCCGATCGATGATCCTTAAGTTCCCGGAGTCCCCGTCCAGGCCGGGATGCACCGGATCCTGTCAGCATCGGGCATCCGCGGGCAGTCAATACATTGATACAGGGTGCATGACAGTGATTAGTTATGTGCAACTTCGCCGGGATCCTGTATGCCGGGATCTGGAGGTTCACCCGATGACCCTCGTGATCGCGTTCATCGGGAAAGGTGGCGCCGTGATGGCAGGAGATATGCGGGAGATCACGTTCCAGGGGGATGGTTCCCGCATCGAAGAACTGGAGCGCGAGCTCTACAGCGGTTCGATCACCTCTGATGATGAGCTGAGGGAGCGGGCAGGAGAGATCGGGGTGGCGATCAGTGTCCGGGATGATAAAACCAAGGTTTCAGAGAGGGAGGGGCTTCTTATCGGCGAGGTGACCGAGACCGATGGATCGACGGTCAGGAAGAAAAGGCTCTATGCTACAGGAGGCGGTTACGCGATCGCTGAGATTATCGACTCCCGCCTGCGGGTGACCGGGAGGGGTAGTGCGAGCAACTTCGTGGTGCTCGGGAACAGTATAACAAAACAGATTGCCAATCAATGCATCCGGGGGGCATGGGAAGGAGGGACTATCCCGGATGCCATGCGGGTCATCATGCTCGCCATGCAGGCTGCGGCGGCTATGACGGCATCGGTGAGCAGAACATTCATCCTGATGCATACCGACATCGCGGCCAACCTCAATGGCGCTCTGGCGCAGGATTCCCGGGGGTGAACTACCCCGCCCTAAAGGGCGGGGCTTCCTGCTTCATAGACAATACTTGCATCACAGAGATGTGATGTAGCGGTATCATCTCCACAGGCTTGAAG